>Ga0307508_10000775_pt1 | contig 37764 bp, 42 predicted proteins | sample 9_EM_MG_FD_203089 | JGI IMG/M metagenome (GOLD analysis project Ga0307508, IMG submission 203089) | Populus trichocarpa ectomycorrhiza microbial communities from riparian zone in the Pacific Northwest, United States - 9_EM | ecosystem: Host-associated > Plants > Roots > Unclassified | place...
CCTCACTGCCATCAAACACATCGACATCCTCCTCAACGACATCATACTCGTCACATCGTATTGTACCAGCTCCCACCGCTGTTCCTGTCACTCGGAGAGCTGTGCTAACCATGCCACAAAGCTCGCCCTCGTGCTCGCCACCTCCTACTAGCTATCGTCCTTGCCGCCGGCACCCTCATTGACATCGACTCGTCACTGTGTATTCTACAACTTCCCGGTGTCTCTGTCACTCTGAGAGCTGTGCTAACCATGCCATAAAGCTCGCCATCATACTCGCCGCGTCGTACTCGCTATCGTCCTCGCCGCGTCTTACTCGCTATCGTCCTCACCGCGTCCTACTCGCTCTCATACTCATCGCGTCCTACTCGCTCCCATACTCGTCACGTCTTACTCGCTCTCATACTCGCCGTGTCCTACTCGCTATCGTCCTCGCCGCGTCCTACTCGCTCTCATACTCGTCGCGTCCTACTCGCTCCCATACTCGTCACGTCTTACTCGCTCTCATACTCGCCGTGTCCTACTCGCTATCGTCCTCGCCGCGTCCTACTCGCTCTCATACTCGCCGTGTCCTACTCGCTATCGTCCACGCCGCCGGCGTCCTCATTGCCATCCTCCTCATAGTCATCGTGCTCATCGCGTCGTGCTCATCGCGTCGTGTTCATCGCGTCGTGCTCATCGCGTCGGGCTCATCGCGTCGTGTTCATCGCGTCGTGTTCATCGCGTCGGGCTCATCGCGTCGTGTCGTATTTGCCAACTTTCCTTTGTTTCCGACACTCAGCAATGCTACGCGCGTCAAAAACAGCGGCGATGGATGTGATGCTGGGTGCTTGTGCTGGAAACGCGAAGTGTGGTAGTAGCATATATAGATGTACATTAGATATAGAGAATAGAACTGGACTGAGTCACTATGCCTGGAACCCGCTGCGTGTTTGTGAATGCGATGCGAGTATTTGCTGTGATGTTCCATGCCTTGACAGCCAGTGTAACCACGGTGCCATGACACGTGTCGTCCGGATGCCATTTGCCCTGACACGGCTGCGTCCAGAAGGAAAATGCCCTGACACCGTGCGTTCAGAACGAAAATGCCCTGCCACGCTCCGTCCGGTAAGCAAATGCCATGGCGTACTGCGTCCGGACGCATGGTGCCGTGGCGATCTGCGTCCGAGTTAAGCAGGTTGCGTCTGAAACGTCCAGAGCATCTAGTGCGTCCGGACGCTAAGGACGCAATTATTTTTTTTCCTGATGCCGCTCCTTCGCTAATCTTCCCCTCACCTCCAGAGATATGTGTCTTATGCCCGTCTTGGCCGTAGGCTAAAATCCTGACCTTATCTCCCTCCTAGACCCTCTGAGTACGTTTCGTCATCGGTGCGTATGCCCTTTCTCTAGCCCGCTACGTACTCAAGATATTCAGATGTAATACAGCTGAGTGGGGTGTCTGGTCCAGACTCTTTTCTCGTGCACCGTCCGGGTGACGTGGCCTACCTCCTCATCTCGAGAAGATAACGATCCCCAAATCTTGAGACCATCTAGCCCAACCCCACATCAAGAAAAAAAAAATATGTCCTGAGCGTTCGGATGCTCGAGATGCACTAGACGTTTCGGACGCAACCTGCTTAACTCGGACAATGCTTGGCATGGCAACGTGCGTTACGATCCAACATGACACGGCATCATGCGTCCGAACGCAGCAGCCATGGCATATGCTTCTAGACGAGTAGTTTCAGGGCGTTTTCCTTCTGGACACAGCGCGTGTCTTACCAACATAGGTAGTCAAGGCAAATGTCGTCCAGACGACAAGTGCCGTGGCATCTGCCTTCTGGACGAGGAGTATCAGTGTATTTGACTTCTGGACGTAGCACGTGTCTTTCAGACGCAGAATGTCAAGGCAAATGACTTCCGAATGATACATACCACGGCATCTGTCTTCCAGACGAGGAGTGTCAGTGCATTTGCCTTCTGGACGTTGCGCATATCTTACAGACACAGAGTGTCAAGGCAGATGTCGTCCGGACGAGGTGTGTCAGGGCATTTGAGTTTCTGAACGCAGCGCGTGTCTTACAGATGCAGAATGTTGAGGCAAATGTCTTTTGGACGATGTATGCCATAGCTTCTGCCTTTCAGATGAGGAGTGTCAGGGCATTTGCCTTCTGGATATAGTGCATATCTTACAGACACAGAGTGTCTAGGCGGATGTCGTCCGGACGAGGGGTGTCAGGGCATTTGTATTCTGAACGCAGCACGTGTCTTACAGACTCAGAATGTCAAGGCAAATTTCTTCCAGACGCAGAGTGTCAAGGCAAAAGTCGTCAGGACGACGCGCGCCACAGCATCTGCCTTCTGGTCGAGGAGTGTCTTTGCTATACGGACGTAGCACGTCGTACAGATGCAGAGTGTGAACACAAATGGCAGATGAGGCTTACTATGGCGCGCCACACATAGGTAACATAGTGGTCACAGTGATAGCATCGAAACGTGACCGTCAGGGCATGGTACATTGTAGCAACGACTATTAAACTGGTATTTGGTTCCAGGTATTGTGACTCAAGCCAGTTCTATTCATTACATCGAATTTACATCTATCTACCACGTCACCGTAGACAGCATCACTCTACATGACCGAAACAAAGGCAGTTTGCCGGAAAAGACACGACGCGGCGAGTACGATTTCGATGAGGATGGCGGTGAGGCTGCTGGCAGCAAGGACGATAGTAAATATAACGCGGTCAGAAGATCAATGAGCTTCGAGAATTGTTAGCACAGCACTCACAGGGAGAGTGGGAAGTTGTGCAATACGATGCGACGCGACGAGTACAATATCGATGAGGATGGCTGTGAGGCTGCCAGCGGCAAGGACGATAGTAAATATGACGCGGCGAGAAGATCTACGAACTTTGTGAATTGTTAGCGCAGCACTCACAGGGACAGTGGGAAGTTGTACGATGCGACACGATGAGTACGATATCGATGAGGATGGCGGTGAGGCTGCCGGTGGCAAGGACGATAGCAAATATCATGCGGCGAGAAGATCAATGAGCTTCATGAATTGTTAGCGCAGCTTTCACAGGGACAGAGGGAAGTTGTACAATACGACGCGACGAGTACGATGTCGATGAAAAGAGGATGCTGGCGGTGTGGATGATATCAAGATGCGACGAGTACCATGTCAATGAAAAGAGGATGCCGGCGGCGTGCATGACATCAAGCTGCGATGAGTACGATGTCAATGAGGATGGCGGTGAGGCTGCCAGTGGCAGCAAGGACGATAGCAAATATGACACGGCGTGAAGATCAATGAGCTTTGTGAATTGTTAGCGCAGCTTCCACAGGGACAGAGGGAAGTTGTGCAATACGACGCGATGAGTACAATGTCGATAAGGATGACAGTGAGGTTGATGCAGGCAGCGTGAATGATAGCAGGATGCGAGGAGTGTGCTGGTCGTATATATGATATAATGAAAGTAGAAGAAAAACGGGGTGGACTTGCCGCCCATGCCGTTGTATTCAGCAAGCCGAGCTGGGGTAAGCAAGCCAAACCGTATGAAAGCGCAGGTGCTAGCAAACGCTTGGCACCTTGCAAGTTGCATGCGAAATCACTCGCAATCTGAGAAAACGGTGAATTCATCTCCCATTGTCTTCGATGCCCCAGAACCCTCAGTTTACATATGCACAATTATTCCCTATTATGTCAATTCGGTCGGACCTAAAGTATGTGCCAACTGGCTCCTGATTTGCAACCTATCGACGGTGCTGTCCTGATTCAACCTCGTCTGCTAGGAGAATCTCTACTTTATATAACGCTGCACATCTGTATATCATTCATGTTTTCAGTATTACAACCTTGAAAAACAGGAGTAAGTAGTCACAAACTTTAGGTACAACTGAATTGATATAATAGGGAATAATTGTGCATATGTAAACAGCGGGTTCCAGGGTATCAACGACTATGGGAGAGGAATTCGTAGTTTTCATAGATTGCGAGGGATTTCGCAAGCAACTTGCAAGGTACCAAGCATTTGCTAGCACCTGCCCTTTCGTACGGTTTGGCTCACTTACCACAGTACGGCTTGCTGAATACAGCGGCACGGATCTCAAGTCCACCCCATTTTTCTTCTGCTTTCATCATATCATACGTGCGACCAGTGTACTCCTCGCATCTTGCTATCATCCACGCTACCTGCATCAACCTCACTGCCATCCTCATAGACATTGTACTCGTCGCATCTTGATGTCATCCACACCACTGGTATCCTCTTTTCATCGACATCGTACTCGTCGCGTCATATTGTACAACTTCCCTTTTTCCCTGTGAAAGCTGCGCTAACAATTCACGAAGCTCGTTGATCTTCATGCTGCATCATATTTGCTATCGTCCTTGCTACCTCTGGCAGCCTCACCGCCATCCTCATTGACATCGTACTCGTCACGTCTTGATGTCATCCACACCGCCGGTATCATCTTTTCATCGACATCGTACTCGTCGCGTCGTATTGTACAACTTCCCTCTGTCCCTGTGAAAGCTGCGCTAACAAATCACGAAGCTCGTTGATCTTCTCGCTACGTGATATTTGCTGTCATCCTTGCTGCCGGCAGCCTCACCACCATCCTCATTGATATTGTACTCATCGCATCGCGTCGTATTGTACAACTTCCTACTCTCCCTGTGAGTGCTACACTAACAATTCACAAAGCTTGTAGATCTTCTCGCCGCATAATATTTGCTATTGTCCTTGCCGCCAGCAGTGTCACCGCCATCCTCATCGATATCGTACTCGTCATGTCGTGTCGTATTGAACAACTTCCCACTATCCCTCTGAGTGCGACGCTAACAATTCATGAAGCTCGTTGATCTTCATGCCGTGTCATATTTGCTATCGTCCTTGCCGCCGCTGGCAGCCTCACTGCCATCCTCATTGACATCGCACTCGTCACGTCGTGTCTCATCCGGCAAACTGTCTTTGTTCAGTCACGTAGAGCTATGCTGTCTACGGTGACTTGGTAGATAGATGTAAATTCAATGTAATGAATAGAACTGGCTTGAGTCACAATGTCTGGAACCAAATGCGAGTTTAATAGTCTTTGCTGCAATGTACTGTGCCCTGATGGTCTTGTTTCGATGCTACTACCGTGACCACTCTGTTACCTATGTGGGGCGTGCCATCGTAAGCCTTGTCTTCCATTAGTGTTGACACTGTGCATCTGTACGACGTGCTGCGTCCGTATGGTAAAGACACTCCTCGTCCAGAAGGCAGATGCTATGGCACATGTTGTCGGGACAACATTTACCTTGACACTCTGCGTCCGGAAGAAATTTGCCTTGACATTCTGTGTCTATCTGACACGCACTGCGTTCCGAATGCAAATGCCCTGACACCCCTCATCCGGACGACATCTGCCTTGACACCCCGCATCCGTAAGACACATGCCGTATCCAGAAGGCAAATGCCCTGCCACCCCTCTTCTGGAAGGCAGATGCTGTGGCATGCATTGTCCGGAAGACATTTGCCTTGACATTCTGTGTCTAGAGACACGTGTTGCGTCCAGAAGGCAAATACCCTGACACCCCTTGTCTGGACGACATCTACCTTGACACTCTGCATCTGTAAGACATGCACTGTGTCCAGAAGGCAAATGCCCTGACACTCCTTGTCTGGGAGGCGGATGCCCTGGCATGTGTTGTCTGGAAGACATTTGCCTTGACATTCTGTGTCTGTAGAAGGCAAATGCCCTGACACCCCTCGTCCGGACGACATCTGCCTTGACACCCCGCATCCGTAAGACACGTGCCGTATCCAGTAGGCAAATACCCTGACACTCCTCGTCTGGAAGGCAGATGCCGTAGCATGCGTCGTCTGGAAGACATTTACCTTGACATTCTGCATCTGGAGACACGCACTGCATCCAGAAGGCAAATGCACTGACACTCCTCGTCCAGAAGGTGGATGCCGTGGTACGTGTCGTCCAGTCTACATTTGCCTTGACGTTCTGCATCTGTAAGACACATGCTGTGTTCAAAAGGCAAATACGCTGACACTCCTCATCCAGAAGGCAGATGCCATGGCATGTATCGTCCGGACGCTATTTGCCTTGACATTAGTTGTCCGGAAGGCCAATGTGCAGCCCACTTGTATCTAGTACGCATATGCACAGGCGGGTCCCATTCAGTACAGCATGTGCGCTGACATGTATTGTCTGGACGGAGAATACCTTGCCAGGTTGCGTCCTGAACATCTAGATGTTTCTGATGTGTATGCAGCGTTCGGACGCAGAATTTTTTTCCTGATGCATCCAGTTCCGCTCGTTTGCACTCTGCCCTCGATCCCGGAGTTAATCTCTTGCAGCCGGGCTACGGCCGTAAGCTAAACTCCATTCCTCTATCTCGCTGTCAAGATCCTGACTCCCTAGTCCGTACTGTTCGACAGGCGATGTAGAGTGATCTCGTTGTGGTATTCGGCTTTGCTGTGGCGGTATCCTGCTTGGCGCTTACATCTTCACGCCCGGCGTGGTATCGTTGCGGTATTTGACTTCGCTGTGGTGGTATCCTGCTTGGCCCTTATCTCTTCATGCCCGGTGTGGTATCATTGCGGTATTCGGCTTCGCTGTGGCAGTATCCTACTTCGCCCTAATCTCTTCACGCCCGGTGTGGTATAGTTGTGGTATTCGGCTTCGCTGTGGCGGTATTCTGCTTCACCCTTATCTCTTACTAGTTCTTACAGGTGGTGATCGCAGCGCCGGGTTACAGAGGTAGAGAGAGAGAGGACTGTGGAGAGAGATAATAGATTGCGTGGAGAAGGAATCTCCAGAATAGCTACCACACCCTTCCTTTATACCCTTTTCCACCACTGTGGAATCACAACCTCGCCCGCAAGACTGACACAGAGTTTCCCATCATGACTCCATCGCCACACCCTAGAAACACACGATTCTACTTGGCCCCTTCGTTCCTCCACAACAGATAAAGCAAGGCAGACTCGCAAACAGTAGGAAACGACAAGCACACATCGTAAGCAATAAACACAACACAGAAGGGGAGCGAGGCAGACACGCAACAGTAAGGAAACAACAAGGTAAGCAATAAACATAACACGGAGTAAAGCAAGGCAGACACGCAACAGAAATGAATGACAAGGTAGATCCTGGACGGCCGGCGACCAGGTCAGGGTTTCGTGGGTCGGTGCTGCCGGAGTGCTACCGTGGGGACCGGGGTGATACGCTTAGGTGCGTAGGACCACAACTGCAGTGGCGGAGATTAGGAACAGCCACAGGGTGACCAGTGTGAGGGCGACACCCGTGGCAACGCCAAGCCTGTCGCACCAGATTCGTGACACTCCCGTCTAGACTCTCTGAATCGTCTCCTATGATATTCCTTCAGAAGGCATGCCTTTTTTGAAGACCTGTAACCCCATCTCCCGCTGTTACTCGCTAACTAGGGTATGGGTATTTCTTCAAGTGCAACACTATCTCCCTCCTTCCTTAGCCTCGTCCTGAGTGCTAACCAAGTAGTTTGCTAAGTGGTCCTCCTCTTTTCTGATTTCCACCTGTTGCAGGTTTTCGTTGCGTTGCTGAAGTAGGTATAACGCACATTTGGTTGTGTTGTCATAACTGCACTCCTCCTCTCCTGCAGCCCTCCCAGCCACCGGGTAAGAAACCTTCTTCCCTCAGAAGACCTTTTAACCCATCGGAATGGCTGGGCCCTCAGAGTAAGCCAGTACGTACACTTACTATCTCGATGAACTTGATCATGTCATGCATTCGCTATGACTTCTCTCTGTACTCAGCTTCCGGGGTCGTTTGGGGTGTCAGAGGATCGGCAGAGGCATGGTATCCTTCGTGGCTTGTTCGGTGTCCTGAAAGTGACTGGGCCTGATCTAGGGCTCTATAGTGTAGGTAGCAGTGATTGCGCCGTTTAGGGATCGTGTGACCGTCATGCTTGCTCGTGTGCCAGTTCCGTTTCAGGGTAATAGGCTTATGACTGTACAGGAGCACGTCAAGTTCATCAGGTTGTTGCGTGAGTTCTGTCGGGCGCTCGGTTAGCGGCTTCTCGGGGGTACCCAACAGGCGGGTCTTTGTGTCGGTGTGTTTGTTGGACTGAAGTCCTTCACCTCTTCAGCCCACTACCACCAGATCCTCAGTGGAACTGATCTAGCCCACGGTGAGCCAGTAGTCCCTCGGTACGTTTGGGTTTCACTGATAAAACTCCCGGAGTTTCTCCAGACCGCGTACTAAAAAGTTGTCGTAAGGTTCTTCCGTCCAGTCCTTCCGGTCCAGATAGTGGAGCGATTGGATGAGGTAGAGAACTCACTTGTTGTTTTTTCGTCCTCGTTCTGTTGAGAACATAACTTCTTTTATGTTGTATTCCTTACTCTGGTCGATGTTGTCTACCTCCTGGAGCACCTTGGACAGGTCCGGCGGGGCCCGATGTTCGCTGGTTGGATAGGGTTTGAGTAGTGATAAGTGAAAAACATTGTGGATTTTCCATTTCCGGCGAAGCGTAAGACGTACCGTAAGTGGGGAAATAATTTTCTCAATCTGGAAGGGGCCATGATTCTTGTGGTCCAGCTTCTTCGTGAGTCTGTGCATTCTGATATTGCGCCAACTGAGCATGACTAAGTGTTCCACTTGATATGCTGGGGGTTCTTTTCGGGCTGAGTCCTCATATCGGTGCATTCATTCTTGTGTGGCTTCCAAGCCTTTTCTGGATTCCTTGTGTATGGCTTGCATCCAATACACGTAGATTTTGCTGGCCAGGTTCAGTGGTTCTTCTGTTGGTGGGTTGACTGTGGCTGGGTGGAACCCATAATTGGCGTAAAACAGGGACATCCTGTTCTCTACTGTGACAGAAATGTTGTAGGCAAATTCGGCCATTGGTAGGAGTGATACCCAGTTATTCTGTTCCTGGCTGATGAATGCTCAGAGGTAAGCTTCGATCATTTGGTTGAGCCACTCCGTTTGTCCGTTTGTTTGTGGATGGAATGCCGTTGACATTCGAGGCCAGATTCCAAGGATTTATAAGAAGTTTTGCCATATCTCTGAAGTGAAGCACGAGTCTCGGTCTGACACAATGTCAGTGGGAAGGCCGTAGAATTTCCATACCTCTTTTGTGAATATCACCACTAGGTCTGACGCCATTTTTTCTTGGAGTGGAAGGAAATGCGCCATCTTGGTGAATCAGTCAATGACCATGTAGAGCTGGTCGCAACCTTCCGACAGTGGTAATTCCGTGATGAAATCCATTGCTATTGATTGCCAAGGTACATATGGCAGTTCTAGCAGCAAGGTCAGTCCGTAGGGCTGGTGTTGTGATGCCTTATTTTTCTGGCATTCTGGGCAACTTCTGATGAAATCCATAATTCTTTCATTCATTTTGGGCCACCAAAAGTTTCTTCGAATGAGTTCGATTGTTTTGTCCTGTCCCATATAGCCGGCGACCTTTGTGTCGTGTTCGGACTCGATGACCTGTTGTATCATTCCTTTTGGGATCCAGAGTATCAGCAAAAAAATGGAAAGTTGAAGTATATTGCTTTTTTTACATGTGAGACATAAATTTGAACTAATATTTCTCGAGGTTTTAGCTAAAAATAAAGCACTTTTTTTTTTTAAATCCTTATGGGAGCAAAATATAACATCTCCTCTTACGGGAGTTAGAGATGCTTATGGGAGCTACGGGAGCTACAGGAGCTCCCTAGGAATTCTCAAATTTTTTGCTAATGAGCATAGACTTTCAGTATAGTTTTCCTTCCTGGATTTCCAGGATTACTTCCTTGGCCTTTTGGTCCTTTGGCAATGGATCCTCCGTTGCCGCTTACTTTTTTGCTCTTAGGTAGTCTTCGTCTTGTCCACCTTCCTTCTCAATTCTCTTCAAGAATTCTTGCGACCATCTTCTCGGTGGGAGTGATGTTAACCTGGCTGATGAGCATATGAAGGAAATTGTTCTTCTTTCGAAGTGTTTTTCTCCCAAGACTGTTGTTATCGGCTGGATTTCTATCCCCCCTTTTTCAGGTCGGTACTCCGAACGCCTAGAAAGTGTATCTGGTTTCCCATTTTACGTCCCTGGTTGGTAGTAGATTCTGAAATCGATGCCGGCCAGTTTCTGTGCCCAGCGCTCTTGTCAACAGTTTAGTACTTTAGTTGTCGTAAAGTACTACAGGTTTTGGTAACCCAAAAATACCTGGACCTGGTGCCTTGCTCCTTTGCAATAGCGTCTTCAATGCTTAAATGCATCCACTACTGCGAGAAGCTCTTTGTCGTAGATTTTATAGTTTATCTCTGCCAGGGAGAATTTCCTGGAGTGGAAAGCTACTGGGTGCAGTCGGTTCTCCTCATCGTGTTGTGACAGGACTGCTCCTATAGTGAAGTCGGATGCGTCGGTTTCCAGAATTACCAGTTTTGTTGGATTGAAGTGGGCTAATACAGGAGCCGTGGTGTAGTGTTTCTTTAATTTGTTGAAGGCTGCTTCTGCCTCTATGTTCCAATTCCATTTTTCTGTTTTCTTAGTTAGCTCTGTCAGTGGTCTGGCTGTTCGGGAAAAGTCCTTGATGAAGTGTCGATAGAAGTTGGCGTAACCCAAGAAGGACTGGGTTTCTATAAGCGAAGTGTGATACTGCCAGGACAGTATTGCTTCCACCTTGTCCTGATTCATTCGAATTCCATCTCAGCCAATGACATAGCCAATGAATTCTACTTCTTTAGCCTTCCACATGTATTTTTCGGGGGATACCGCCAGCCCATTTTGTCGTAGACATCCTAACACCTCTTTGATCAGTTGGTCGTGTTCTTCCTCTGTTTTGGCATAAACCAGTATGTCGTCCATGTATGCCAGTACTCCTACATCGAGTACATGGGACAGGATGTGATTCATTATATCCTGAAATGTTGATGGTGCGTTGGTGAGGCCAAAGGGCATTACTTGGAATTCGTATAAGCCATACCGGGTTCTGAAAGCAGTTTTCCATTCGTCTCCTTCCTGGATTCAGATGAGGATGAATCCGTTCTGCAGGTCCATTTTGGTGAACCACTACACACCCTGTACTCAGTTCTGCAATTCTTGTATTAGCAGGAGCGGGTATCGGTTTGGGATGGTGACTGTGTTTAGGCCTCGATAGTCAACATGTAGCCGGAGTCCTCGTCTGTTTGGTTTCGGTACGAACAGAATGGGTGATCCTGCCAGTGATGTCGATCTTTTTATCTTTCTTTCTCTTTCCATTTCACTCAGCCATTCTTAAAGTGTCTGGAGTTCTACTTTGGGGAGTGGATAAATTGGCCCCCAAGGCGCTGTAGCCCCTTCTTTTAGGTTGATTTTGCAATCATACAGTTGGTGTTCTGGTAGTGCGTCTGCTGCTTCTTTTCCCATTATTCCCAGGTATTGCTGGAATTCTGTTGGCACTTGTTCCAGAGGGTCCTTGCTTTGTATTGCCAATACATGGCCAATGATCTGGACTTTGATGTCATGTAGTACCAACTCATTCCACGTTAGGGAGAATTGGTTAGTTTCCCACCTGGTGCTCACTTCCAAGCGTCGAGTACTGTTGAACCTTACTTCCTCCGTTGTCTATGCACCCTGAGGCGGGTGGTTTGTTATCCATTGGAAAGGGAGAAATATATCGACACCTTTCTCCATTGGCGATATCTCAAAGCTTTCTTTCATGAGGTGCTTTCGGTGTTGTAAGCACAGAGGCTCCATATACCACTGTCCGGCGCCTTTAAAGGTTTCTCCCATGAAGTTTTCCACTTGTATTGGGTGGTCATGTTTTTTCCGGGTGATTCTGAGACGTTCGCCCGTTTGCTGGTTGATTATAGCTATTGAGCATCCGGAGTCCAATAGCGTTCGTACTGTATGTTCCTTGTTGTCCCAACGTAAAATTATTAAAATTATGGGATAGGTGTCGCCACGGCGCGTCTTTTTTGTCGAGGTTCCAATGCTTGGTTCCTCATTTTTACGTATTTTCTTGGAGGTGCCGCAAACTATTTCGTTGCCCTCAGGGTGCAGCTTGCCCTGGCCTTCTAAAAATCTGATTCAGAGTTGTTCCAGAGTTGGGAAGTGCTGGTGTCAACATCCATGGTTTCGACAGCTGCCACCTTCCACTGTTTAGCTATGGGTGGTTCCTCCGGCTCTTTGGATCTCTTCCTTTTGTCCTGGGTTACTGCTGATACCGTCCATGGTACTTTTGGTAGGACGGTTCCCTTAATCGTTTTAAAGGAAAAGCATTCGTAGGTTTTGTGGCCATTCCTCCCACATTGCCAACAATCCTCCCTGCTTTTCCCATACTCCTCTTGTTCTTTTGGTGGGACCCCTTTGAGCGCTGCGTCCTTGGTAGCCCATGCTTCCTTTTTGCCGAAGAATTCTTTTTTCCCTTGGTTCTCCGTTCAAGTTTCTTTCCTTGGTTCAGTGCATCGAGTGTCCTTTGATAGAATGTTCTTCTTTTTATCCTCCGTCTGGCTGGGTCTGGCAGTTTCTCATTCTTTTTCCAGGGCCTTCATTTGTTCGACCTGTAGACCTACTTGGTAGATGGCCTGCAGGAAACCTTCATCTTCCATAAATTCTCCCAGGTAGTGGGAGAATCTCATCATCAGGATTTCTGAGGTCATTGCCAGATCAATTTTTTCCCTCAGACCTTCATTAGGAAAAAAAAAAATTGCGTCCACTGCGTCCAGATGCACTAGACACTCGAGACATATTGGATGAAACCTCGCTACTCCGGACGCAGGCTGCCAGGGCACCTTGCATCGCAACGTAGTATGCCAGGGCACCGTGCCTTCCGACGCAGCACACCAGGGCACCGTGCCTTCCGACGCAGCACACCAGGGCACCGTGCGTCTGGATGCAACTGGCAGGACGACTGCGCCTGGACGCAGCAGTCAAGGCATGTTCCATCCGAACACAGTGCGTATCTTACAGACACAGAGTGTTAAGGCAAATATCGTCCGGACGATGCTTGCCACGGCATCTGCCTTCTGGATGAGGAGTGTCAGGGTATTTTTCCTTCTGGACGTAGCGCGTGTCTTACAGATGCAGCGTGTCATCATCCGAACGACGCGTACCACGGCATCTGTCTTCTGGACGACGCGCGCTACGGCATCGACCTACCGGACGAGGAGAGTCAGGGTATTTTTCCTTGCGGACGCAGAGTGTCATGGCAAATGTACTACGGACAACGCGTGCCACGGCATCTGCCTTCTGGACAAGTAGTGTCAGGGCATTTTTCCTTGCGGATGCAGAGTGTCAAGGTAAATGTACTACGGACGACACGTGCTATGGCATCTGCCTTCCAGACGACGCGCGCCACGCCATCTGCCTTCCGGACTACGCGCACCATGCATCTGCCTTCTGGACGAGTAGTGTCAGGGAATTTTTCCTTCCCGATGCAGAGTGTCATGGCAAATGTACTATGGACGACGTGTGCGACGGCATCTGCCTTACGGACGATGCGCGCCACGGCATCTACCTTCTGTACGAGTAGTGTCACGGCATTTTTCCTTCTGGATGCAGAGTGTGATCGCAAATGTACTCCGGATGATGCGTGCCACGGTATCTACCTTCCGGACGAGAAGTGTCAGGGCATTTTTCCTTCCGGACACAGAGTGACGTAGCAAATGTACTACGGACGACACAGGCCACGGCATCTGCCTTCTGGACGAGTAGTGTCAGCGCATTTTTCCTTCTGGATGCAGAGTGTTAAGGCATTTGTACTCCGGATGACGTGTGCTATGGCATCTGTCTTCTGGACGAGGAGTGTCAGGGTATTCGTGGAGTGGCCCAGGCCGGTTGCGCGGAGAAACTTGCGGAGCGGGAGGGCGTTTTCTGGTGACCTGATGAATTGTGGGGTGTGGATGTCCCCTCTGGTGGTGTGTTGGAGGATTGTTCGCTGCGTACTCAGCAGTTGGCATTCCCGGAGGAGGTGGTGTGAGGTGACAAGGTCCATGCCGCATGGGTAGGGGTCAGCAGTGATGTTGGGGGGTGGGTTGGTTGGTGCATGGTTGCAGAAGACCCGCCAGAGAGCTCGTGTGTCGGCCCATTCCACCTCTTGGAGGTGTTTGGGGAAGGTGAAGGATGGCGTGGAGAGGGGAAGCTGGGTCTTCCATCATTCCATGAGCTGTACTTGCACTTGCATGAGTAGCTTTTGTTGTAACTGCGAAGCAGCATGGGACCGAGCTGCCGGCCCCTTACTTGGCGAGTGTGTTGGCCCTCTCGTTGCCTCTAATGTTGCAGTGAGACGGGCACCAGGTGATGGAGACTTGCCAGCCGAGGGTGCGTAGGTCTTCGATAGAGTCGAGGGCCCATCGGGCATATTTGTAGTTGTGTTTGTTAAAGTTTAATGTGGCCATTGCCGCTTGGTTGTCGCTGCAGATGATGACTGTGCCCCGTGGGGCTGTGGTGGTGAGGAGAGTGGCGACTGCTTCTTGGACCGCGTGTAGTTCAGCGTCATACACCTCGGCCCGGCTGCCTAGGTGACAGCTGCCCTCGTCCAGTCGGTATAAGTGTTGGTCACCGCAGTGGTAGATTGCCCATCCACATCCAGTTGACCCATTGTCGAGTTTGGAGCCGTCTGTGTAGATGATTATGGTGTGGTTTTCTTGTGATTCGAGCCATTGTTTGTGGAGTTTTGAGGTCGGGTTGTTTTGTCCGGGTTCAGAGATGGGGTGATGGGGACCCCCTCTGCCGAAGATATACTTGTCCGGTTTTCCAGTTTGCCCATTACCAAGTGTTTGCTTAGATTGTATAGGCGGTGGAGCCCCGGGAGGCTGGGAGAGATGTTTGGTGTGGCCCGCGGGGGGCCCAGTGCATGATGGGATGGGAGGAAGTGGAGGCGTATGGTGTATCGTAGTGACAGGTAGTCCAGGTATGCTTCCAGGGGTGGTAATTGGGCGAGTGTGAGGAGGTTGGAGATTCTGGTGTTGAGTGGGAGTCCTGTGATCCATCGGATGATCAAGTTATAAGTGGTGCTGAGGGTAGCTGTTACCATTGGGGTGCCTGTCCACCATGCTGGGGACACCCAGAACATGGTCGGCAGTACCACCGTCATTGCCAGATGGTGAGCAATATGTGCAGGGATGCCACGTGACCGGTGGCGTAGGAAGCCTAGGCTGCCAAGTGTTTTGTTTCCTTTGGCCGCGGCCATTGTGGCGTGGTGGAGGAAGCTGAGTGATTCATCGATGAACACTCCCAGGTATTTAATCTGGCGTGTTGTCATGGTGGTGTTGTTTCCGATTCGGAGAGGGGGGTGTGAGGCGAGGCTTTTGTTTTTATCCTTACTGGTGAGGGGGAGGCAGTACAGGAGTTCTGTTTTTGGGGGGGCAAAGGTGAGTCCCAGGTGGGATCCCCTCTGTAGGTGTTGGTCTGTCCTTTCTTCGAGTAGGGTGTTGACTCTGGACACAGTGGGTGACATTTGGACCATGCAGACATCATCTACATAGAAGGTGACGGTTGCGTCGCAGGGGTGATGTTGTTTTTCCAGCATTGCATTGCTGTAGATGAGGAAGAGAATTGGTGAGATGGGGGATCCTTGTGGTAGGCCGCACTCGTACGGTTGGGGTTGCTCGGTCTGTTGATCAAAACCAAATGCGAGTTTCCGGTTCGTGTTGAATGCTGTGACCCAGTTCGTGAGGTAGAGTGGCATCCGCCGTTGCATCATGACCTCTCGGAGTGTTGCCGTGTAGACCTGGTTGAATGCGCCTTCGATGTCATGGGTGAGTACCACCGGTCATAGTGAGAATTTATTTGATGCTTTCTTCTGGCTGATTGCCTTGGCGATCGGGTCGATTGTTCGGAGGAGGGCGTCGACTGCGGAGTTCTCTGCCTGAGCATCCATCTGTGAGGGGTGTGTGGCCCCGCACATTTGTGCGGCATGCGCAAGTCGTTTCGCGATGATGGTTTCTATCAGTTTGCCGAAGCATGGTAGAAGTGAGATTGGCCGGTACGATTTGGGTTGTGAGTAGGATTTCTTGCCGGGCTTGGGGATGACCACACAGTTGGCCGTCTTCCTTTCTGGGGGGTGTACACTCCAGATGAGACAAGCTGTAAAGAGGTTGGGGAGGAGGAGTGGGGCTGCTTCGTTGAAGTGCCGGAGGGTGGTGTAGGAGATGTTGTCTGGTCCTACCAATGTGCCGTATTTCAGGTGTGCGATGGCCAGGCGTGTTTGGTGTATTGTGACTGGTCTTGTGTGGTGGCGTATGTCTCTCGTATGGGTGAGAAGGTCAGGGGGGAGGGGTGTCTGCAGGGCCGTGTTGACTGGGGGGACGAGTGCATTCCGTAGGGCTTTGCACTTGTCTCCGAAGTCAGATAGTCCCTTGAGTGGGGGGATGGGTTTGTTGTGGGTGCTGTGGCGTTGGATTGTTTTCCAGATGGTTCTGGTTGTTACGTTTTGCAGTCGGTGGACGTGGTATGTCGTTTTTGCGTTGCGTACCATTGTCGTCCATTTGCGACGTTTGTATAGGCTGTCTTGTCTGTTGGTGTCGGTGGGGGTAAGGTGGGCTCTTCTATCTGCCCGTTTGGTAGCTTCTTTTGCCAGTGTGAGGCTGTGGTTCCACCAGGGTGCCTCCACCTTCCTTTGGCTTTTGTACGGGACGGTGGCTTCAGTGGCCTGGTGGATTAGGAGGGTGATGTTGCTGATTGCGCGAAGGGTGGCTTCCGGGCCTTGGAGGTCTGAGAGGTCCATTCATGTGGCTTGTATGTGGCTGCCGAAGCTGTTCCAGTCAGCTTTTGCCCAGCATCGGTAGGGTTTAGGTGGTGGGGTGGTGTATGGCAATGACAGGGTGAGGGTCAGGGAGCTGTGGTCCGAGGTGGTATCATCGTCGATTGCTAGTGAGAGGGCAGACCTAGTTGTGTCCCCATGGGTGAGACATAGGTCGATGGTGGAGGGGTTGCTTCCATTCCTTGGATGGTGGGTGGGGATTGCTGGTTTGTTTTGGAGGTGGAAGTTGTTGTGTTCGAGCCAGTGTGCGATGGTATGGCTTGCGGGGAAGGTGCAGGCTGTGTGGAGCAGGGGGCCCTGCCACCATGGGTGGTGCGCGTTGAGGTCGCCCATTATTAGGCAGTTTGCTGGGATGTTGAGCGAGGGGAGGAGGGCTGCCAGCGGTTCTGGTCTTCCGGGTAAGTACAGGTTGAAAATGGTGAAGCTAGTGGTGTGTTGTTCTTGTTGCAGTGTGATGGTGGTGCCTAGGAAGGAGTCCAGGGCTGTGAAGGTGGTAGTGGCGCTGAGCCCAGGGAGTTGACGTACGTATGTGGTGCATCTGGGCTTCGTAGGTGTTGGGAGGAACAGGTTGAAGTTCGGTAGGAGTGGTGGGTTTCCATGTCTATCGCACCATGGTTTTTGGATAAGGCAGATAAGGTTTTCTGTTTTTCTCGCAAAATTTCGAAGTGTTGAAATCGTAGTCGCATGGCCTCTCGCACAGTTCAACAGCTGCATGGACCCGACAGCATGTGAGGGCATTTTATTCGGCTACTTCCGCCATGGGGGGTCTCCCAGGTTGGTTGTGGCATTCGTGTTCGCGTTGTTGTTGAAGGATCAGGTTTTGATTCGCTCAGGGCAGTTGGGGTCGCTGGCCTTGTGGGGGGTCTGGCAGTTGGCGCAGCAGATTGGTGGGTGGGTGCAGGCTGGGCCTTTCTTGCAGGTCGAGATGGTGCAGGGGTGATCTTTGGTCTTGTGGGCTTCCGCGCAGATGGCGCAGCAGGAGGGGTTCCTGCACAGGGCTGCTGGCTGCCCATAGCCCTGGCAGTTGCAGCACTGGGTGCTTCTCCCGTACGAGATGTAGTCATTGAGTTGGCATTCGCGGTTGCAGATTGTGAGGTAGTGTCGTCCAATGTCGGCTATCTTGACACTGCCGGTGAGGGTCATGACAATCGTGGAGGTTGATTTTTGTTAGCGTTGGTCTGCCGGGGTGAGCCAGCACGGGGTCTGTCCTTGGGTTATTTGGGGGTAGTTTGTGGCGATGCTGTTAGAGATGTTGGGTAGGGAGAGGTGGGTAGGGACGCCGTGCAGGAGGAACTGGCTGAAACGTTTCCCTATTTCCACCTTCTCGCATTTTCCATAGTAGGAGAGGGTACCTGCGATGATCGTGGCATAGTCTTCGTAGATGATGTTGTTTTGCGTGTTGCCGGTGGTGAGGACGATGGATCCGCGTATGGTAACTCGTGCGCGGAGGAAGGGGGGTGCGGTTACGTCCTGGTTGTCGACCAGGGCTTTGTTGACTCGGTGAAGTGCGGCATCAGAAATGGCTTGACGGGCACTGTAGCTTCGTTCAGCGCGGGCGGTGGTTTCGGTGGGGGTTTCAGCTGGGAAGTGGCACATAACCTCACGCTCAGCCTGGGGGTACACAGTCGGAACGAGCTTAGGTAGGGCCAGCTTCTTCCCTTGGATCCTCTTTCGCAGGTTCTCCCATCCTTCAAGGTTGGTAGCATGAGTGGTTTATTCGGTTGGCGATTGTGGCTAGGCGGTCGCGGTCTTGGCGGTATCAGCGTAAGTACAGGTGGTGGGGCGTGTGTTCGTAGTCGCGTTCGGTTCGTTGTTATCGGCGTTGTTGTTGTATGCTCTCTTCTCCTTCCTCCTTCTCTCTTGCTTCGGGTTGGCATCGGTGGGGGCACGGGCCCCAGTCGTTTTCGCGGAGGGGGCCGTCCTACGTTCGGTTGAGAGGAGTTGTTGTTGTACCTGGGTGACCCGGGTTCCAAGCGAGGAGATTTGTTTGGAGAGTTTGTTGGTGCCATTGTGGATTGTAACGTCGTTTTTAGCGAAGAGTTGCTTGATCTCCGCGGAGATGGTCCTGTAGAGTTGTTCCATAACATTGTTGGTGATTATTTCGAAATCGGCACGCAGTGCAGCGTGTTCGGAGCTCATTGGGGTCTCCATCAGGGGGGCTGTGTTGGCGAATTCATTGGCATCTCCGCCAATTGCCTGGGTCTCGGTGATATGTTGGTTGGGCTGGAAGTCCATGGCGTCGTCGTTTGTCTCCTCTTCTCCTTCTTCTTCGTTCTCATCACCGGAGTCAGATCCGTATTCGGATGCCGCTTCGTCGTCCTCGCGTGCTCGCTTGGCAGGGGAGGGGGACCGTGGGGTCGCGATTCGGGGAGGGGGCTGGAGGGTTTGCTGGGCGGGGTTTGGTGCAGAAATCTCTACGGTGGCTGGAGTATTGGGACGGAAGAAAGAGTCGAGGAATTCTTGACCGGGGTTGCTGGAGGACATGAAGCCTGTAAGCGAGGTGGTGATAGTAGGGCGACGCAAGCCAAAATCACGAAAAACAGGCAACGACAAGAGGGAAAATTTCCAGGAGGGTTCCGGAGGGGTGCGGCCTCTAGTTAATAAACTATTGACCGACTTCTGATGTGGGTTTCCGGGGTTGTTGAAAACTTGATTGGAAAAGAAGATTTTTGGTGTCGCGAAAACAGTGAAGTTTTGGGGGGTGTTATGAGGATAATAGATTGCATCGAGAAGAATCTCCAGACTAGCTACTGCGCCCTTCCTTTATACTTTTCCTTCCCTCTGTGGAATCACAGCTTGCCTGCAAGACTGACACAGTTCCTCTGTCTAACATGATGACTCGATCGCTGCGTCCAAGGAAAACACATGATCACACTCGGCCGCCACGCGGCCAACACTCTACTCACGGCAACAGGAGAAAGGACGTGCAAGCAGTAACAGTAAAGGAAAGGAAGACTGACGTACAACTTAATCAAGGGAAAACATTACTCGTAACGAACATGGGAAAAGGACGTTCAAGCTCAATCAATGGGAGACAACAAACGTAGTGGACAGGAGAAGGATGTGCAAGCAACATAGAAGAAACAAAGGAGAGAGGTCTAGACCAGCCAGAGGTCAGGGATATCGCTACGGGAGCGATATGGTAGAGATCGGTCGAGACGCCTAAGCGCGGAGGATGACCGCGGCTGCGGCAGTGGAAACGAGGACGAGCCACAGGGTGATAATAGCGAGAGTGTTAACGGCGCCGGCGCCAACGAGCCTGTCGCGCTAGGTTTGTGACAGTACGACCCCTTTCCAGACCGAAGCTCCGGCGACATCATGTCGGGTCGTCAGGGTCCGGCGGCGGATGTGGGTGCGGTAGATACGGACGGGCCGGCTAGCCTGCTACCGGGCTTGGAGTTGTTCGTTCATTCGCTGTTGTTTGGTGATGATTGCTCCCAGGGTGTTGGTCATCTGCTGGAGTTGCTGTTGGTCTGCGTCATGGAACTCGTTCATCCGCAGGGTGAGCGTGCGGTATACGACGTGATTGCAGCGGGCATCCCGGGTGGTTGTTTGATGTATCGCGGTGACGATTTCTCCCAGGAGGGTGAGTTGTTCATCCTGTAGTGCGGCAGTCATAGTTGCCACAGCGATGGGATCGGTGGCAGTGGCGGGAGCAATGCCCACCGAAGCGGCCGGCTGGTCTTCCTGTGGTGGCGTGACTTGGGCAGGGGGTTCCATGGGGCAGCGGCACTGCAGCGTAGGTGGTGGTTTTCCATGTTGACAAGGAACCGGCATTCGGGGCAGACCTGCTTTCCCTTCTGCCAGTCTGTACAGGCTTTGTGTGGGTTTAGGTGTTGGTTGCGGATTACCTCCACTAATTCGAATGGATACGCGTGGGGACAGCTGCAGGGCCAGTGGTTGTGCCGGCAGCGGTTGTTTCCTCGTTGCGGGTAGTAGTTGTTATCTTTCATCTGGCGGTGAGCACCACAGTAATCGTCGTAGCAGACGGTCCAGTGTAGGGAGGTATGGTCATTGGCGCAAGGCTGTCCCCCAGCGGACAGTGGGGGTGAAGGTGCTGGTGGAGGGGCATTCCATCCGTCCGTGGTGGTGGCATTGGCGGGGATGCCCTAATTGTTACCCTGTTCAGTTTCGGTGTTGGCTTGCTCGGCATTGGTGAAGGTCCAGCCTTCATTGGTGTCGACAGTGGCAGTGGTAGACATATTTTTAGTTTGAAGGGGATGGTTTCTCCGGGTATTCCTCGTGGAATTGCTGGACGATGTCAGGCGAGTTTTCGAAGTTGCAGGCAGGATACCAGGTACGATCTGGGTCATGGCAACCGGTCCACTTGACTCGATACTGGATCTGGTTTCTGTGGTGTCGCGAGTCCAGGATTTTCTCCACTTCCCACTCTTGCTGTTCTTGGATGATAATGGGAGGTGGTGGCAGCTGGTGATGTCCGGGGATAGGTTCGGTACTGGCTGTGGGTTCGAGGAGGCTGATATGGAAAACTGGGTTGATTTTGACAGTGGCCGCCAGGTCCAAGTTATAGGCACGTGAGCCTACTTTCTCCAGGATGGTATACGGGCCTATTTGTTTGTGGTCCAGGTTATTCGATGGTCGGTTTGTTCGGATGTGTTTTCACCGCAGACAGACTTTGTCACCTGGGTTCAATACCGGGTCTGGATGTCGTGCTTTGTTGGCCTGCTCCGTTTGAGCCATTTGCGCTTCTTTGATTTCTGCTCTGAGGTCCTCATGCAGCTTCCTTAATGCCTCAACGTATTCTGATACTTCTGGTGTTTCGTCGTTTCTGGTGCCGAGGTCTGGCAGAAATCATGGGTGGTATCCATAGTTGGCAAAGAAGGGGGTTATTTTTGTGGTTCCGGTTTGGGTGTTGTTGTAGCAGAATTCAGCAATTGGCAGTAGTCTTTCCCAGTCGTCCTGTTGATAGTTCCAGTATGCCCGGAGATACTGCTCCAGGGTGGCATTGGCCCTTTCCGTTTGTCTGTCTGTTTGCGGGTGGAAGGCTGTACTGAGGTTGCGTGATATCCTGAGTGCTTCTGTTACTCATTTCCCAAAGTCTGAGGTAAACAGGGACCCTCTGTCTGATATAATACTGCTTGGCAATCCGTGGGGTCTCATTGTCTGTCGGAGGAAGTGGTCTGCTAGGTCTTCGGGGTTCATGGTGCCATGGCAGGCGACGAAGTGTCCCATTTTCGTGAGGTGATCGATTATTACCCATAACGTGTCTTTTCCGTTGCTTGTTGGCAGCACGGTGATAAAGTCCATTGATATTGTATTCCATGGCTGGTGTGGGAGTTCGAGTGGCTTTAGCAGTCCAAATGGCGCATGTCGGATTGGCTTGATGCAATGGCAGGTGTCACAGTGGTCGACGTATCTGTGGACGTACTTTCGTTGTCTTGGCTAGTAGAAATTTCGGCTAATGAGTTCCAGGGTTCTTGCTCGGCCCGGGTGTCCTGTGGCTTGCACATCATGGTGGTCTCTTAATATACGAAGTCACAGGGTGTCGTTGTCAGGGATCCATATCAGGCTGTCGTGCATTAGCAACCTGCTTTTTTCCTTGCAGAGCCCTAGCGCGATCTTTCCGTCGGGTGGTCCTGTTCGCCTTTATCCTCCGCATCAGGAAAAAAAATCTTCGTCCAGATGCACAGGCAGCGTCCGGACACACCAGGCACTTGGAACGCTCTGGACGCACCCTGACGGCGTACATACCGCTCCCAACGCGAAACAGACAGGCAATGTGAATTCGGACGCAGCTCGCCACAGCACCGTGGGTCCGGACGCAGATCGCCATGGCATCTGCTTACCGGACGTACCGTGTCAGGGCATTTTCCTTCTAGACGCACTGTGTCAGGGTATTTTCCTTCTGGACGCACGGTGTCAGGGCATTTTCCTTCTGGACGTACCGTGTTAGGGTATTTTCCTTCTGGACGCAGCCGTGTCAGGGCATTTCCCTACCGGACGTGTCCGGACGACGTATGTCATGGCACCACGGTCACGCTCCGTGTCAAGGTGCAGAACATCGCAGCAAATACTACTCGCATCGTATTCGCAAACACGTAGTGGGTTCCAGGCATAGTGACTCAATCCAGTTCTATTCTCAATATCTAATGTACATCTATATATGCTACTACCACACTTCGCATTCCCAGCAGCAGCACCCAGCGTCACGCCTATCGCCGTGATCAAGTAGTTATGCTGTTTTGATGTGCTTACCATTGCTCTGTGTGTTGGAAACAAAGGAAATTTGGCAAATACGACACAACACGATAAGCACGACACGATGAGCACAACGCAATGAGCACAACGTGATGAGCACGACACGATGAGGAGGATGGCGATGAGGGCGCCAGCAGCAAGGACGATAGCAAGTAGGAAACGGAGGGTATGATGGCGACTATGACGCGGTGGGTATGATGGCGATTATGATGACGAGTAAGACATGGCGGGAATGATGGCGAGTATGATGGCGAGCTTTGTGACATGGTTAGTGCAGCTCTCAGAGTGACAGAGACACCGGGAAGTTGTACAATACAAAGTGGCGGGTACGATGTCAATGAGGGTGCCAGCAGCAAGGACGACAGCGAGTAGGACGCGGCGGGTATAATGGCGAGAAAGACGCGATGAGTAGGATGTCGATGAAAAGCTCCAAGCTATTACTAACACTTGCACTTCCGCAAGGTTCAGCTCACTCATCACTCCTGAACCCCTATTTTCTTCTCCTTTCACCTTGTCGTACGTACTCACCGCCATCAAACATGTATTACTCGTCAACATTTTCCTTATCGACCTCTTACTTGTTGCACCTTTCTCGCTACGTTACTCACCACCATCCACAAACTAATCGACAATCCTCCTCATTGACGTCGTACTTGTCGCATTGTATTGTACAACTTCCTGCTGTCTGTCAGAGCTGTGCTAACCACGTCACAAAGATCGCCATCATGCTCATCACATCTTTCTCTCAATTATACCCGCCGCATCCTACGCGCTATCCTCCTCGCCGCTGTCACCCTCATTGACATCGTACTCGTCACTTTGTATTGTATAACTTCCCGGTGTCTCTGTCACTCTGAGAGTTGCGCTAACCATGTCACAAAGCTCACCATCATACTCGCCATCATTTCCGCCGCGTCTTACTTGTCATCATAATCGCCATCATACCCGCCGTGTCTTACTCGCCATCATACTCTCCGCATCCTACTCTGTATCGTCCTCACCACCGGCATCCTTATCGCCATCCTCCTCATCGTTGTGCTCATCGCATCATGTCATATTTGCCAACTTTCCTTTGTTTCCAACACGCAGGGCAATGCTAATCAGATCAAAACTGCATTACTACTTGATCGCGACGATGGGCGTGACGCTGGGTGCTTGCGCTCGGAGTGCAAAGTGTGGTAGTAGCATATATAGATGTACATTAGATATAGAGAATAGAACTGGATTGAGTCACTATGCCTGGAACCCGCTGCGTGTTTGCAAATGCGAAGCGAGTATTTGCTGCGATGTTCTGCGCATTGACAGCCAGCGTGACCGTGGTGCCATGACATGCATCGCCTGGACGCGTCCAGTAGGAAAATGCCCTGACACGGCTGCGTCCAGAAGGAAAATGCCCTGACAGGGCTGCGTCCAGAAGGAAAATGCCCTGACACAGCTGCGTCCAGAAGGAAAATACCCTGCCACACTCCGTCCAGTAGGCAGATACCGTGGCAAGCTGCGTCCGGACGCACGGTGCCGTGGTGATCTGCGTCCGAGTTAGCAGGTTGCGTCCGAAACGTCCAGTGCGTCTAATGCGTCTGGACGCTCAGGACATAATTTTTTTTTTTTCCTGATCCGGATTTCTTGGATCTCTTTATCTGCAGTGCTTAGTGTCTGGATCTCGCTCAGGAGCTCTTTGTTTATTTCAAGGCTGATGGTTTCTCTTGTATTGGCTTGGAGTACTTTGGTGTGGTTATCGATTCGGGGCGCCTCGAAAGCTTCTTTGGGTAACAGGATTCGGCCATGGTTCTGCCGATGTTTCATATCCCCTTCCCAGGGAGAGTCTCCTGACTCTGTAGACAGTATGTCCAGCTTGCCGGCCAATTTCCCAGGTCGGTATTGATCATGAAGTTATAGTTGGCTAGTCGTTCGCCCCACCGGGCTTGCCGTAGGTTAAGGTCTTTCTTCGTTTTCCAATATTCGAGGTTCTTGTGGTCCGTGAGAATTGTGATTTTGGGTCCTGTTGTTTTGCAATAAGTATCCCATTTTCGTAGTGCGTCTATGATCGCTAGTAGTTCCTTGTCGTGAATATCGTAGTTGCGCTCTGGATCCTTGAGCTTTCTTGAGTAGTATGCCACAGGGTGCAAGACCCCTTTTTCATCGGGTTGTGAGCAGATTGCTCCTATGGCGTAATCTGAGGTGTCTGTTTCTATGATAACAGGTCTTTCCGGATCTGTGACACTGGGATGTCCGGTCAACGTCAGAGTGACGGTAATATCGAACTAGTCAGGTTTCTCGATAGTCACGAAGGAGATGGGGCGCGCGCGGTCTTCGCCGGCGTTAAATTATTATACAAGAATAACTTCCCCAATGACCCTCCTTCCAAGTTCGCCCACCGTTAGGGGATTCACAGCAAATAATCTAAGGGGTTCGGTTTGGTATCGGCGGTGCCCGCTGGCTGCGGCTTGAGCGCCGGATCGTACGTGGCTTCGTGGCAACGACTTGCTTGACAGATCACTCAGTGGACGGCTTGGTGCACGTGGCGGCTCGCGCAGCGGCGCATGCGGTTCAAGACGGACCCGTCTGCTTGCCAGCCAGCTCGCTCGTGTATCGCTTCGGCGGATGGTTCGAGGCGGGCCCGGCGTCTTGCGCGACAGCTTGTCAAAAAACCTGACCCCGACTTCCGTTCTCTGTCTTGGGCTCGACAGGCAACGTAGCTCCTCGGCGTGTCTCCGCGGTCGGGCTTCCGTTCTTTCGGTTCTCTGGCGCCCCGCGTTCTGCCTACTCTGTAGGACTTCCGTTTGGTCGGCTCTCCGGCTGTGTTCGTTCAGCTCTCTGGCGCCCCGTGTTCTGCCTACTCTGTAGGACTTCCGTTTGTTCGGCTCTTGGGCTGTGTTCGTTCAGCTCTCTGGCGCAGGCAAGTACTTCCCTCTGTCTCAGGTGAAGTCTAAGGATGTCCCTCGGCGTAGCCTTTCTCACTGGCGAGGCGTCGTGCTCCCAGTCTTCCGTGCTGCCGTGCTAGGTCTTACGCGGTCTTCGTTTACTGCCACCCGGTGGTCTTTACTGTAGCACGGTATCATTCTCTCGTTGTTCTTGAGCGATCTCGGATCGCTACTCGTGTCTCGGTGTCGTTTGGCGCAAGTGATTCCCACTCACTCGTCGTGCTCGTCCTCCTTCATGCCCGGCGTGGCATCGTGGTTGTCGTCTTTCTTCATGCCCGGCGTGGCATCGTCGTTGTCGTCTTCCTTCCTGCCCGGCGTGGCCTGCGGTATGCGCGGCAGCCTTCCCTCATGCGCGGCGGTCTTCCGTCCTGTCCGGTGCGGCCTTCGGTATGTGCGGCGGTCTTCCGTTCTGCCCGGCGCGGCATGCGCGGCGGTCTTCCGTCCTGTCCGGTGCGGCCTTCGGTATGTGCGGCGGTCTTCCGTTCTGCTCGGCGCGGCATGCGCGGCGTTCTTCCTTTCCGCCCGGGGCGGCATGCGCGGCGGTCTTCCGTTCCGCCCGGTGCGGCATACGCGGAGGTCTTCCGTCCTGTCTGGCGCGGCCCGGTATGCGCGGCGGTGTTCCGTTCTGTCTGGCGCGGCCCGGTGTGCGCGGCGGTGTTCCGTTCTACCCGGCGCGGCATAGGTGTTCCGTTCTGTCTGGCGCGGCCCGGTGTGCGCGGCGGTCCTCCGTTCTGCCCGGCGCGGCACGCGCGGCGTTCATCCGTTCTGCTCGGCGCGGCATGCGCGGCGTTCTTCCGTTCCGCCCTGGGCGGCATGCGCGGCGGTCTCCCGTTCCGCCAGGTGCGGCATACGCGGCGGTGTTCCGTTCTGTCTAGCGCGGCCCGGTATGCGCGGCGGGGTTCCGTTCTGTCTGGCGCGGCCCGGTGTGCGCGGCGGTGTTGCGGGTCCGTCATAGGTGGTCCCGGATCACTGGTCGCGCTGCCGGATGACCCGGTGATCATCGGCGCGAGTGATCCGAGATCCCGGCGCTGCTCTCGTCACGCCGCTCAGAGATGTGTGAAGGTAGGTCAAGGTAGATAGATAATCGTATCTCGATGTCGTTCGTCGTAGGCGATCCCGGATCACTTCGTCGCGCTGCCGGATGACCCGGTGGTCATCGGCGCAAGTGATCCGAGATCCCGGCGCTGGTTTCGTCACGCCGCTCAGAGATGTGTGAAGGTAGGTCAAGGTAGATAGATAATCGTATCTCGATGTCGTTCGTCGTAGGCGATCCCGGATCACTTCGTCGCGCTGCCGGATGACCCGGTGGTCATCAGCGCAAGTGATCCGTGATCCCGGCGCTGGTTTCGTCACGCCGCTCAGAGATGTGTGAAGGTAGGTCCAGGTGTATAGATAATCGTATCTCGATGTTGTTCGTCGTAGGCGATCCCGGATCACTTCGTCGCGCTGCCGGATGACCCGGTGGTCATCGGCGCAAGTGATCCGAGATCCCGGCGCTGGTTTCGTCACGCCGCTCAGAGATGTGTGAAGGTAGGTCCAGGTGTATAGATAATATATTGCGTGGAGAAGAATCTCCAGACTAGCTACCGCGCCCTTCCTTTATACTTTTCCTTCCCTCTGTGGAATCACAGCTTGCCCGCAAGACTGACACAGTTCCTCCGTCTAACATCATGACTCGATCGCCGCGCCCAAGGAAAACACATGATCGCACTCGGCCGCCGCGCGGCCAACACTCTACTCGCGGCAACAGGAGAAAGGACGCGCAAGCAGTAACAGTAAAGGAAAGGAAGACTGACGTACAACTTAATCAAGGGAAAACAATACTCGTAACGAACATGGGAGAAGGACGCGCAAGCTCAATCAATGGGAGACAACAAACGTAGCGGACAGGAGAAAGGACGCGCAAGCAGTAAAGGTAAGGAACAGGGAACAGGACGTGCAAGCTTCATCAACGGGAGACAACAAACGTAGCGGACAGGAGAAAGGACACGCAAGCAGTAAAGGTAAGGAACAGGGAACAGGACGTGCAAGCTTCATCAACGTGAGACAACAAACGTAGCGGACAGGAGATAGGATGCGCAAGCATAATCAACAGGAAACGACATACGTAACGATGACAGGAGAAGGACGCGCAAGTAACATAACAGAGACGAAGGAGAGTGGTCTAGACCGGCCAGCGGTCGGGGATATCGCTACCAGAGCGATATGGCGGAGATCGGTCAAGGCACCTAAGCGCGGCGGATGACCGCGGCTGCGGCAGCAGAAATGAGGACGAGCCACAGGGCGACAAGGGCGAGAGTGGCACCGGCGCTGGCGCCAAGGAGCCTGTCGCGCCAGGTTCGTGACAACAACTACCACTCGGACAGTTTGGAAGACAGTAAAACACCACAACACGCATCATAAACCACTTCTGCCCTTGGAAGGAAAATCAGATTTTTAAGGAAAATGCAATATACTACGGAAAGCTCTGTTCCCCAATACAACCCAACGAACACCACTTCCTCCAAACCTTCTCACCTCCAAGAAAGATCTACGCCACTTTACAAGCAAAATCACAGCATTCGAAGTTGAGCTTGCCATTACACACCTGAAATATGGTGTGTCAGTCGGACCGGACAATATTAGTTACGATACTCTGCGACGTTTCAATCAAGCTGCGCTACACCTCCTCCCTCATCTCTTCACAGCATGTCTCAGATATGCTGCGTACCCACCAGAATGGAAGACAGCCAACTGCGTTGTTGTCCCCAAACCCGGCAAGAAATTATACTCCGACCCAAAATCCTAGCGCCCAATCTCACTTCAGTCATGTTTTGGCAAGCTGCTGGAATCAATCGTGGCAAAACGTCTCTCTCAGACCGCCCTACTATGTGGTGCAACCCACCCCTCGCAAATGGAAGCGCAACCAGAGAACTCTGCTATTGATGCACTTTTGCAAACGATTACGCCTATTGCCAACTCTATCAGCAAAAAGAAGACCACCAATCAAACACCAACACGGCCAGCTGTCCTTACCCACGATATTGAAGGAGCATTCAACAAAGTCAACCAGTCAACACTCCTGGAGATTATGGACCAACGCCAGATGCCAGTATTTCTCACCAAATGGGTTGCGGTCTTCAATACTGCTAGGAAAATGGCATTCGGATTTGATCAGCAATCTGAAGAGCCAAAGCCATATGAGTGTGGCCTACCACAGGGATCACCGATGTCACTGATCCTCTTCCTGATTTATAGCAACGCCATGCTCGAAAGGTACCAACACCAAACCAACTCCATCGACACCTCTTATGTGGATGATATCTGTATGGTGCAATTGTCGACAACAGTATCTGAAGCCAACAACCACCTTGAAGAACGAACCGAGCAATACCTGGAGAATGGCACACACCTTGGACTTACCTTTGCAATGTCTAAGACCGACCTACTTTACTGTCTCCCCCGTACAAGCCGGGACAAAAGCAAGAGCCTTTTATCGCACCCTCCCCTCTGAGTACTTGGTACTACTATCCCCGCGAAGCGCCAAATCAGATACTTGGAAGTATTTATTGATGAATCACTCACATTCAAATACCACGCTAAGATGGCAGCTACCAGAGGCAACAAAATTCTAGAAAGCCTAAATTTCCTACAACACCGATCATGCAGTATCCCCGCCCACATCTGCCACCACCTAGCAATGACAGCGATCCTGCCTGCCATGTTCTGGACGTCTCCAGCATGGTGGACTGGAACACCAGGGGTAACCACCACGCTTAAGATTACATACAACTCGATAGCCAGATGGATTACAGGTCTCCCCCTCACTACACGAACGACAAACCTCATTACCCTTGCCCATCTACCACCGCTGGAGGCGTATCTGGAATACCTGGCTCTGCGATATGCCATCCGACTGCACTTCCTCCCCTCCCACCACGCTCTTGGCCCCCCACGCGATCAACCGAATACCCTCATCAGCCTTCCAGGATTACACCGCCTCTACAACCTAAGTAAACAGCTGGTACTAGGCAAGCTAGAGGACCGAACAACAACCATAAACACAACAGCAGAAGGAGTGACGAAGACTACCTCTCCCAACCCTAATAAAACAACACAGCCACAACAGCTCCATGAACAGTGGCTACAGACATTGCAGGATCACACCATAGTCATCTACACGGACGGTTCAAAACTTGCGAATGGTACTGTTGGATGTGGATGGGCTATCTACCACTGCGGAGATCAACAACTCTACCGACTGACTGACGGAAGCTGCCACCTCGGTGACAGGGCTGAGGTGTACGATACCGAGCTACATGCTGTACAGGAAGCCACTGCCATCCTTCTCACCACCACGATACCCCGCTCTACAATCTTCATCTGTATCGACAATAAAGCCACGATCGACACCCTACAATTCAACAAATACAACCACGAATATGCACGACGAACACTGCAGACAATCGACACTCTCCAACTTCTCGGATGGCGAATACATACGATATGGTGCCCCTCCCACTGCAATATTCGGGGCAATGAAAGGGCTGATGTTCTCGCCAAAGGCGGAGCAAACGCTACAACTCCCTGTCGCTTTGCGGTCACCACGAACACCTGGCTCTTAACTCAAGCGCGAGCAGAGTTTCTTGCTCGGTGAAAGAAAGAACTAACCCTCGCCAACCCATCCTTTAAGTTCCCAGCTCACCTACATGGGGTAGACTGGGCCGACACGCAAGCAATCTGGAGAGTGTTCTGTAATCGATCACCCACCGACTCACCGCCCAGCATCACTGCAGACCCGTGCCCATGTGGACTCGATCTCATCTCCTCACATCATCTTCTATGAGCCTGTCCATTGCTGGCAGCGCAGCGTGCCGCGCTGCTTCATTCCACCACAGGCAACATCGAGTCCCTTGGTTTCCTCACGGCACCTCAAAACACCATACCACTCCGAAATTTCCTTGGAAAAACTGGCCTAGGCCACTCCTCCCAACTCCGATTCGATGATGACCACAACCCAAAATATGGCTCCTACACCTTCAACTCAGCCTCGTCTGAACCAGACTTTGATGCTTTCGAACCCTGAAAATGCGACAACCACCATGTTGAGATGGGAAAGGGCGGGTAGAGGAGGATTTGCCCTACCATTGTCTGATTTCCCCTCGATACCACTATGTGGCGCACTTACTTTCTTGCTTTGCAACAATTCCCCTGTTTGTATGTTTTCTTTGTTGGCGGTTTGGGAAAGATGGGAGCCCCACGCGGGTGGTATGGCGAGGAGGAGCGCAGATAGCCTGTAGTGCTAAGCATAATAGATTGAAGTTGCAACTTGTTCCCTTGTTTCCCCACTAGAAGAATATTAGTACTTCCCCACAAACCTCTCTCTTGTGGCGCGCCGTCCGCTCGCTGCACGTCGTCCTTGTCCTGTCCTTGGCCAGCTTGCTACGTGCTGTCCTTGTCCTGTCCTCGGCCAGCTCGCTGCACACCGCCCGCTCGCCGCCGTCCTTGTGATCATTAACTTGGTTCTGAAAAAAGAATTTGGAAGATGTAAATGACCGGGCCCTGAATTCACCGGCCCCCGCGCTTACCGCTGGCTCCTCATGAGCTACTTTTGGCGTGAGAGAATCGGCGAGAACAACAGTTGGTGTCCGGTTGCAGTGCGAGGCTCAATATTGTAACCCAAATGTGAGGGTACGGGAGCTGATCCGAATGGCCACATCGTACAGCTCCAACCATGGGATGCCCAGTACAATGGGGTAGTGACCAAGCTTTGTAACGAACATCGGTAACATTTCATGGTGTTCGAGGATTAATAGGTGGGTGTTGGCGAGATGGGTGATGTCGCCAGAGGATATAGGGCGGCCATCGATGACTTCGAGACTTCTAGGATACTGGAGTGGTGTGAGGGGTAATTGGTGATGGTGGGCGAAGTCTTCATCTATGAAAGCGATTCCAGTGGCTCCACAGTCAATCAGGGCGTGAGTAGCAATGGTTTTATTGCCGAAAGAAAGCTTGCACAAAACCACAAGATGCCTTCCTTCCATTACTATCTCCGAAACTGACAAACTAGACAAACACATCGGTGTGGGAAACGAAAAAGACTTGCCCAGTATATGACCAACAACAGTGCCATCAAGCAGCTGTTGGTCTAAGCATTTCCCGACTGGCCTTGACCTCCTCCCATGCCTCGACCTCTATTACCTTCATTGCCATAGAAAGGATTCGGATACAAGTTCCGGTTCGGATTATTGGTGGGAGTTGGTGTCAGGTTCGGGTTTGCGTTCGGGAGGTTCTGATCCTGCTGCAACATGGTCTGAGCGGCTGCAGCGTGGAAAGGATTTCTGTTCTTGTTCGGGCAATGGCGAGCCATGTGGCCCACTCCTCCGCAGTACAAGCAGCGACCTTCACGCAGCCTGGCCGCACGTTCTTCCTCCGAGATCTTCCCCCGTCCTCCCGTGGTACTAAGGTCCATAGCATCAGGGTGTGGGGCCTGACTAGCGCAGCTCGGGGGTGGGTTGGCGGTGTGAGTAGTGGTGGTGGCCGGGGCACGTGATTGCGCATGACCCTGGGGAATGCGCTGTTGCTGATGGTAGGATCGCCCTTCACTGAGGTGGATAGCGCAGGACTCAGTATCCGTTTCCTGGTACAGAGCCACCAGTTCATCAAAGGTCAGCTTCTTCATCCTTCCCAACAACAATCTGCGTAGGTCATGAGACATTCCTTCACGCAGGGCATCCAACTTTGCGTCTTCATTCCAGTTGAGCTTTGACACGAGCATCTGAAATTCGGCGAAGTACGTGTTAAACTCTTTCTTGCCCTACTTGAGGTTGGCAAGTTTGGCGTGGGCAGTGGCGACGGGGTCGGGGTTGCCGAAGGCGTTGTGGAGGATCCGGATAATGTCTTCGGCGTCCTCCAACTCGATGGTCTCTCCCTTAATGAAGGGGAGAACTTGGGCCTGTGCCCAACCTTGCAGCCAGTTGAACGTGTATGCCATTCGGATAGCAGGAGTTGGGAAACATGTAGGGTCACTGAAGAGTTTAAGACGCAGCTGGGCAACAAATCCTTCGAGAGTGTCACGGTTGCCGTCATATACGGGGGGGTCGGAGATCTTGTCACCCCGACTGTGAGTGGGTGCATTGCTAGAGGCTAGTCGGTCTGCAATTTGTCTGGACGAAGCCAGTTGTTCTTCCAAATCGTCATAACGCCAGGCGGGATACGCAGCAGGTGCGTCGAGGATTTCCTTGACCAACTGCTTGACATCGGCGAAGGCAGAGTGCAAGGTGGCATCCACTGCAAAGGCGCCGCTAGTCGAGATGAAGCGTAACTTCTCGTGGAGGTCGGCAGAAATTTCGAGGTAGACAGGGTGAGCTGGCTGGGACAATTCTCCCAACACCTCGTCTGCCATGGACAAGGGGTTCTTGAGGAATTCGAGGGGTTCTTGAGTGGTTCAGGGTTCTTGGAGACTTCGGGGATTCTTCCGCAACTGGAAGAGTTTGGCTCACGCAAAAAAGTGTAATGGCGCAGGGTCAGACGGGCTCCCGGTAGCAGACAGGACAAGGGTGGTGGCGAGCCGATGGCGCACGGCGAGGACAGGACAGGGACAGTGCGCAGTGAACGGTCAGCGCGTAGCGAGGACAGGACAAGGACGGCAGCGAGCGGGCGGTGCGCAGTGAGCTGGCCGAGGACAGGACAAGGACAGTGCGCAGCAAGCTGGCCAAGGACAGGACAAGAACGACGTGCAACGAGCGGGCAGCGCGCCGCAAGAGAGAGATTAGTGGGGAAGTACTAATATTCTTCTAGCAGGGAAACAAGGGAACAAGTTGTTGTGTGAGGAAGGAAAAGGAAGGGAAAGAAGTGGGCGACGGCTCCTTAAAAGGATATCTGTCAGCCACACGGCGTCACTCCACATTCCCTCGCCCGAACGGCGTCAATCCACATTCCATCCTCCCGTCACTCCACATTCCATCCTCTCGCATTCCAGTCAGCGTCAAGGGTCCAGGCCCAGCTGGCACGCGCCGTGACATGAATCTTCCAATAGTTCTGTTCATTCTGCCATTGGCCACTGCTCGTTGGTGGGTCGTCGTATAAGTATCCGGCTAGGCGAAGTCATGTGCTGCGGGGAAATTACCCCGCACCACGGCGTGAAAACTCTTCATCTTGGCACTAGACTTCATCAGTGTCACATTACAGATAATCTCTCGATTTAGATTGGAAAGTAGTGCTTCCTCATATCCTCCTGAGAGTGGCCGGAGTAGATCCTCTGTTCTCTCGTCGTAATTGGGTGATACGATATCGGTTGTGTGCGGGGTTGATTACGCTACTCGACCTGAGCCGGAGCAACGAACCCTCAACCGTACCAGTTATCCTTGCTTCGGCCACGACGGCGTCAAGGCATAACTCTGTCCCATATCTTCCCCAATAGACTCTCGAACTGTTCCTGTGGTGTGGTCCTGTGGCGGGGCTTGTACTTTCCCGATCACAAGCCAGTACTTGGTGCGGGGGCTACCCAGTGCGACAGTATTGGCTTGAAGTCAAGCCTCCGCTTCAGTATTCGGCTGGACTCATTGTCCCTCACCTTGGTACGGCGTATGCCCTGCAACATAACCATTGTAAGCCTCTCGGATGAGTGAGGATATGCTCACGCTTCCGTGCGCTGGCAAAGCCCAGAGTTTATCACCACAATCGGGTGTCAATGACAAGAATGCGAGTGGGAGCATCATCCCTCGTGTCTCCTGACACGGAGTGCAGCGGTATCACCTCGGGCCTCCAGGCCGTCTGCGACGATACAGCGATTCCCAACTCGTAGTGTTGTTCCCTGGGCCGTGCCTCTGGAAACAACCTCACTCCTATTCCGCAACCTAGACTCGTAACTCCTTGCGTTTCCGTTTTCTTTCCGATTGCTTGTCCATCCTATGATGACCACCAAGGTTGTCTTTCTCTGCAGCAGCACTTGTGCTTTCCCGGTCTGCACTGGTACTTGGCCCGGGGTCCTCCAGTGCTGCAGAGTCAGTCGACCCTAGCCGAGCCCCGACAGTGTCGGTTGCCCGGTCTCGGTGTGCCGTCCTCAGACCGTGTGATCAGTTTCCAATACCTTCCTGCCCGATCTGTATCCGAATTCCGACCTGTAGTATTTAGGGTGTAACAATATGGGGGGACATAGAAGAATTGAATGATCACTACTATCAGTATACCAGAAGCTATAGCAGTATAACCCACCTCTGTTCTCGAGTGTTCTATACCACCTATAAGCGTCAATGGCCATAGGCTCTCAATACTATTCTCTACCATCAGCTTGCAGTCGACTAGAGAGTTACCTCGCAGCTTGCAATCAGATATTATTGCCTGATCCCTACTGAAATTCAAATGTTGACCGGGTCCCCAGAAGCAGCCAGTTCTGGCAGTACTATGGTAGATTCCACTGGCAGCAGCAACACCTCTTCTCTCTGAATCGATGTCAGCAAGGACAGAGAACTTTCGATTAAAGGCCTCAATACTTTTTGTCTAGCGATTGCACTAGAGCAATGGCAAGCCCAAGGAGTCCAAAATACTAGAGATGGGAGTGATTTTGTCTCTGGAGATGCTGGAGATGCCGACGATGATTCTAACAGTAACCCCGCCATATCCGATCCTGACGGTGATCTATTTGCAGACTCACTACTAATCCCTGTGGAAATTCCACCACCTGCACAGTTCCGTGTCGGTGTCAGCTCGCAAACCAGCAGCAGTCTACATACCAGCAGTTATCTCTTTACTGCAACCTTGCTCCTACTGGTTGATAGCATAGCTGGCTCAGTACAAGATTCAAAAGGCCAGCGAGGATGGAGGTATGAAAGATCGTCTAGAAGTGTGCCAGTTGCTACCAGTACTATTAGAAGAACTGCTAGATTGACTGGAAAACCAACATGTACATATCTAGTAGAAATCTCACAAATTACTGCCACAGAGAAATCTGATGAGGATGACGGAGTTGAATGTGACTTTTGTTGATAGGGTGAAGAGTTCTAGCATATATATATCTAAATAGAATATTGAGTGCATGGGATATGGGTGACCCCAAAGTACTCACAACCTCATTCCCAGCTCCTATTCCACCCCTGCCAATTTTTGACATAGCGCTAGTGCAAATTAATGGTAGTGGTGTTGATACGTACCAAGACCGCAGCAAGATCACACCAAGATAGCTAAGTGGCACCAAAACGGTGTTTGCCACCGAAAAAAGTATGCCTCTTAAGTGAGTTATTACAGTACTTCAACTTTTCATTTTTTTGCTGATGCATGGCTGCAACCGCAGAGACGAGGACAACTCATATGGCGGCAAGGGTGATGACACCTCTGGCAGTGGCACCTAGAAGCCTGTCGCACCAGATTCCTGACACTCAGTACCTATACAAATTACATGGAAAGGATTTTACATCAAGCCACTCTGTGACTCTGTGACAAGACAATATAATATGGTAACTGCATCACAACTGAACACAGCTACTTGGTGGATCAGTATTGAAAAGTCAGAGAGGGTACAGTTATAGAATCACATTCAGACCACATAAACAGTAAGAGAGAAAGTATCCAATCTGAGAGTGTGAGGTTATATTTCATCCAACTCTGAGTCCAAAGAATCCTCTGATAGACATAAAATAAAAACAGAATCTCTTATTCAAATACGCTGACAGTCTCTTGAAAAATGTAATCATTTTTACTATTCTGTTTTCTCTGATACATTGACAAGCACTCAGGCAGAACACTGTATAAAGTCAAGAAATAATCCTTCTCATCTATATTATTATTATAGATGTTATGGAACTTGATATTCAACTTCTCTCCTAATCATTTACTTCAATCCTCAAAAGTACTTACGGATGATCTTTGAACCGTTGTTCAATGTACAGCATTGTCAAGGGACTTACTGTCCATCACTGACAACACTGGATGTTATGGTAGAATTGGTTTATACCAATTTTTAATAGGATCGAGATTTAGACTCAGCAGATTCCCATGCCGATCCTGTCCACTAGCTGCCATCTGTGGATCAAGCTTCAGCTGAAAGAAATTGTTAGCGCATTTGAGATTCTGCTGTTCTCAGTCTTCAACAACACCACATACCATACTTCGTAGAAGGTCAAGCTGTGTTGGGTAGCCCTATGCATATGTAAGCACCATTGCTCTTGAGCTTCCCCTTTCATGATTGTCAGAGTCATATCGTTCTTGTGAGCGTCGGATCAAGTCTTGTTTTCACTGTCGTGCAATCACTCATTGCAGGGTGAAAATCTAGTATGAGGTGATAGCTGTTTCGCAGCTCTATTTTCTGAGACTAATACCCTGTGGCTACTGCTGCCGGCCGGCACAATTTGTTGTAAACAGGCATATTAGACCGGTAATAGATTTGAAAGTCGATTCCGGCGAGCTCCTGTGCCTATCGAGCTTGACGGCGGTTGAGGACTTTTGTGGTGGTCAAGTACTCGACGTTCTGGTGGTCCGAGTACACCTGTATTTGCTGAGTCGCTCCTTCACAGTACCATCTCCAGTGCTTGAAGGTGTCCACTATCGCGAGAAGTTCTTTGTCGTGGATTTCATAGTTAATTTCCGCTGGTTGGAACTTGCGTGAGTGGAAAGCGACAGGGTGTAGGCAGTTTTCATCATCTTGTTGGGACAGCACTGCCCCTATGGCGAAGTCGGAGGGGTCGGTTTCGATAATCACCGGTTACAGTGGGTCGAAGTGCATCAGTACTGGAGCCGTTGTGAATCGTTCCTTCAGATCCTTGAAGGCCACCTCCTCCTCCTTCGTCCATGCCCAGCTTTTACTGTCTCCCTTTGTGAGCTCCATCAAAGATCTAGTTGTAAAAGTTTGCCCGATCACCGTTTCCTTTGATTGTTTTCACACGAGCAAAGAGAGAGAGAGGGAGAGAGAAAGAGTTGACAAATTGATGATTATGTCGTTGGAGTTTTGATGGTATTGCTCAAAC
>Ga0307508_10000776_pt1 | contig 37740 bp, 27 predicted proteins | sample 9_EM_MG_FD_203089 | JGI IMG/M metagenome (GOLD analysis project Ga0307508, IMG submission 203089) | Populus trichocarpa ectomycorrhiza microbial communities from riparian zone in the Pacific Northwest, United States - 9_EM | ecosystem: Host-associated > Plants > Roots > Unclassified | place...
CCCCCCGCCCCCCCCCCCCCCCGCCCCCCCCGCCCGCGGGCCCGCCCCTTTTTTTTTTTTTTTTTAACAAAAAAAAAAAGTGAAACTTCTTCCCGGAGAGGGGAGGCCGGGAAATAAAACACGGCATACTTTCTTTCTTGTATCTTTTTCTGTACTCTACGTCAAGATGGTTGTCGTGGTATATAGTTGCGACATGTGATGGCTGGCTCTTATCGATAGGCTTAGGCTCAGGAAAAAAAAAACACATCACGTGTTGGGCGATGGTTCGGCAATCGATTTCGTGGATCACCTATGACGGGGACAAGTGGGGGAAATTGACCTCCGTTTTTTGAATCTGTAAAAAACCAGGAACAGAAGACGACTATCTAGTGATTGCAGCAGTCTCTTAAAGGGGTACCGTGCGGCTCTAACAAGTGCTGAGTGTCCCGTCTGGATTTCACCTTGAGAAACCCTTTTTTCACCTTTACTTCACCTAAGTAGGGAAGGACTGTTCTTGCTTTCCTCTTTGTTCTTCAGAACTTGGCCCGGTCTCGGCTCTGGCGTTGGTGTCCAGAATCTTCACGACCGCCTATGTTTCGACCTGCTCCTTCTCCTTCTCCTCATCTATCCCATCCTCGCCCTTTTCGGTGTCGTCTTCACCGGACTGGATACCGACCCACTCCTCATCGACATCCGTCATCTCGTCATCCGGCAGAGTCTCCGCATCGCTCTCCTCCCCTTCCTCCTCCTCCTCCTCCTCCTCCTCCTCCTCCTCCTCCTCCTCCTCCTCATCCTCCTCCTCAGGCGCAATCCAGATCTTCCTCGTCGCGGCCCGTCTCCAGAACTTATAACTGGTGTCCCCGGGGGCACCCTGGTCCGCCCTGGCAGCGACAAGCGCGTTCCAGATCCGCGCCGCCTCCCGGGCGAGGCCTAGGACGCGGAGGGACCGGATGATCCTCGTGATCCTGAGATGATTGTGGTCGAAGCTCCTCCACCAATTCCGCCTCTTGCGGTCACAGCCGTACACCGACAAGATCTCGTTGCCGCCACCGTTGCCGGTGGTCTCGAATCCGTAGAACTCGAGCATACGGGAGAAGCTGCGCCGCAAGGCGTCGCGCAGTACGGCGCACGATCGGAACGCGGCCACATCGCCCGACGTCAGTACTGGCGCTGCGACGTTGAACGGGCTCGTCTCCGGCAAGGGGAACAGCCACTGGATCCAGTCGTGGAGCTCCTCTAGCTTCCAGTCGGGGAACGAGAGGATCGTCGTCAGTGTCCGTCCCCGGTGGTCGTGGCCCCCATGCGGCAGACCGTAGAAGCGTAGCAGTGCTGAGGTGGCTGGTGCTGAGGACGTGGAGGAGGTGATAGGCGGGAGGTGGTAAAGGTATGCCGGGGTCGGCGGCGGTACACGGCGCCACATGGTGGGATTGATGGGGTGGCGGGACTGTGGGTGGAGTGATTTGATTGCGTCTGTTGAGAACTATGTAGGCTTGCGTGGTAATACTCGGGGGACGGGTCTACATACATAACTTGTGCGACAACAAGGGTGACACCATATGTCCAGAACCAGGCACGCGCACCGCTCAGTTCAAAGTCTAAACCTCTGAACCTTTGCTGTCTATGGATTTCTAAACCATACCCCTCCTTCTAAATGTTACGAATCTATTCCAAAATCCTCCCAAAATCATTTTTCCCCCTCAAACAGCCTCCGTTCCACTGGTTCCTGTTAGTCGCGTTCACAGCTATTACGTGATCTTTCCTTACGTACCATTATCACGACCGTTAACAAAGTCCGGATTATTCAGAGTCAATTCTGCAGCTGCATGGCCAAAAAAAAAACCAACGTGAGCTTCTCGGTTTTCGCGTCGATGCAGGATGAACCCATATGCGTACCTCCATACAGGATGTTATCAACCGCCTCGACACCGAGCATGAACGAATGATCCTGGTTTCCGACCTTTTTGGGAGGTAAGCCCATATATATATCAGCGGTGCATTATCGTTTTTGGTTGTCTCCGGGGAGAGGGAAAACCTCGTATTTCCAGCTTCCAAAGCGGCCGCGAGAGTAGATGCCCATCTCCTGCAACTTCGGCAATACTTGTTTCAGCACACCGTCGCGTTCCAGCGTCGGCGTTGGGTAGCCTGTGATGCTGTCAATCGCCCGTCCCACCCCTTACCCCCCTCCCTGTACGCCCTACAAAAATGGAATAAAGAAAGAAAAACGAAAATTCACAGACCGTGGTCGAAGCGTCTGTGATACGTGGAAACGATCTCGTCGTCGGAACGGAGGAGAGTGGTATTGACGCAACCCTGGATAGTGTCGGCGAGCAGCGTTTCGACTTTTATTGGCTTCATCGAAGTCTCGGTGATTTCTGTATACTTAGGGTAAAAAAAAAAGATCGGCGAGGAGGGAATAAGATAAAAGGGACGAACCTATCATCAGTGACCAATAAGGGCCTTCCTTTACTTCTACTGCTCCGGGGCAAGGCCTGCTGCCGCTGGCCTTCTGGATTGTGGGTAGCCTTACGCCCGAAGACGGCTGGTTGTTTGGGGAGTAGTTGCTAAATATGGTGGCTCTGTAGAACGGGCAATCACCTTCGGGGAAGTAGAGCTATGTGCACATATCCGTCAGAGGAGAAGGTAGATATCCAGAGTCAGCGAAGCACAACTCACCCAGCATTTATCGCCGATGTTCAGCGGCCTAGCGCCTCGGATTCCGAGTCCAACTACATGGGTAGTGGAGTAGTAGAGCTGTTTGGTGAGTCTCACCAACCGTCCGTCTCCCATCTTCTGTGCGAGCTGGTCAAGAGCCATGGTGCTGATGAGCTTCCCGTACCGGATCCTCGTCCCGTCCTTGGAGGTCACAACCTTTGCGTCGGCGTCCACGGTTTGCACATCCCCTCCCGACCCACCAAGAAGAAGCTTCTCCGGCGGGAGCGTTCTAGCGACGGCAGCCCAGATGCCCCCCGTGCCCCCCCGCACGGGAAAGCGGAAGGTCGCATTGGGGCCCCAGTTGCCCGCTGCCTTCCCGAGAATAACGTTTCTGGTGATGGTTTTGAGGTCGGGTGCGGCTACTCGCTCGCCGAGCCATGAGCATTGCATCTGGGAGCACGGCTGTCAGCCCATATGCGCCGATATTTCGCGTACGTCCTGCTCTCCTACCATCGTCGTGTGTACTCCCCACACCTTGTAGTTGTACGGCCTCATGAAGAGGTCCGCAATACCAGTACCTACAAAACAATCGTCAGAATCCCGTCTCCGCAGAGCTCCCTGGGGGTTAGCTGTTGGCACCCACCCATCATTCTTAGGATCCATTCGTCGAAATTCACCGGTTTCGTATTCGCGACCTTAGCTTCAAGGGCAGCATCGATCATACCATCCATACATCGCACCTGCTCCTCCTTCGGGAGCATACTGATGTTGTTTTGGAACGGATAAGGAACTGGTATCCATTTAGTAACTAATCGTCACGCCTTTATGCAGGGAGCCCCCCGAACCCCAGGTATCCTTGCAGCGGACATATGATATGCGCTGGTGCGTGTACCAGTCCGTCTTGCGCGGTAGGGCTTCATCGAGACAGTCGTCGAAATATCTGTAGTGTGAGAAGATGACATGGCCGCCGACATCGTATAGCTAATCCGACCGGTGACCTATCAGCCCTGGGAGAATTTGCGGCGGAATTAAATCAAACCAAGGTGGGTAGACGAACAAATCCTTCCGGCGTAACATCCGTCGATGCCAATCCGCCAGGTCTGTCACTTGCGTCGAGAAGCATCCATGAGGCTTTGTTCTGTGTTAAGACAGGAGCCTCCCTATTAACTAATTTCCGTCCAACTTCACCGATGCGAACAGGCTTACCAACTGGTGCAAACGCTTTGCGGCACCGAGACCGGTTGGACCAGCTCCAATTATCAAAACGTCAACATAACTACATTCAAACTCGGAATTAACATCATGGCTCCGACGGATCGGGGAACACGTGGAACTCACCATTCTGTTCCCATGGTATCGTGGAAGCTTCTGGTGGAGACCTAGAAGGATGGGCATAAAGGAGCGAGAAGGTGGAACCACGTATTTGTCTCCAACGTGGCCTAGAGCCTTCCCTCGCAATTCGAATTCAGCTACCGGCCGGTCGATCTCCTCGGTGGCCCGCCTCACCTAGACTCTAACTATTCCAGCACCTTTTCTGGATTACGGTTCAGTCATGAAAGTTGGAGTTGTAACTGTCGAGGGTTATCTATCAGGCGGCCGGATTATCTTTTTCAGTTCTGGCTTCTCCCGCAGCCGCTTGAAGGAAGTCCGGGGTGCACGTGAAGAGTGCGCTGCGCGAAAGCGCGGACGACGCACGTTCCTGACGATCGATCACCCTAAGCGCGCCACACCGGCCAACTCGATGTGCCCGCCCTAACCCTAGCACGAGTGTTCTATGTAGGGACGCGGAGTCAGTGGAGGGCATTGGTGGCCCGTTAAGTCCTGTGTTCTTCAGGAAGGAGCGACGAAGCGCAACTCTGTTCGGGTGTGGGGGGGGGTTGGATGCTGGCCATCTGCGTTGACACCGGTCACTATCAGGCCTCGCCTTCATGAACGGGTGCATCCCACGGCATATATCACGCCTCCGCTTCCTGTGTTGGAAGGAGAACTCCAATATACTCTCGACGTCCAGCGTGAGCAGTCGCGGATAATCGTCTGGTATTGCTGGCCCGGTTAAAGCATCCATCTCCAGGCCCATCCCCGGCATGGCGCACCCGGAGTTACTTACGGTTCGCAGGGACAGACAGCCGTTCCTCGGCGCAGAGGACCGGAGCCGCGGTCTCGCAGCACCTCAACCTAAGGAATGGCGAGTGATCAACTCGCCACCGGCCTTTGGTCATGCAGTCGATCAATTGCACGTGAGCTCGGTAGACACAGCCCAGCCTGGTGATCACCCAGTCTTCAGGAAGAGACGGTGGTGATGTCGGTTGGGCTCCACGAGTTAAGAATGGCTGCGTCGCTTTCCGTTGCGATCGGGCCGGGGCCGCAGTAGTTGTATGTTCTGTTTGTCGCTCTGAGGCTGGCCCGCCCTAGGCGTCTTGAGCCAGAGGTCCCATTTTCGCACCCGGATCCCTCGATAAGAGGAGACACGTTCCCCATATGCCGCGAATCCGACCGTTGGGAGATCTGTTGTGGTGGAGTGCCGTGATGTCCCTCGTTCTGCTGGTTGGGTCGGTCGAGAATAGAGTATGCTGCCAGCATGCTCAATAGGCTCGGCAGAATATTTCCGGGCACACGGTTCAGTTCCACTGGCTTCAATCCGTTTTCTCTCCAGGTGTCCGGAACCGTCGAACTGATTACTGGTGTGCCATGATAACAAAGAAAAACGGGCTAGTGCTGTCCACCACACAACCTGCGGGGGATCTGCAGCCGAGCCCGGCTTCCCCACAACCCTCCTCCCCATTAATTGCTTCATGTCTCCCTTTAGCTCACACAGCAACAACAAAACATCGAACATTCCCTAAACCCACCCCCCATACACCCACCGCCGTCGCAAATATGGTAGGTTCATTCCCAGTCCATGCAACGAGTGGCCACTTCTGCACTGCTCGATTTGGCTGACAGTATCCCCCGTTTTGCAGGCGCAGATCGATCAGACCACCGGCCTTCCGGAAAGCTGGATCGTCAAGTTCAGCAAGTCGAAGAGCCTCCCCTATTACTTCAACGTCAACACCTCGCAGTCGCAGTGGGAGCCTCCGCGCGAGGCGAACCAGGACATCCTCAAGCGTTACATGGCCGAGAACTTCTCCACGTCCGGGCCTTTAGCCCCATCGGATGGTAGGCAGCAGGGAAAGATTCGGTGCGCCCATCTACTGGTTAAGCATAGCGAGAGCCGCAGACCAAGCTCCTGGAAAGAGGTGAGACCCCAACGGACGGATGTGGTGCAAGCACTAATCGACGTTCCCCCGTTCCTCCAAGGCCGAGATCACGAGGACCAAGGAGGAAGCAAAGAGGGTGATCCTTGAGTTCGAGGCGCGTATCAGGGCTGGCGAGCTGAGTCTTGCCGACTTGGCTGCCAGTGAGAGCGACTGCAGCAGTGCCAGGATGAGGGGTGATCTGTATGCCTTCCGTCTCACCTCTCCATGCTATACGGCTGCGAACGCGTACTGAAGGCTTTGTTTGTGACAGCGGCTTCTTCGCGAAGGGAGAGATGCAAAAGGAGTTCGAAGACGCCGCGTTCGCACTACAGCCAGGTGAGATGAGCCATCTCGTGGAGACTGCTTCCGGCATCCACTTGATCGAGCGGTAGGTCTTCCGGAGGCACAGAATCGACTGACGGGGGTGGTTCACCTTTGCTGACAGTGGTGAAGCCTGGAATAGTCAAGCCTACAATCACTGTTTACATGTCGCCAACCTCTACCCTCCTTTCCGACAGTTGCGCGAATGGACCTGGGTATTAGTATCACCGCACTGGATGGGCTTGTAGGTAGCAAATGCTGTGGATGGTAAACTGGTCCTTAGTGCGAGTGCTTCTGTTTAATTTGTAATACCTACCCGCCGAGAGCACCGTCACGGAGACAAAGCAACCTAATTATCCAGTCATCACATCAGTGGTCCATGTGCCCAACTCCCAGCTTGCCCACATGCGTGCGGTTGTTCCAAATGACCTGTGGATATCGTCAATCAATATAAAAGATGACACGAGTGCTGTGCTATGACACGATGCTGATCCCCACTCTGATTTAAGCGAAGATGCAGGCATCAGCAATGGTCCCAACAAAATTCGGACGCCTCATATATGACCAGCCGAACACTCGCCCTGCAAGTCATCAACTGCCGCACCCCAACTCTCCAAATCGCAGCCCCCCGAGCAAAGGGCTGCGTGGAATCTCGCACCCTCCGCTCAACTGTTCACCGCACTACCTCTGGCAGTAACCTCCAGCTAGACTAATAAAGGAATCAAGGTTCCCCTCAGCTGCATCCGCCGACCAGCCTTATTAACTCCGACTCACCTTCGAAAAAACGAGCGGTCATCGACCAGACCTCGTTGTCATCACTGCTCGTCATGGATTTCTTCACACAACCGTGTCCGGCGGTATTCACACCCATCCGTGCCTACGCTGAGGTTTTTGCCAGACAGGCGTCGCTGCCATCGCTGCCCCAGCATACGCACCAAATGCTCGGCGCCTTCGCCGTCTACCACTTCATCTTCCTGGTGGTCTCGCCGATCCTGTCCCGTCTCATCGTTCCGAGCCGCTACAACAAGTTCCCGCGACGGACACAGGTGAACTGGGACGTGCATGTCGTGTCGTTCGTACAGAGCTCGTTCATCTGCGCGTTCGCGATATGGGTCATGTTCGCCGACGCCGACCGCAAGGCATCCGGCGCCGCGATCGGCGGTGAGGGCGCTCTCTACAGGGTCTTCGGGTACACGGGTACGGGCGCCGCCGTCCAGGCATACGCGGCTGGGTACTTCCTCTGGGACCTGATGATCTGCGTGTACTACTTCGATATCATGGGCTGGGGTTTCGTTGCGCACGCCATTTCGGCGCTGGCGGTCTATACTCTCGGATTTGTTTGTCTCCCAACCCACACAGCACACACACTCTCTCTGTCTCTCTCTCTCTCTCTCTCTCTCTTCCGTACCCTGCTAACAGAGAACAACCCAAAGCGCCCATTTGTAAACTACTACGCGCCCATCTTCATCCTCTTTGAGTTCTCCAGCCCGTTCCTTAACATCCACTGGTTCTGCGACAAACTTAACCTGACGGGCTCGGTCTACCAGCTGGTCAACGGCTTCTTCCTGCTGGGGAGCTTCTTCGGCTGCCGCATCCTCTGGGGAACCTACTTCTCTGTCCAGGTCTTCCGCGACATCTTCCACGTATACGCGCACCCGGCGCCCGCCTCGCCGGAGGCGCTCATCGCCGCCGAGGCGCTCAGCAGCGAGAAGATGGTCGCGTACCCGTTCGCGGGCTTGGAGGTGCCGCTGTGGCTCGCAGCCGTCTACCTGAGCTCGAACCTCGTGCTCAACGGACTGAACTACTACTGGTTCTCGCGCATGGTCGTCACCGTCACGGCGAGATTCAACCAGCCGAAGAAGGTCAAGACCGACGCGGATATGGACGAGAAAGTCTGGGTCGAAGGATCCGATGTGGACGTCGCCACGCCTGCGGAGATTGCCGGGGAGATGGCGAGAAGGAGGATCAAGGGAAAGCAATAGACGCTTACTCACCTAATTCTAAATCAAGTAATTGGGTGTCTTGGAGTTTGGCCCGCAGGGGGGGAGTAGCGGCTGATGTCACTGAAACGGGTTTCTTTTTTTTTGTGTTTCTGTGGTGGATGTTGGGGAATTCTGTCATGTATGTACTCCTTTGATATTTCGGCTATGTGCCCCCAGTACCCCCATTTGTATGCAACGTGCCCCAGTACCCTTGAGGATTTATTTTCACCAATACCCCCCTAAAATCGACCCGAACAAGTAATATATTTTTTTTGATCGCGACGCCCGCAGCTGCTGCTGGCGTCGGGGGAGGTTCCACTCCTCCATATCTTCGCTACTACACACCATCAACATTGCGCAACCCTATTTCGTCAGATCCAGCGCCGTTACCAGTTCCGAATACGTCAGCAGGCGAGGAAAATGGCGCTCCAGCGCTTTGCAACATTCACCCAATTCAAACCAATGGCGGAGAGGTCCGAGACCTGTTCCTGCTATTGGCTTCGAGGCACTGACCGGCCCTATGGTCCCGCAGTTCGAGTTATCTACTGTCTTCGGAGACACCCGCACGAGTATATGCCAACAGCCCTCACGCTTAAGAATTGGATCAACTCCTACACTACCGGAAGCATACCCCCTCTCGACCAGAATGCTCTGAGGCTGCCCGAGAGAGATGCAAGTTGCGCCTGAGGGCGGTATCTTACTTGGGGTACCTACACTCGAGCCACCTTGGTGCTGTTGAGCGCATTACTGGGCTAGATAAATTTGTAGCAGTAGGTAATCCACTGGCCGTGCAATGTGGTTTGTCTATCTTTTGCGAGGGTGTCGTGATGCCAGCAGCCGCACCGGGTGGCGCGGGCGTCGTGATCATGAAGTATTACTCGTTCGGGTCTTTTAGAGGGGGCATTGAGGTAATTTTAAGGGTATTGGGGCAAGTTATATAAAATGGGGAAAGAGCCGTTAATATTTTACGTTCGTGGTTCCGTATCTTCGGTGCTTGCGCTCCTGATTCCGTATCACATGACGGTGCGAGGTAGCCCCCGAATGGACTGGGGAGTATTCCACTGTTGGCATAGCTCACACGAGTTCATGGTAACCAGTCTTGATTGACGGGAAGGTTCCCGGAAGCGGAAAAGAAAGCTATGTATCAGATTTTTGCTCCCACATTTTGTTTTACCAAATACCGTGGTAACGCAGAGATCCCCAAGCAAAAGCAAGAAACCCAAAAATTTCAAACACCCAACACCGCATTCCTAGCCTGAGAATAGTCCGGCACGATACCACCAGTAAAAACCTCGAACTGCCTTACCCCCTAAAAATCATAGTCAGTATAAAGTAATTAGCGGTGAAGAAAGGAATACATACCTGCCCGGTAAGTGCCTCGAGCCCAGGAACCGTCTTCCATCCCAGCTCCTCAGCGAGTTGCATCAACGGGGTATGGTGCGGCTTGTATGCCAGCTCAGCCATGACCCTGTCGCCTCTCGTCGCCTCCTCGCCCTTCTTGAACATCTCTTTCAAGATGCCTACCAGCGCCCCGGGCACGGGACTGTCACCGGGAATGCTGCCGACAGCGGTGACGGGTCGCTGTTTGATCTCCTTTGCCTGCTCGACCGAAGTGACAGCGACGATGTTGTAGTCCTTGGGGAAGGACTCGATGATGGGCGTAATCTTCTCGGGAGAGCGGTTCACCACATAAATGGTTGAGTACCGCATGGCGTGAAGTGCGTAGATCGCTGCACGTGAGGTCCCGCCAGCGCCGATAACGAGAGCGTTGCCGGGCTCGTCAAGTTCTTTGACACCCCCACGGTAGAGAGAAGTTTGGATACCGGACCAGTCAAAGTTGTAGCCAACAAGCTTCCTGCCACCGTTGGCAGTAGGGAAGGGCGTAATGGTATTGACGGCGCCGATCAGCTGCGCTTCGGGTGAGATCTCGTCGAGCAGGGGCATCACCGCGATTTTGTGGGGAATCGTGATGGATGCACCACCAAAATCAGGGCTTTCGAGGATCTGCTTGGTAGTTTCGACACTCTCCGACTCAAACAACCGGTACTCATGCGGCAGTCCCATAGCATGGAACAGGGCGTTGTGGAGAGCTGGCGACCGTGAATGCTTGATGGGCGTGCCAAAGAGGTAGAACTTCCTTGCCGGAAGCACACCGAGAAGGGTGAGAGCCTGATGGATCTCGACCACACTGAGCTGTCCAGGTGCCGCCTTGAAGGGAAGAGCAGAGTGGGTCACGGGAGTCAGGAACGTGTTGAGGATTCTGCTCAGCTTTCCAATCTCCCCCATGTTCATTGCAATGAATGGAGCCTCACGGGTAACAGCCCACTCGCGGAACTTCTCGAGATCGTAGTTGTCCTGCATGGTCTTAGCCTGGCCGATGAGCTTGATCACATCACCATGCGCTAGGGCCTTGTTGAAGTACTGGATCCAAGATCCGTTGTTCCAGCGCAAGTTTCCAGGGAAATCGTGATGCGAGGCCACGATCTTGCTATTAGCCTTCATGGAAGTCACCTTCTCCAAAACGTGCGCCGGCCAAGTCATCTCGAGGTCGACATATTCCAGACCCATGCGGATGGCAGTGATATAAAGTTCCAAGGCTTCATCAACTGCTTCGTCGGGGAAAAGACCACCTTGGCTCCTCGTGCGGATAGTGAAGAGAAGCGGGAGTTGGGTTTGGCTTCGAATCAAAGCAAGCTGCTGACCGACGTAGTCGATAGAAGGGGCGCCTTTAGGGTTCTCGGGATCCCTAAGGAGGTCCACTCGAACCTCCACGACATCGGATCCAATGGTGACCACCTTGATTCTATCGACCGCCTCCGAAACATCCGGGAAAGAGAGGCAGACGAAGAACGACCTCGCTTTGGCAAGAATCCTCTCATGGTAGTCGCGCGTGCCGATCACGGTAGCTAGGAAGCGGGCGAAATCGGCTTGAGCGATATCCACGTTCTCAGCTGAGACTACAGGACTGAAGTACTGGTAGTTGCTGCACTCAGTGTACCAAGGCTTACGGCGGAGCCAGACACTGAGCATGTCCTCGACGTAAGCCGGACGAGTCTTGTCGATGTTCAAGAACTCCATAACCTTGCCAATATCGCGGTAAACGTGAATAACAATACCCCCCGTGGCAATGTGATTCTTCAGGATATCGCGGGCTTGTGGCGTTTCGACAATACCCCCACCACAGGCGAAGATGTGATCATTTGGCATCTCAGTGACCACCTTCTGGAGGAGCTCAACCTCAATCTTTCGGAATCCCTCCCAGCCATCCTCCCGGACTATCGAAGGAATTGGTCGCCCCTGTTCCGTCTCCATATAGGTGTCCAGATCAATAAGCGGGCGTTTCAAGATTCTGGCAGCGCGAATTCCCATGGTGGTTTTGCCTGCACCCCTCATGCCGATGAGGATGATAGAGCGCTTATTCTGTGTGGGGCCTTGGGACTTCTTGCTCTCCGGCTTCGAAAGTTCGACACCACTGAGAGAGACACTGAATCGTTGTGCAAGGACATCCCACCAGCCAGGCCAGGTCTTTTCAACACACTTCCTCTCAAGAAGCACGACAGGCTCGGGGGCGATCAACCCGAGCACGGAAAAGCTCATGGCAACACGGTGGTCATCGTAACAATGGACGCCCGCCTTAGGGCTCTGAAGAGTGGTGTAGTCCTTGCCTTCAATCCAGATACCGTCCTCGAGTTCTCCAGCAGTGACACCGAACTTGGCAAGTTCATGGACCATGGCCGCAATACGGTTGCATTCCTTGACACGCTGGTTGGCAATGCCGGTGATATTGGTTTTTCCCGGGCCGTTGGCGACAGCGGCAAGCACAGAGGCCGTTAGGAAAGCGTCAGTCATGGGCTCCATGTCGACATGCGGGATGGGCTTCAGCTGGCCTTTCGGAGGTCCAGTGACGGTCGTAGAGTAATCAGACTGCTCTACCGTGCAGCCCATTGGCCTCAGAACATCAACTGCGAAACGGGCGTCACCTTGCAGGGACTTCTTTCCGATGTTTGGGATGGTGCATGTGGTGCCGGTTATAGCCGCAACAGCCAAGGGATAAGTGGCGGAGCTGGCATCGCTCTCGATAACGTATTCTGCGGGGCACTTATAGGCTTGCTGAGGAATGTGGTAGGTGTACTCCTCAGTCTCGGACTTGACAACATCGACACCGAAAGAAGCCATCATCGCGATTGTCATATCGACGTACAACCGGGAAATCGGCTTGCCACCGACCAGTGTCAAGGTGACGGGCTCGCGCGCGTACGGTGCAGCCAACAGGATGGATGAGACGTATTGCGAGGAGATGGTAGCGGCGAGCTCAATTCTTCCACCGACAAGCCCTCCAGTTGAGGGCACACGAAGAGGGAGCCCCTTATGCCCCTCAACGTACTCAATCTCGCTTCCGTTGGAGCGTAGAGCTTCGACGAGAGGAGCAATAGGCCTCTGCTTCATTCGGGCATTTCCTGTGAGGATGACCGAATCGTGCTTGTCGGACGGCGAGATAAGCGTGGCCACCGTGGTCAAGAACCGTGCAGCGGTTCCAGCATTTCCCAAGTAAAGTTCCTTCTCACAGGCGGTGAGCTTTCCACCATTTCCGTTTACAACAAGCACATCCCCATCTTCTTCCCAAGAGTAGGTGATCCCGCCGAGCTGCTCAAGCGCCGTGAGCATGTGCTCGGTGTCATCGGAGTGCAAGAGATTCTTGATGCGACACGTGCCGTGACCAAGAGCTGCGAGAACTAGGGCGCGGTTCGAGATAGACTTGGATCCCGGGGGTGTAATCTCCAGTTCCTTGGGAGCGTTTTTCTGGGAGTTGACAACGACACTTGGCGACAGGATGACCCTGATAGAGTCATCATGTACCACGGAAGCCTTCTTTTCGTATGTCCGTCCAATGCCGGACAGCAGGACAATCTTCTTCTTGCGGCCGTCGTTCTTTTTGTCAACTCCCATGATCGACAGCGTTCTGTCGACATCGCAATGTTTTCCACCGGTGAGCTTCTTGACGCGTTTGTCTTCAAGCGATGTGGGGAGACCGTAGCTTGTAAGACATTTCGACAAACGTGCGACAGCCCCGGGCTTCAGAACGCCCAAATGGCGGGCCAACTCAGCCTCTCGGACCATTCCGATCGATACGCATTCGCCATGAAGCACCTGAGGAAAAAGAATGGCCTCGATGGCATGTCCAATGGAATGGCCGAAATTCAACAGATTTCGAAGACCACTCTCCCGCTCGTCGGCGGAAACAACATGAGCTTTGACACGAACTGAGCCGAGAACAACACTCTTGAAAACTTCCTGCACCTTGTCGATACGCTTGTGCTCTGTCTTTCGTTAGCAATTTCATCAATCGCTCTCCGGGGCCTTTCGTTAGCTTACCTCCTGCGCCATTGCCTTTCACTGTCTCTAGGATTAATCCGGCGTTCTTCTCTAGTCTAGAAAACTCCTCTTCGTCCCAGATCGCCGCGGTCTTTCGGGTTAGCAGCTGACAATTTGTCGCGACAGAATCAGCTCACCTTGATGACCTCCGCCATTCCATTGATGAACTCTCTCTCCGGCAGAGTCTCCAAGAACTGCAGATCGATATACACACGCTCGGGCTGCCAGAAAGAACCAATCAGGTTCTTTCCGGAGGGGCAATCGATAGCGGTCTTGCCGCCGATGCTTGAGTCGACCATGGCCAGCAGGGTCGTAGGGACCTGGACGAGCTTGACGCCACGCATGAAGGTCGCCGCCACGTAGCCGATCATGTCACCGATGACGCCTCCTCCGAGCGCAATCACGACCGTATCCCGAGTGCAACTTTGCGAGAGCATCCAATCCTCAACTTCAGCTTTTGTTGTTCGAGATTTGGCGTACTCTCCAGGGGAGACCAGGAACTTGAGAAGCCGCGCCTCGGAGCTTGCTCGCGCCAATTCGGCGTTGAAGGCATCTTCGAACCGAGGGACGTGGAGAGGTCCGATATTGGTATCGGTAATGAGGACATAGGTAGAAGAGGGGATGTTTTGCAGGAGATCGGCCGCGATTGTCTTGTTCAGATCATACCCGACCCGAATAGTGTCCTTGCCCAGGATCTGAACTACAGCAACGCTCGGATCGGAGGCCATTGCTTCTGTGACGTGTGTAAGAAGCGAATTCTGGCAAAGGTAGAGGAATGGAGGTGATGAGGGTAGCGGCTTTGGTGGCGAGGAACTTGTGAGTTAGCGAACGAGTTTTGACATCCTCTGAAGCAAACAGCAGTAAAAAATTTCGAGTGTCAGTCAGGGCCACAAAATACCTACTACAGGGTCTCGCACGATGTCACACAAACACCCGGCCGAGCAAACGGTTAGTTCTCGAAGTTGAAGGTCGTTCCGGTGAGAGAGACGGCAGTAGCACAGGATGAATGTATTGCCGGAAGAAAAAGTGCGATTCCGCAATCTTTCAGTGGTGATGGTTCAGCTGTGTGCTCTGTTCCGAAAACGCGGGGGAAATAAGGTGGGGTAGTTACCAGATTTAGCTTGGCGTGATTCTGCAGAGCAGATCCTACTTGTTGTAATGTAGTTGGATGCGAGTCGAAGCTGAGGCTCGACTACGTACATTTATAGCCAAGTTATTGATGCTCAAACAGAGCAGTGAAACCGGGCTTCACACAGGCCTTTGGAGATGGGAATCCTGGTTGGACGGCACTACGGGCGGGAGCTTCGACCGACATATCTGGTCACTCGGACGAGCGTCTGTCATCTTAGGCCGACCGGATCTAGTTGCGGCCGGATACACGGTTCGATACACCCGATGAGACGGAACAGCTTTACAGACAGCATCCGTTGGGCTGAGGGCTTGTCTTACTCTCCATCCGAAACCACACCGTCTGGAGGAGACCATCGATTTATTTCGCATACAGCCTAGTTAAGACTATGGTGGACGCACTACGCACTCCTTTCCCGCCTTGGTCGGTCAGAGAGATTCTGCCAACCGGTTCTATACAGCGCCACTTCCTACCAAAACAATACACACTTACAAATGCACGGTAACGACCGGTGGCACTGATTATGTAACGAGTGATACTCAGTGTAATATTGTAGTCTTCAATCTTTCTCTCAGTGATCGACGTTCATTTGATGGCTCGGAGTTAGACAGTGAGCGAAATATGATAGGAGCCCAGAGGGTGAAGGGCAGCCCGGGACGTTCCGTGAAAACACCCACGTTCAAACTCTTCCGAGCTCATCACACCTAAGCTGCATCCAGACCACACTGCCCTCCGAAAACCCATAGCCGAACGATCCTTGTTACACCCGAGCAGCGACGTACAGCCCAGAAAACCCCGTGGCGCAATGTCACCCTGAAACTTGCATTGGAAAAAAATATCAATCAAGTGAATATAGTTCAAGGGTGGGGGTAAAAAAACGTTGTCTCCCGCTGGACGCATATTGCTATCGCATCAGGACATGAGAAACACGTATTTTGACCGTGTTGATACTATATCGCTACCACTTCGTCCATGATATGATAGCAATACCACAATTTTTACTCCCCCTCGACTATAAAGTATCTAGAATTACTTATATCGGTCGTTTCTCTATCGTTGAAAATCTAAATAGTATCTAATACAGAATCCGCGAGTAATCCCAAAACTCCAACCAAAAGAACCACAAGACATAGTCATACACATATAATCATACAAACAACCCAGCCAGACTCTAGTACTCGTACAGATCCAAAACCCCCCAAAAGTCGTAGAAATCGTGATCGCGAAGACGTGAAGGAGATATAGGCTTTAAAGCCGTATATATGTTCGTTCGGGCTTGCGCACACCGACTGCAGCTGCGGCACCACAGGTGGTAAAAGGGCGACCACTGCTCACGTATGAATACCGCGCATGCTTCTCGAAGTGTTGACGGACCGCGGCTGCTCGTCTCCGTGCCCGGATACACCAGTAGACTCTGAAACCGACGATTGCAGCGAGGATGACGCCGCAGATCGAGCCGACAATGGCGAAGATAAGTGACCATTGTTCGTGGGTCAACGATTCGGACCCGCCGCTACTGCCAGCGCTACCACCGCTGGCGGCAACGGATGCGCCGCGCGCTCCACCACCGCCACCGCCACCTCCACCACCGCCCTTGCGCCTGATGATATGGGCGTTGGCGAGTCGAGTACTGGCAACGAGGAGGTAGAGGATGAGCGGGGTAGAAGTAGACATCGGATGTGAAATGTAGGTAGGGCGATGGATGGATGGATCAATGTACCGATGTGATACGGGTGTTGTACGGTGGTGTTGTATGGTGGTGTTGTATGGTGGTGTTGTATGGTGGTACCGTACGGTGATAACGTATGATGGCCAACTATGCTAGTATGCGAAGGAGGTCCATTTTATATCCATCTATATGACCAGCGGCGAACTGTTGTCAGTACGCCTGCAGATAAAACTGCGCATGACTCCATGGTGCTGCGCATAGAGTCAAGATAGTCAATTACCGGACAAAAAAGGGCTTATCGAGTCCAGTATGGCTGCGGGCGGTGCGGTCGCGAATGCGTGACATGTAGTGAGTCGATCATGAGGTTCGCTTAGGCGGCTATGGAGCGCTGAGTGCAACCTACACAGCCTTGTTCATGAGAACTGCGAACTTTCTCCTGTAGAACATGGCACATGCCTATCTCTCCCAACGGGTGGGTGCGCGGGACCTGCGCAGCTGTACAGCCGCCCTAATAACTATGAAAGGTCCGAACTAAGTGTCTTGAGGCGATTTCTATATCGCAAAATGAGGCGCGTTCGCTACTATTGGGTCTTATGACATAGGGAATGCCGCCTTGGGAGGAGCTTGAGGTCTCGGGTGCTCCAGCCTCCAGAGTCGAGCCAAACGCCTAGGCTGCTGGCGGTCATAGATATTGTCTTCTGTTCTGGTCGCGAGCGCAAACAGTGTGTTTGAGTGAGTACGGTTGTTGATCCTTACACCCAGTTAGAAAGGTGAGTCCGATCGATATCCCTCTTCCGTCATTCTTGCCATCCTTCTCCGCCCCAACACAGAGCTTGGCGATAGAGTACTACTGGCGGTGGGCGTGGAGGCGCAACCATCTGGGTGGTTGTCTTGATACATACTTACATACAAGTGGCAATGGGTGTGTGTCGATTGGTTAGTATGGTATCTATTCCACCCGAAACAGAGCAGTCGGGACCGCCATCTCGTAGGCGACCGAAAAGCACAGAGGAAAGTTGCGATGAAAATGGCGAGTGGACATCCTTCGTTGCTCGGAAGTGGGGGTCGGATGCCCGTGGAGTCATAATGGCGTTTGCCTCAACCCTGGCTAGATACATGCAGCCCTCTGGGTTTTTAGGGATGCTATATACCCGAAGAGCCGCTCATGTCATCCATCATCGATTAATTTGCTAGTTATCTCAGAAACGTCGGTGGAACTTCGGATCCACAGCCATGACGTTTCGAAAGAGGTCTGCCCCGGACCTACCAGCTGCAATCTCCTTCGTCCCTTTCTCCTCCGACAACGTTGATACCATCTCTACGCGTCGCGATCTCGAGGTGACAGTTTCCGGCACTTCACCCGCCAGGGGCAGCGATCTGGAGACCTCGACATTGTCAGGAGGGCAGCAACGGAGCCCTTACAACAAGACACGAGATGATTGCCAGTTCACTGGTCGAGCCGTCCTGGCTGGCCTGGCGGTTGGCACCGTCGTGTGTTTCTCGAACATGTATTTTGGACTTCAAAGTGGGTCTTCTTGGAGTGCGGAGCTAGCGGCGACACTAAGGGAACTATTTTTTTTTTATAGCGGGCTGGGTCTCCATGATGTCGATGCCCGCGTCATTGATTGGGTTCGCGATATTCAAGACTCTGGCCCACAGACTCGATTATCCGTTCACCCCCGTGGAGAACGTGTTGATGCAGACTGTCGCCGTCGCAGTGGGCTCTATGCCACTTAGCGCTGGCTTTGTCGGTGGGCACCTTAAGGTGGTCTTCGCGATACGGAATTTCGCTGATTTGCCATCAAGGCGTGATTCCCGCCCTTGAACGTCTCCTCAAGCCCGCAGAAGGTGGCCCGGTATTTGTCTCCACACCAAAGCTGATCTTCTGGGGCCTCGGTGTCGCCTTCTTTGGCGTCTTTTTTGCTGTTCCGCTGAGAAAGCAAGTCATCATACGGGAGAAGCTGAAATTCCCTTCCGGAACAGCTACGGCTTTGATGTAGGCTGCGCCCCCACCGTCTCACCCGGCCGCCAAGCTCACGTTCACAGGATTTCGGTCCTGCACGGTGATAAAAAGGATGTACTCCGCGCACAGTCTGCAACTCCGCTGCCGTCGCAGACCACAATTCTGATTGCGGACATTACTGAAGCGGATAACATTGATCATGGTGATACATCCGGCTGGAGGAAGCAGACCAGGATGCTTTCCTATTCTTTCGCAGTGAGCGGTGTCTACGTGAGTCAGATTGTAATGGGGACGGGTATCGAACGCTGACCGATCGCAGACCCTGTTCTCATACTTCTTTCCTGGCATCCGTGATCTGCCAATCTTTGGGTTTGCTGCGGCCAACCACTGGCTTTGGACTCTCAACCCGAGCCCAGCATATGTTGGTCAGGGGATAATCATGGGACCGCAAACGACCGCCCACATGCTGTTTGGGGCGTTTTTGGGGTGGGGAATTCTGAGCCCGTTGGCTAAGAATAGTGGATGGGCACCGGGTCCCGTTGGTGACTGGGCAACAGGCAGCAGAGGATGGCTCGTATGGGTGAGTTTGGCGATCATGCTTGCAGATAGCATCATTTCGTTATCGGGCATCCTATTCGAACCCGCGATCCGTTCCGTACTGGACAGGAAACGGTCCCGGGGCTGGCAGGGCGACTACGAGGCTCTACCAGAGGAAGAAGAAGAGGACATCCCAGCTCGGTCCTTTGGTCCTCGCCGGCGTCGGAAGCCCGACGATGATGATATCCCGGAGCAGGACGCGGATCCCTCTTTCCTGGTACCTATGTGGGTAGTAGCCTGGGGCCTGGTGGCGTCGGGAATTCTTTGCGTTGTCGCTATCAGGTTTGTGTTTGGACAGGTCCCACTGTACGCAACTGTCGTTGCGTTCTTTCTCGCCTTGGTTCTCAGTGTCATGGGCGTGCGCGCATTGGGTAGGCCACAGCGCTCCGTTTACTGCATCCTCAACATGCTAATCCTCCATCAGGTCAAACCGATCTCAACCCTGTTTCCGGCATTTCCAAGCTCACGCAACTGATCTTTGCGCTTATCGTTCCCGCCTCAAACCCCGCCGCGGTAGCGATCAACCTCGTCGTCGGCGCCGTATCGGAGGCAGGCGCACAGCAGGCCGGCGACATCATGCAGGATCTCAAGACCGGACACATAATTGGCGCTGCGCCGCGAGCACAGTTCTACGGACAATTGATCGGCAGCATCTTTGGCGCCGTGGTATCGGCATGGGCTTACAGGATCTACTCGGCGGTATATCCCATCCCCGGTGATCTATTTCAAGTGCCCACGGCGCACGTCTGGATCGATTGCTCGAGACTGGTATACGGCAAAGGACTTCCCGATGGCGCGTGGGGCTTCGCGATGGGCTTCGCGGCCATCTTTACCGTGACCACGACCCTGAGGGGCTGGGTGATGAAGGGAAATCCCTGGGTTCCAAGTGGCATCGCCGTAGCGGTGGGCATGTACAACACCCCATCGTTTACGCTTGCGAGAGCGGTGGGCGGTGGATTGCAGTGGTGGTGGAGTAAGAGATTGGGCAGTGAGGAGCGGACCGTGCCGGTGGTCCTGGCGAGCGGGTTGATCCTCGGCGAGGGGCTGGCGAGTATTGCAAATCTACTGATGGCTAGTGCGGGTGTCCCCCATTTCTGAGCTGGGGGGGGGGGGGAGATTTTTTTTTTTTTTATATTTTGCACTCCGGACTGCCAGAGCAGCATTACAGTAGATTGATTTCGGTTCAGGTATAGACGAAAGACCATGTCTGTCTGGCGATGGATAACCAGATCATCGATGCGCACTCTAGGCAGCAGCGGAACTGAATTCCGTGTTTCTTCAAGTTGGTTAGGAGCTGCGCAGTCGTGTTTCAGGTTCACGGTGAACTCACCGTGTTCTGATACGGAGTGCCGAACACTTATCGGCTCTTCGTACGTGTGTACAATAACCCCGATAACCATAGCTAGAATGTACAATCTCGGGCTCAAATGCCCTCATCCCCCCGATCCACCGAACTGATCTCTGCATCCACAGTTCCGCGCGGAACGTGCGATCAAATGCTCACTTATGCCCTCTTCTATTGGTTTATGCGTTTCGTTCGGTCGTTTCGACGGGCTCATGCAACTAAACGTAGAATGCGCGACTCGACGCGGCGCGTAGGATAGCCACCTACCCCGCATTGTGTGTGCTAGTATGTACAATACACCCTATATGGGGACGCCCAACAATGAGTGACGGGTCTCGGCTGCGGCGTTTAGAGTGGTTGCAAGTAGCCGCTGCTCCTGGTGTCACGGTTGCGTGCGCGTGCTGGATTCGGAGAAGTTCTTCTCTTGTCCGGTTCGGGTAAATTGCGAGTGGCGTCATCCGCTAGGGGAAAAAAGAACGGTTCCGAGAACGTGAGCGCGTTGGCAGGAAGATCGACTTTCGGCAACGCGGCGGGGGGTGGGGGAGGGCTCGGATCGGGCTAGAATGTGGAGCGTGCGCGACCTGCACGCCTACATATCGTGAGGGATAGGAAAAGCGTCTGGTTTCTACATATCTATCTATTTATCTCGGCGAAGAAAGCCCGCTGCCGGGAATTTAGTGGAGATCGAACCATGGAGGACTTTGTTCGGCACGGTGGTCGACCCGTGTACCTTGCGGTTATGTCGCTGGCAGCCGGCCCACGCGAAACGGTAAGTCGCGATGACCGGAAGGTACATAGCATAGATAAAGGACAGAGCATTCGCGTTGTTGCTTCGGACCCCATTCCAACGTGAAGCGCCGGGCGGTGTCCAGGATGTCGATATCTCCACCCTCATCTCAGCACGGACCGGGCAGGTAGGTGATCGATTCATAAACCAGTTAGGTACTTGCAGCAGGCTACTCCCCATGCGTATGACATACATAGATAGCATGAATTGCTCGGTAGTGATCGTTGATTGAAGAGCTTCTTCCCCACCACCATCCCAACCGGCACATTCCTCCCTTTCTAGAACGGCTCGTCGGGGTTTCTGTGGGTGCTTCATGAGAAGTGCCTTTGCTCTCGGTTAGGAGTAGTCCACGCGCTGAAACCTCGGCATCCGGCATCGGGCATCGGGATCTTGGACTGGATGTCAGTAGGGTACTTGCGGTTTTCTGGGGATTCGATTGGAGGGGTAGTACCTAGGCTGACGTGTGGTGGGATGCCGAGTGGGGGCTGCATTCGCGGGCATGCGGCCCCTTGGATGTGTTGATCGGTCATCTGAAGGGGCTCGGAGAGGACCAGGTTTGTCAGATCCGTTCTCCTCAGAGTGAGGGAGCATGATGGAGACCGGAGGCGAACGGTTGTGGGTAGATGGGTCTGATTTTCAGCGGCTGCGGTGCTGAGTGCGCGAAGCGATATGTAAAGATGGGACAGGAGGGAGTGGGCGGGCTGGTTTCCCGACGCCACCAACTATATGCACTGGAGAAACGGTCTAATCTTGGCGACCAAAGGTTCTTCTTGCACTGTTCTCTACGCGTATTTCTCCTTCCTTTAAGTAACCTTATGACCAGTGTAGACCTCACATGGGTGTCCGCTTGTCATATTCTACATGCTTGTCATATTCTACGTGAGCCCATCCGGCCTTTCCTTAGCGTGCGCCCTCTATATGTATCTAATCTGCGTGCGAGCAACCCACCTACAGTTCATCTCACCTACAGTTCATCTCACCTACGAAACTTCCTGCTCTCTTGATCGCACAGCAGAACTCAACCTGTCTCACCTTTCCGTGCTCCGCCAGCCCGCCCCCGCCCTGCCTCCTGTCCGAAGAGTCAATGTCCATAGCCGGTTGAAAGAGCGAAAACGAATAACCTACCCGTGCGATCCCCCAAGAGCCGATCCATAGTTTCGAGCGAACGATCCGCCACCTCCCCCTCACGCGCAGAGACGATACGGTGCTCACGCGCAATTGCCTCCCATGGACGGGGATCGGAAGCTGGTGCAGACATTACTGGAGCGGCTCTCGGCGAGGGTGTGTATTCAATGGAGGGAAAATATCGGGGTCGGCTTTGGGTGAGAAGGATCGGTCGCTGACTCGAGGTATAGCTTCCTAATAGGACTGGGGATGATTTGAACGATGTTCGACGCGACGAGGTTGTGGCGCTGTCGCGTCGCACCATGATTGAGATAGCAAAGTCGCAGCTCGACATATTAGTAGCGGCTATTGTGAATCAATTGGACAGCATATCGAGGGTTCATTGACACTCCCGTTCCCAACCCCTCTCTCCCACACCCCCCGAAGCGCGGGAGAGAGATATGTAGGACAATGTTGACGAAATTCCATTGCAGCCATACGAGCAGCTTTCGCCGAGGAACCGACCGCAACTCGTGCTCCTGACCCAGACGTACCTGGTGGAGCTTTTGGCTGACTGCACGGCTGCGAATTGGGATGCGGCCGATACGTCGCGGAAACCGAGCTCCCCGAGCGACGATACTACAACCAACGGGGCAGTACCGCGGCGAAAATCCAGGCGACGAGACGTGGACCCTCCACCATTGGACGACGGGCAGGCCAGATATACCATGGACCTATTGTTGAAGTTGACATCGAGCCCCAACGTCGACGAGATACAAGCGGGGAAGGGCCCCCAAGCGGAGGAGCGAAGCTTGGATGGACTTCCGAAGAAACCGAGCGAGTTGGACAAGGCCACGTTCAAAGTCATCGAATTTCTCAGTGCCTCGAACTGGCCGCTTGTATATCAGACCATGAGGGCGAAGCTAAAGACATTGCGGCAAAGTGCAGAAGACTTGGATGCTAGCGGACTACAGTTCATAGCACACTTGTCACTGAACCAGAAGAAGCTCTCCCTGGTGCTTCAGGAGATCAGTGGAAGCTTCCTGCCTCTACGGAAGTCATCACAGAATACTTTTGCTACGCTGCTACCGGAGGCGATCCATAAGTGGATCGATTCCCATCCTAGGGATTTTGTACAGTTGCATCAATCGCAACAACGGCTGGAAGGTGGAGCGGATGTGTTGTTCGATTTTGCCGGTTCGCTAACCGATGGCACGAAACGGAGGGCCGTCATCTGGCCATTACAGACGGCCTTAGTCCTTCTGCTTCCAGAGATCTTTGTGCATGCGGACATGAGTGGATCGCAGCGTGGCAGCTCCCTAGCGAAGAAAATCGTGTTCCTGAATAACTTGCGACAAGCCTTACGACAACCTAAATCCGCGGATATAGCAGCTTCATGCCTCATCACAATATGCCGGGCCGGGAGTTTATTTACCAACGACACCGATAGCGCCCTGTTGAGCTTCGCACTGGATATCCAGAACGACATGAGGGAAGAGATTTTCAAGAAACCTTCCCTTGGCCCACCGGCGGTGGATGATACTATGGACCGAGACGTCCTGATAAAGGCATTCGTCAGCCTGGCAAAGCTATCGCCCGATTTGGTGGTGGAGCATCTGGTCCCGAGGTGCTTGGACAAGAATTCTCCGATGTCTTTCAAGATCACCGTCTTCGCCGGTGCAGCGGTTCTTGCGAGCCAGCCTAACCCGGAACAGTACTCACTGTTGTTCGAAGCCATCGCATCTGAGTTGAGGGAGTACCTCCACGGTATATCCAGCATGCGAAAGGCCGTGAGCGCTGGAACCTCGTCGTTCAATAATGGAGCGATCATGGAAAAAATGCGTCACAAGAATATATCCACAGACAGCATCGGATCCATCGAGCTTCTCTACCAGTTACTCGAACTACTCAAGATCCGTCCGCTACTCCTTTATGAGAGCCTTCATGCCTATGGAGAGCAGTGGGATCAAATGCTCGAAAAATCAATCGATTCTATCCTCAAGTTGATCTGTGATGACGACGAATTTGTGCGGAACTCTACTGTCATCTTCGCCCGGAGGTTATTGTCGCCAGAAGCATTCCAGGTTGCAACGCGCATGGAGGGACTTCAGGAAAATGACGACAAAGTGCTTGAATTCTTCTGGACGGCAACGTGAGCTGCATGCGTCGGAAATACTGGTGTTCGTGGCTGACGTGCTGTCCTAGATCCGCAATTGTAGCAACGCTCTCCAAAAAACTCTTGGACTTCGATTTCCGTGACCCGGGCCTTAAGAGCATGTTGGAACTAGTTCACGGTTACCTCGAGACACGGGTCAAAATCATACAGTCTCGAAAGATACTCAAAACTGCCGCGAGCACTTCTAATGGCGACGAGGATGACCTACCTTTCAGTCAGGATTTCACCATTGGTGGTTCCGATATTCCCGAGAGAATCAAGGCCAATGTTTCGCTTGAAATATCTTTCCTGGTTCTCCTTTGTTCGAGCGATTTGGACATCTGCTCGGTCACAACGCATGCAATCGCATTGCTCTGCGAGGAAGGCCGGTTGACCGAGAATCCAGAGGATCTGGCCAGGTCCAATTTGACGCTGATGAGGAATTTCCCTGTTTATTCGGAACTTTCGTTGCAGACCTTCCGGATCACCGGACCGGTGGCGTTCCAGAAACGGTTAAGGAAACTCCTGACGAGAATGTCCGTCCCGAGCCCCGGGATATTAACTGCCTGGGAGTCGGTCTTCTCAAGGTGGAGGACCCTCTGCAAACACATACTCTCCCAGGGAGTTGCTGTTTCCGGTCGATTGGAAGATCGGCTCCATGCCGAATGGCGAAATTACTCCGGATTCCTGGCATCCATTGGCGGTTGTTGTATTGCCGACGTTCCCGCTCATGTCCCTCCACATATGAGGGTTGCCGACGCGACTATGGTTGGCCTAAAATGGATCGACCGGATCACGAGCGATGGTGATTCCATGTCACTACTGGAGCAGTTCATGAAACAGTGTCTGCAGTTGCTAGTTTGCAAGCTCGTCAGCGTCCGAGAAAACATACGGGAGGTGCTTGGGACGGAACTTAATCCCAGGCTCTACTTGCAACTCTTTCGATCGTTGGAAACGGAACTTAACATCGTGCTTGACCCGCTAATGGACGCCGTCAGTGAGTGTCGGACATTATTCGCGGAGCAGGTTTGCTCGTTACTGAAGACTATCGTCGAACGGCTGGAGGACGCACAGGACACATTCCTCACTGTGGATCTGGGAGCGATGACCCTAAGTTTAGCTCGGTATCTGCATACCTTGAAGGAGGACTACACGGCTCTCCGCATCAAGATCAGAATGTGTAATCTTGTCGAGCTGGTAGCACGGAAGAAGGAAATCGTCAATCTAAGGCAAGATGTCCGCGTGCGAAACAGCCTGCTGCAGATCTTGTCGGAGTGGATGAGGCCGTCCAAAGCCGAGAGCGCGTATGTTGGTCAAGGGTTCAGACGAGACGAGTTCGTTCGTTTGCAGAGGGATCTTGACAGAGCATGTCTGCGAGCTCTGGTCAATCTGTTGTATCGCTTGCCGCTCCAACCGCCCGATTCCTCTCATGATGCGGATGTAGTAGATGCACGCTCTCAAATGTTTTGCAGCTATTTCACTTCCTTTCTCTCATTGCTCGACTTTAGTCAACTCGAGGGTGACCGTCGCAAAGACCTTCAGACTGCATCGTTGGCTAGGGATGACGCTGCCTCGTTCCAGGAATTGGCTATTCAAGCCCTCTCCAACCTCCTAAGTGCGAACGTAGACGTCGGTCTGAAGTTTTCCCTGGAAATCGGCTACCATGAGTCTTTGGAGACCAGAACGGCTTTCATGCATGTCCTCACCAACATCTTGACTCAAGGAACTGAATTTGGCGCACTTGGCGACTCCGCCATTGGAGAGAAGTACGAGAAGTTGATCGATGTGAGTTATTGACTTTCTCGCTATTTTCTCGCCAGCCATTAACAACGTTTACCCAACAGCTACTTGTCAACGATCTGAAGTTTGCACTGGCCTTGTGCGAGTGCTGCCCGAGTAGTGAAGTCGACGAACTCACGGTGGCTCTACTAAATATCTTCGATTCGCGCGGCTTGGGGTTGACATTGCTGAAGGCGCTCATTGAACAAGAGGTGGCCAATACCGAGAGTGAATCCGAGCTTCTCCGACGGAACTGTGTGGCTACCAAGATGCTGTCCGTGTTCGCCAAATGGAAAGGCTCAGACTATCTCAAGAAAGTGCTACAGGAAACGATCGAACGGCTGATCCGCTCGTCCTCGGTTTTGGACCTCGAATTGGATCCCGCACGAACGTCATGCCCAGAGGTGCTGTACGCAAACGAGGAGCAACTACGGGTGATTGCGAAGAAATTCATCGGCGAGATCACGAAGTCGGGGCCCTACCTTCCGGACTCGTTCCGTAGAATCTGCCACACCATCAGCTCGTGCGTTGCGGACCGTTTTCCCGAGGCCAAATACACCGCTGTGGGCGCTTTCATCTTTCTTCGGTTCTTTTGCCCGGCCATCGTCGCTCCAGATTCTGAGGGCTTAGTCGACATGGTACCTACAAAAGAGATGCGGAGAGGACTGATGTTGATTGCGAAGATCATCCAAAATCTAGCCAACAATGTCCTCTTTGGCGCGAAGGAAGCGTACATGATCCCTCTCAATGACTTCCTAACTGGAAATATCTGTGAAGTCATCAATTTCCTCCGTAATATATCTACCCCGTCAAAGGTCAAAGAGGTCATCCAACTTCAGGAGTCCTTCGATTTCGGTAGCAGTGTGGCGTTGCATCGATTCCTGTACGATCATTGGGAGACAGTCCGTCACAAGCTTGTTTTCGAGGAGAAAGCAAGACTACAACGTCCGAATGGAGACAAGTCATTCAGCGAACTGCCTCCTTCCGAGCTGCAGATTTCGATCAACAAGTTCTCGGCATTGATCTCGACTCTTGGTGCCCCACCGCTCGATATCTCCCTCGGGAGGCCTCAGATTACCGGGAGCGTTCAACCAGCATACTCACGGTATCAGCATTTCATGCTGAGGAACTCTGGCCGCAGCGTTGAAAGCATCCTATCGGCGAGGATAGTGTACGACGGAGGCGAAACCAAGGACGGAATGTCGGTTATCTGCTTCGTACAACGGAACATCAACATTGAGACCGTTGATCCAGATTTGCTAGCATACTGCTATCTCAAGGTTGGTCCTTTGTTAGAACGGATGCAATATGCTAGATGCTGATTCTCGAAGATCGCAAGCCGGATGTGGCACAAGCCTTTCGCTGTACTTGTTGATGCGACGTGCTACAGTCTTAACAACGAATTGCCGGATGAGGTCTACAGGAAAATTGATTCCCTTATGCCACCAGAGATGATCAAGAATTACACACGGTTGTACGTCTACAACATGAACAGTGCATATCGCAAGTTCATGAGACGAGCGCTGCGGCATGCAGTGAAAGATGAAAACAACCCATGGAACCCCAGCCAAATCGAATTCATCATATTAGGCAGCGTGGGGGACCTGCAACAACATTTCAATCTGGGGAGTTTGCATCTACCGAAGGAAACGATGAGCTTCCTAAGCGACTCGAGATACGTCTTTCACAACATCACCAGGTTGTCGATGACCAAGGGCAACACGGATGTCATTTTTAGGGTTGGCAGTCAGTACATTCAGATCACGCCTGTCAAACGACAAGAGCTGTACCCGGGATTTAGGAACCCAGTTAACGTGAACGACATCTTCAGGCTCTCGGATGTTGAAGAAGCAAACGCGGCTTACCACACCGATGAGGAAAACGCATTTGGAATCAAGACCGATGGCGGAAAGACATCCATGTACTTCTCAAGCCCGAAGAAGAATGATATCCTCAAGACTCTCAAGTCCTCGAAAGCCAAGTACTCCAACGATAATAAACCTTCTAAACTCAGCGAGAGGACGATCAGGCCAGAGGATGTTCCGGGCACGATGCTCAACATTTCATTGATGAACATGGCTAGCGTTGATCCCGCTCTGCGTCTTGCCGCGTATAATCTATTGTGCGCCCTCTGCCAGGCATTCAAGTTCAACCTTGACAGACAATTTGTGAATGCCAAAGGTTAGTTAGAACGGCCGTCTGACATGTTCTGTTTGCTGCTAATCAATTGGTATCAGGTCTGAGCATACCCCCTGATGCTGTGACACTCATTGTCGGTGTGAGCGAGAAACTGGCTGCTACGGAACCCCAGCTCACCTTTGACTTCCTCACCGAGTTCTTCATTGGTTGGGATAAGTCGCATCCCCGGCAACGTCCTCTGAACATTCTCTACATGGCGCCATGGCTCGCCAACCTTCACTCGCATGTTTTGATGGGTGGCGATGATCCCGAAAGGGGTCGTGAGAGACTGGCTGTAATCGCACGGAAGATCATCGACATAACCGTGAAAGAGCCTAAGCTCTACACATCGTTTCAGCAGAACGCCTGGTTCATCATCGGCAAAGACGAAGGTCTCCTGGACGTGTTCCTAGAAGAATTGATCAAGGCTGCCATGAACTTTGGGTTCGGGTCGGACGGAGCCGAAACCATTGGGTCCATATGTTCGTCCTTCGAGACTCTCACAATCCGCAGCAAGGTCATCGCGAGACTCCGGAAGGCTCTCAATAAATCGACACTTCGCGCAACACGCCACCTTGTCGATAATCATGCCTGGAATGAGATTTGCGTGCTGCTTGAGATATGCCTCGCAATCTCCTTCGACAGCCGTATCCAGGCGCAGATGTTCTTGCCTGAGCTCTTTCATGTCATCACGATGGTTGTCAATTGTGGCCAGTCCCCGGTCCGTGTGGCAGTTCACAGCCTGTTGGTGAACACCGTTCACTCCATATCGACGTCATTCCCATTGGAGGATTCCAATCTAGCACAATTGAAACAGGTTTTGGTCTCTCTCAACGAGCCAAAGATGCGTTTACTCTTCAGCTTGAACAGACCGACATCGAGGGATGCCACCGCGATCCAGGAACAGCGGTCCGAAAATGCTACGTCGACTTCGATGGAACAGATTACGAATTTGCTTCTCGACATAATTGCTGTTGCCGCACCAACGATGGACATGGCAAACATCTGGCGAGCTCGATGGATGAGTTTGGTAGCGAGTACTGCCTTCCAAAGCAACCCGGCCATCCAACCACGAGCGTTCGCAGTAATGGGATGTTTGGCGCGAGAGGATGTTGACGACGACTTGCTCTATCAAGTGCTGGTGGTCCTGCGCAATGCCCTGATTCGGTTTATCGAAAACGGAGACAACGAGATGTTAACCAGCATCATCTCAAGCTTGACAAAGATGATGGACAACCTCTCGCCAACTTCTCGGTACCTGCATCAATTGTTCTGGGTTGCGGTGTCATTAGTCCGTCTGGGCTCCGGAATGGTATTCAATTGCTCAGCAGGTCTCTTAGAAGCCACCCTTCGGACACTTGCCAAATCGGGCGAATTCAAGAACAACAAACTAAGTCATGTGCTTCTGCAAGGGAAAGTGTTGGTAGACGAGGCTGCTCTGGATATCGACGAGCTCTATGGGATCAAGTTCGATGTTGACAATTTCCATTTCGCAATGGCTGCAACACTGACGAAGGGCCTCCAAAGCCCATCCACAAAACCTGCCGCCGTTAGCGCCCTTACAGCTTTCGTGGAAGTCGGTGCAGCAAACATGCCGGAGCTGGCACGCTGGACCAAGGATACTCCTATACCACCTTACCTGGCGATGGTCGTAACGCGCGCGGCAAATCCGAGCGATATCAAAGAGCTTCTCTGGATGGTCGGATTGGCATACGACGATTCGGACATCAACGTGTGGTCAAACATCCCTCCAATCGAGATGATGACGGAGAGAAATCTGCTGTTGAATGGTGTCTTGGCTATCATAGATTTCAAGACTTGTGAGGAGATCATACAGAAACATGCTTTGGTGTTCTTCACGCACATGGCGCAGAGGCGGCCTGAGGTCCTGGTGCTGATGTTCGTGTGGCCCAAAAAAAATTTCCCGTTTCTTTTCTATTACTGAGATCTCGTTCGCACAGGTACGACCACCTGATCGATCACCTGGAGACCGTCCTCGGAACCTCTCACAACCGGGCTCTGCTTAAGGAAGCGAACGCCCTGATGTGTGCCATATCCAAGAATCAGATTTTCCCCCAGCGGAAGAACATGAAGGAGAAGTTGAACTCGTTCCTGGATAACTGCGGATTATCTGGAATCTGGACTTCTACATCGTTCAAGACGACTGTAGACAGAGAGAATCGATGTGCTGCTCTGACTGACAAACTGATTGAGGTATGTGGTCGTACTCTCTCCACTCCGAAGCGGTACTGACATGCTATATGCATAGATCATCATCATGTAATGGAAAGACAGTCTTGACGACGATGTCCTTAATGATTTGATGTAGCGGTTGTACTGCTTGCTTTGCTTTGATGATGTACCTTATGAAACGGGCGCCGGGATGGGAGAAGATCCTGGGCATGGTTATTCTGCTTTTTTGCCAGTTTCGAGAATTATCCCCCCCCCTCTCTCTGTCTTCTTTCTTTTTTCCTCTCTTCAGTGTTGTTCTGCCTGTCCAGGAGTTTTTCGTTTTCATTTTTACCAGCAAGATGCTTCACACATCTCGTATTTATTTCCGCTGTCATCTGTCCGCATACTTTTGCCTCGCTTTCGTTACTCTTTTTCTTTCCGTATCGTCATCTTACTTTGTGGGCCGGTTTTCAGCTGTAGGCGACGGGCGTTGGAGGATCTAGTTAGTGCTTCTTACCATAACACTTCGGTCGACTCTCCTCTCCTTCTCACTCTCAACTCACCTTCTGAACTGTTGGCATCCTCTTCATCTCGGCATATCGCCTCACGGTCAGCTCGAGCCTAACGGGGTGCTTCGACCGCAGGTGGCAGTCGCCCTTGCGAAATGGCTCTTGCTGGTTGCGGAATGGACAATGCTCTTTCCAAGATCAGGTTTTGCCGTGCACGCCGTGATCTCCAATCCTCAGTTGGCCGCTATTTATCCCCCACTACACCACCTACGCCCGCCCCCAGGCGTCTCAGTGTCGGGGCTCCAGCAGCCAGCTAGGGTTAATATCTAACTATCCCCGGTCGCCAAAGCGGCCAATTCGTCGTCAAAAGTATTTGCTGTTGCATCTGTTCCCCTCCCTCTGATTTCACGACACATGTTGCGTCCAACTCCACGGTAATGTTTACATACCTATCTGTACATGGAACCCTTAGGGAGTTCCGTGCATTACAACTACAACTATGCAGGGGGTACGAAATTGGTTTAACTATCTAGTGTATATACGAAAATAGTTCTGCAGATTTCCTCCTGTACAACTATTAGAGACTAGCTAGTAAAAGTTTTCAATGCCAACAGCGCCACACTGCGGCAACACACCACAAAAAGCACAGTTGTGAGGTGATATAGAAATTCACACGCAAAATGAAGGAAATACGATTATGCTCTCCTCGATCCCATATTTCGTCCATATTCTTCCAAGCATCATCCGTTGTGGAGGAAAGCGAGTCGCGATGGGAGTCAATAAATGTAGTCCCCCGCCCCCCCGCTCCTCCTCCCACTCCCGAAGCTCCGCCTCCGACACCTCGCTCGCTGTCTCCTCTTCCCCAGCCGGTCCCCGCCTCCCCGCATCCCTAGAAGTTAGGAAGTCCAGCACCGCCCGGCTGCACCTCTCGTCCGTCAGGGTCCCGGATCTTCCACCGGTCCTTCCACTTCCCGGTCTCCTTCTTCACCTCCACCCACAGGATCTTTTGCTGGGCCTTCCACTCCGGGCACACCTTTGGAGAGGTGCTCTCAGGTCCGACACCACCAGCACTATGGGGTGGCCCCCCCCGGCCATCAACTGTTTTGTTCAGATACAATTGCGCTCGTTAGTTTCTCCACTTGAGCAGCTGACGGCGATGACCGAGGCCCTGGTCTGCACAATAATTAGCGTGCAAACTTCCCTAGATACGCTTTCCTCTACATGGAAGGTCCTTGGTCCGTTGCTGTGGTGATGCCAACAGAACCTCTCTCGTCATGGCACATGTCATGCATATTGTAGCTCAGCAAAAGTGTGCTTGCGGAGGTTTCAAGTCAATAACATTCCATGCGGCCATGCAATCGCACTAACTCTCAGGTTGCAGAAGCAGCCCAGAGATTATATTCCGATTGTATTTACGCTGTAGTCCTACCGTTGGACATACCGCCAAAACATCCAGCCCATTGACACAAGGTACCTTAAATTACAGCCCATTCTGAAGCGAGTCTATCTAAGAAGAGGATGCGTAAAGAGGATGCGCAACACAGACCGGGACAATTAAGCAAGAGGAACACGGCGATAGAATGCGCCAGACAACGCCTCACATCACTACACACAGTGTTAATGTGGGTACCTGTAGTGGGATCAAGCAGATGTCTTATGGACCTATATCGTGCATGTATATATGGCAATGTAGAAAAGTTGCGGTACGCCATTCACTGCTCGCCGTGCGCTAGTCGAAGCAGGGAGACGAGAGTGGGCACGTCGCGCGCTGCCCGTGGTGATACTGCGCCACACCAAAAGTTAGCGGCGCCAAGAGTAGGGTATATTAGACTGGGTGGCCAAAGACTACTGTATGTAGGGCATTCAAGACTTTTCCCGGAACAAGATACACATGCCCCGTTTCAGGAGCAGTTTTTTTTTTTTTTTACGTAGCTGCATACCCCGCTTCGAAATGGAGGTGGGGCCATAGTTGGCAGATGAAGGAGGGTTGGGGGGAAGGGGGACATAAAGGACGAAGTCCGCCATTTTGACGGTGCTCATTTTTCCATCTCAATTCATCCTCATCGCAAATAAACCAACACCTGCTTCCATACGTTCGTATACACGCTGTTTCTGCAGCCACCACCCTATATCTTCCTCTTCGTTTCTCACTCTCGACTCACTTCAGCTTGGTTTGAATGGTTTTGCTAATACTTACAGTTCCGACACAGCTTCAAATGTACCCAATCCTCTCACCGAGCAATTGTGATGCGGCGGTGGTGGTGGCGGTGTGGCATGCTGCCTGTCGTTGAGTAGTGGTTATCTGTGATCAAGGTAATGTTCATTGGTGAGAGCATAACGGGTGTTCGTTCTGTCTGTCATCGGTCCGTCTCCTTCGCAAGAAGAAGAAGGGGCGATGGGGGACGGTTCGTTCTGAGATTATACCGTCATAACTTGATCAAGATAATACTTGCGAAAAGGAACATGCTTCATCCCCCCTCCCCCTCCTCCTTCCTCTGTCTTTTCACGGTCCTCGGGATCTGTTTGTGCTTACTCTCAGCAGTCATATACATCAGCAATGGCCCCCACTTTCGTAGAGTCCCCCGTCGAAGCCGCCTTCCCTCAGGGCAAGGCTGCCGTTGCCGACGCCGTCTCCACCAACCCCCAGACCGAGAGTGCAAAGAAATGGGAGAACTTCTCATTCACTCACATCCGTGAGAGCACTGTCTCCCGTGCCATGACCCGCCGCTACTTCCAGGATCTCGACACCTACGCCGAGTCCGACGTCGTCATCATCGGTGCTGGTTCCTGCGGTCTTTCAGCTGCTTACAAGCTGGCCAAGGCTCGCCCTGACCTCAAGGTCGCTATCATCGAGGCTAACGTCTCTCCTGGTAGGTTCAACGCATGTATATCCATGGCGATGGACCTGTGGCTGATGCAATCGGTATAGGTGGTGGTGCCTGGCTCGGTGGTCAGCTCTTCTCTGCCATGGTCATGCGACGACCGGCCGAGAAGTTCCTCGACGAGATTGACGTTCCCTACGAGGAGGAGGGTGACTACGTCGTTGTCAAGCATGCTGCTCTCTTCACCTCCACCCTTCTGTCCAAGGTCCTGCGTTTCCCTAACGTCAAGCTCTTCAACGCCACCTGTGTTGAGGACCTGATCACCCGCAAGGACGAGGAGGGCAACCTCCGGATTGCCGGTGTTGTCACCAACTGGACTCTCGTCACCATGCACCACGATGTGAATTTTTACCCCACCATATGTCCCATTAGTACCCTGTGAGTGAAGTACTGATCGACGAACAGGACCAATCCTGCATGGACCCCAATACCATCAACGCTCCCCTGGTCATCTCCACCACCGGTCACGACGGCCCATGGGGAGCCTTCTCCATCAAGCGTCTCGTATCCATCGGCGCCTACGAGAAGCTTGGAGGCATGCGTGGTCTCGACATGAAGATGGCTGAGGACCAGATTGTCAAGGGTACCCGTGAGGTCGTGCCCGGCATGATCATTGGTGGTATGGAGTTGGCCGAGGCTGACGGATGTGAGTTCCCCCTTCATTCCCCCCTGGTCAAGCATAATCGATGATGACTGGCTCGTGATAAAAGCCTGCCGTATGGGCCCAATCTTCGGTTCCATGGCCATCTCTGGCGTCCGTGCTGCTGAGCTCGCCGTCGAGATCTTCGAGGAGAGGAAGAAGCAGAACATGGAGTAAGAGTTGTAGGCATCGACCTCCTCCTCGATAGGGAATTGTCATAGTCCTTTTGTTTGGGATATTCTGGATCTTTCTTAAGCAGCGAATAAAAACACAGCCATTAACTATGGCCTCTCACATTCACACGCACATCCTACACAACTGGTATTGGATTTGCTACTATAAATTGAGCACCCATCTAGTTGGAGGCCAAATCCACAACATCCATTGAGTCGCTAATTCACTCATTACCTACCCAGTGCTCCAGGAGGTCTGGCCTTTATTTGCATCTCCATAGCCCTCGGGTATTAGTCCGTAGTTACGACAGGGGCTACATCGCTACTTACTTTCCGACTTTTCCCTATCTAGTGCGAATATATCTACTCTATGTAGCAACCCGAACCATGAAGCGATCGGTGTTCAGTCACCAGCATACAGCAACTATCTAGCAGACACGCTGGGTGCGAACAGTCTTCCGATACGAAGGGCCCTACAAACATATGCACGTACGTATGTGCCTGGGCCTTGCGGGAATGTACTTGTTTTGACATTAATCGCATGCGACCTATGGAGATCATGGCGGTGTACACACTGTCCATTTCCCGTCCGCAGTCCGCCCGAAGACAGCTCGTTGCAAGCTCCCCATTGGCCTCTGCCCAGGCCTGTCCCAAGAAGTAAAAGCGCACCAAGGAAATCACTTCACAACGGAAAGAAGCGTGCCAAACCATACTCAGCGCGGGGTGATCTGGTGAGTTTGCGATCTGTTCATCCGAGTGACAGCCATGACGCGCGACGCAATCGAGCGATCCTTTCACTAGGTGCACACATGGAAAAGTATATACTCCCCACGATCTCTCGACATACAGACAGCAAGTTATAGATAGCGGACAGCTGCGATTTGCGAGCACCGGTGATCCGGCCAATAGCGTTTCTTGGGCCCTGGTGAAATACCATGATTACGCTAGTACCTGTTCACTATGTAACTGCTGTCCGCCTTGACCACCAGACGTCGCTTTGGCGGTGGCCAATCCTAGAAAGACTATGTTCTGATTGGATGAGTGCCACCCAAGAGTTACGCCGCTACATACAGATTTTATCGCTTCCATCACTTTGGTTTGGCCGCTCGTTCAAGCGCGGTGGGTTGCAAGAGATGAAAATTGAGCACTTGTCGAGTACGGTGTTAATGACATCATAACACGGCGTGGAGGCTATCGGTAAGACCGATTCATTAAATGCACATTAATTGTCTCCCTCGTGCACAACCTATCAAGGCCGTCAGCTCGAGTTCCGAAAATTTGCCATTCGACGCCCACACTCACGGCAGTATCTAGAATCTCGACTCTTCCGCGACCTTTCGTCTCCGCACCCACGATATCCGCCAACGTCTTGTACTTCCCAGGCTCCACGAATCCAGTGCACTCCCAGTCACCGCTAGAGAGGAACTCCTCCGCCTCGACCTGTTCAACGTGCTGCATAACCTTCTCCTTACACTTCTTATTTCCGGTGATTCTGAGTCTCATCCTCGCACGGGCGATGGGAATGATCTGCGCCGCCACCAAAGCCTTGATCGCCTCCAACGCCTGGGCCTTCGCGCTCTTGTTCTCCTTGACGCCATGCCAGCCGCCGCCCTCCTTCGTCGCCAGTTCGGCAAGCGCCTTTTCCACCATCGTCGGCGTGTAGACGCGCTTGCTCCCAGGATCGACGCATTTCGACGCGACGATACTGATCACCTCGGCGTGGACCTGATCGTGCTTCGCGCCGCGCTCCTTCTCGCCGACTTGCAGCTCGCCCTTCTGCAAGATCTCGCGGACGATGTCGGCAGTGGAGGTCGCGGCGCCGAACGCTTTCTGTAGGTCTGCTTTGGGCGCTAGAGCCCCCTTCGAGACGTTAATGAAGACTTGGTCGGTCTGGAGGACTTCGTCGAGATCGGTTTCGCTAGACGGCGTCAGCGGGTTAAGTTGAAAAGACAGTAGGAGGACGCACACGCCGGAGCGGTACTCGAGAACTTTGTTTTTGTAGCAGGCGATCTCGAAGCGCTTCTTTCCTTTCGGTCAGGGTGGGAATGTTAGCGACGATGAAAGCGGGTAGGTAAAAGATAAGAAATCGATACCTTTCTTCAAACGTACTACGGCGACGTTGGTGAGGCGGATCTGGTTGGAAGGCTGTGGCGCGGAGAGAGTCAGCGAACGTAACAAACATTACGGACAGATCAAGATGGCACGGCACCTGGTTAATGGGCATTTTTTTTTAACAGACGAGTGTGATATGGTTGTGGTTGTGAGGTGTCTCGTAGCAGAAAGTTTTAAAGTTCCACCCTATGATGTGATGTGGGGGTATTTCCCGGTGGGATAGCTTAGTGTGGATCTGGAATGACGCACAACACCCTTGTATCGAGCTTGCACCACTTCGAGTCACCGTGGTTCAGAGGGCAAATCTTCTGTGACTTTTCTCTTGTGGAACGATGTCTCACTTCAAAGACCAAGTGCATCAGTGCCTGCACAGTGCATGCTGCCTTTAATATTACATCAGCGCCCACCAGAATAGTATGTACTGAGATTTGTGTTTGTACATAGATGTGCTCTTGAACCGTGGTTGATACGCATGCTACAGTATGTATCCGTCGGATCACAAGGAAGCCTGAATTTGTTGCTACCAAACACAATTTTCTGACACGACTGTGTACATTAACTACCGTAAAATCCCGGATAAGAGTCCTCCCTTTGAAATGGGTTTAGCGCGATGTGGCGCGCGCTAGTGCTCTTAGGGTTAGCGTGGTGGCGGCAATATAACGTCACCTAATCAGGAGGTTGGGAGGCTGAAGCTCGCGAGAGTGAGCTGGCGCCCGCTGAGCTGGGCAGCTTCGTGAGACTCCCACAAAACACCTACAAAGATCAAGTCAACAGGATTCACTGACGCAATAATGGAGAACGGCGGGGTCGATTTTATTATGCCAAACTTATCGGACACAGTCGTATTGCAATTCGCAGCTCTCGATCTTACGCCTACGGTTCACGAACCTACCGAAGCTTTAGACGAAGACAACAATGACAACATCGAGCTGGTTGTCCGCCCACCTCTATCACCCCGCAAACCGAAATCGAAGCCTGGTCCAAAGAGAAAGGCAACCGCAGA
>Ga0307508_10000777_pt1 | contig 37712 bp, 29 predicted proteins | sample 9_EM_MG_FD_203089 | JGI IMG/M metagenome (GOLD analysis project Ga0307508, IMG submission 203089) | Populus trichocarpa ectomycorrhiza microbial communities from riparian zone in the Pacific Northwest, United States - 9_EM | ecosystem: Host-associated > Plants > Roots > Unclassified | place...
GGTTGTTGCCGATTGGCCCCCCCCCCCCCCCCCCCCCCCCCGACACGCACGCATCGATCTGCTGGCATCGCGGACGACACCCCAGATCACTCGCTGCAGCACTTACCGGACAGGACGGGACAGACAGGACCGACCCGATCGCCACGCACGCTCCCCGGCCGCATACGCGCTGCGAATGGAGGTCTCCCGCCGTGTTCTGCGCTCACGAGCGGGAGCGTCGAGACCCGTCGGGCGCCCCGTACATAAATGCATATATATGCTACACCGTCGTTACCGGGTTCTATCTACATACATTCCGTGGAAAAGCAGCGAGCTTCTTCGCATGGGATCGGATCGGACCGGGCAATGTACAGTAGATCCCCCGGATTCGAGATCACTACGGCTACATAACTGTTGCCGCAGGGGGGGGGGGCGGCTGACTTGCTACATAGAACACATCTACTCTGCTCGTGCCGCGTGTCTCCCGACTGCATACCCGGGGTTTGTTTTAGTGTTGATTTCGATTGGGCCAGTAGGGCAGGCGCATAGCTACATATGTAGTCTCGCGGACGGATATGGGTCGGCGGTGTTGTTGGCGTCCGCCGTACTCCGAAGGCTTATAATAGATGCGAAATAAAATTGATGCCCCCCCCCCGCGACTCTTGGAGATGTAAGCACCCGCACAGTATTATGCGCACAGTATTATGGAAGCTCGCGAATCTAATTCTAACATCTGCACCTCTAAAACCTACCGTAACCCAACAGAAAGAAAAAGTCAAAGAATACTCCCATAGCAAAGCGCCAAACCATGTAGTCCCTATCTACCCTAGCTACAGAAGGAGACCGGTGCTGCCGCCCTCTACGTCCGCACGACTCTGCCCTCGACGCGCTCCTACTCCAGCAGGCTCGTAGCCACAAAACTGAAGCCTCCGAACGGATTCTCCCTCGTCTCCGTGAATGGCGCCGGGAACGCATGGCAGATGACCGGGCTGAGTGGCTGCGTGGTGAATTCCATGTCGAAGTTCTCCGCCAGGAGTGGGTCGGTGACCAGTGGCTGGATCGGCGGAACGAGTTCCCTCGCCTCCAGCTTGGTCCAGTCGATCTTGCGGAAGAAGCGGTGCTTCTTGATGGTGGGCAGATCCTTGGCGAGGTTGTAACCGAGACGCTTCTGCGGCTCCTTGCGCAGGAGCCGGTTGATAAAGTCCTTGGCGTCGTTGGAGAGGTAGCTGGGGAGCTGGAGCTTGCGGCGCAGGATGCCGGCGTGGACCTTCTGCGGGGTGCTGCCCTTGAAGGGGAGGTCGCCGGTCAGAAGCTCGAACGCGAGGATGCCAACGCCCCACCAGTCGACCTCCGCGCCGTACTCTGAACCATCGTCGGTGAGCACCTCCGGGGCCATGTATCCGGGCGTCCCAAGGAGAGAGCTGCACCGCGAGCCCTCGCTGCTGACTTTGCTAAGGCCAAAGTCGGTGAGGAGGAGCTGGCCGTCGGCATCGAGAAGGCAGTTCTCGGGCTTGAGGTCGCGATAGACAACACCGACGTTGAGGTGGAGGTGCGAGAGAGCCAGAACAAGCTGCGCGATGTAATAGGACGCTGTGTCCTCGCTGAACATCCTAGTTTCCGCCAGGTGGTGGAACAATTCGCCGCCCTGTGCGTACTCGAGGATCAAGTACAGCTTCTCCTGGTCCTGGAAGGCGTAATACAGCTTGACCACGTTGGGATGGCGGACGGCTTCGAGGATGGATCTCTCGGTAATGGTCTGCTCGATGACCCGCTTGTGGACTACGATGGAAGCCTTCTTAAGCTGCTTCTGTGCGTAGAGCCGACCACTGGGCTTGTGACGGACTAGGAGTACCGTGCCGAACCTGAGACGTCATTAGCATGCGATCGCCAGCGCGAGGGAGACAAGGCACAACTCACGCTCCCTTTCCCAAGCATTTCAAAGGCTCGAAATCGTCGGTGGTCACCTTCTTCTTCCTGGAAGGCGAAGCGTCCCTCGAAGCGGGTGCCGAAGCCACGTCTTTGGAGACGTAGTCCTCGTCGATAGCGACTTCATACGCGACCATTACCCCATCACCGCCGTTCTCCGAGGATGCCGAAGTATCGCTTCCTCCTCCGATGGTGACGGTATCGCCGGGGTGAGCCAGGCTCAAAAGTGACGACAGTCCAGATCTCGGTGCCGAAGATGCGACGGAACTAGGCGCCGAAGTGAGGCCACGTTTGATGTTACTCCAAGTGTACTCGGCGTCGGTCGGCGCCGTAGCGTTGAACTGCTCCCGAAGCGAGCTGGTCGACGGGGGCGCCTTGAGGGTGCGCGGGAGTAGAAAGTCCGGCTTCTCGAGCCCGGCCATGCTGATGCCCGCGCCGCGGTTGTTCGCGCCCTTGTTCTTGGACTTCTTGGACTTCTTCTTGCGTCCGCGCGATGCGTTGGCTGCCTCGGCTGCGCGTTCGGCCGCGATGTCACCTGCGTCGCTAGGGGCGCGGGACGAAGAGCGCGAGCTCGCCAATAGGAACGCTAGACCGCCTTTCGCGGTTCCAGTGGGTCTTCCGGCGCGAATGGGAATGTCGACAAGACCGGAGAGAGTGGTGCCAGCCGCCAAAGCGCTAGTACTCGCAGTTTGAGGTACTCCACGGAGGCCAGAGGCGGGCTTCAGCGCGGGCGATGCCTTTCCTCCCAGACGGGGCCACTCCTTTTCGAGAAGGGTCGAGCCTTCGAGGCTACGGTTGTTGTGTGGGTCTGCCGTATCACCACCATTCTGGGGACTAATCCCGTACTCGTCGTCGAAAGCGAAGATAGCCATTACCGAGATTGCACGAGAGAGTGTCTATCGCGTGTCGTAGGTAGTGTCTTGCGGTTGCGAGAAACCTAATGAAGTCACCGTTCCAACTACTTTCTTGGCCTAGGTTGAACTATCGTCGGAGGATGCGTGAGAAGTCGTAGAACCGCTCGACCGAAGTCGAGCGGGAATTAAGGGTGCAGCTTTTTGCAGCGCTTTGGAAAGCGCTGGGTGGGAGAAAAAAGGGATTCCGAGCAAATTCGACCCCGCGGTTTTAGGTTCCTTCTTGTGGTTCCGTTTTCAAGGTCGAAGGGGCAGTAGACCGTCACCGAAACCCAACAGCTGGAAACCGACCGGGCACGAAACAGAAACGGTGACGAAGGCGCGTGTAGGAGGTACTGCCATATGGGTATGTGCGGAAAGTTGGGGGAAGATGGGCGAAAAGCGTGTCGAAGTCGAGGTGCGTGAGTTGTCGGAGGTTGCGATGTGTGTGGTATGTAGGAGCGAGCAAGCCTGGGGAACTGACTGTCCTATCTATCTAGCACGTAAGTATCCTGGGCTAAAGTTAGGCAGCAAAATGCGCTGCCAAGCGCACATCACTTTCCCCATAATTGGACGGAGAAAAGAAAAGAAAAAAAAAAGAAAAGAAAAAAAAAAGAAAAGAAAAAGGATGAAATTACATACACCGAACGAGCACCAAATCACAGCGAATCAACCCCTGATTCATGTTGGCCGGCCAGGAACGCACCTTCGATGTCTCGGTCTCTGGGCACTCTGCATCTCACTGCAAGTCGTCATGAGTTGGTTGTTCGCTGGCCGCTTGAAGTCAGCCTTACTCGGTGCTGCTGGGGAGCTGGGCCAGCCCTGCCGGCCATGTGACGAACAACTATGCTGCCCGCGTGTACCCGTGGGCCATCTCTCGCCAGCCCATTGGCTTTCCACCGGCCCAAAATGCCGCGGAATACCAGCCTTTGCCCCGCCAACGAACTTAGAATGCGCTAGTACAGTGAATGACTTAGATAAGCAGGGGGAAAAAAAGCAGTAGAAGAGATTAACTTCGCGAGGGCAAGAGCCCCGAAACGACCGCCCTCCGCCAGTAAAGAATTAGGTGATGCAATGTACGCACACAAGCAATAACGGACAATATGTATCTACCGCCCAAAAATCAAAACCTCCCCCCCCCCAAACCAAAAATCAAAAACCAAAATCGGCAGACAACCGCTCTGCCTCCAACCTATGCCATATTCTCCGTCATCCGGCTCGCCGGCTTATAGCCCGTCTTCTCGCCGGCCATATGATTGTGCGCCAACTTCGGTTCCAAGTGCAGCACGCGGGTTGAGAGCCATTCGCGGAACCAGACCAGAAGCCGCACGACGACGAAGAGGAAGCAGCTGGCGATGAAGATGCCGACAATGTACCCGGCCAGCGAGCCGGCGCCGTTGTTCGGGTCGAGAAAGTCGTACGCGTAGAAGCCCTGAGTGGCATGCGTGATGTACGCTAGCGCTAGGTAGCATGCTAGGAAGAAGACGTTGAACACCAGGTGGATCCACGGCGGCCGATCTACCCTGCTGGCGAAGACCTCGAAGAGCGCGAACACGGCGTTCAACATGTGCACGGAGATCTGCGAAATGCGTTAGCGCGGTGCAAAGCCGGGGGACGGAAGGTGGAGACGCACGTTGGACCACGAAGTGTACGTGCTCGCGAACGACGCCGCATCGGCGAGCAGCGCCCAATAGACGATTGTCCTGGGCGGCATCGTGTCAGCCATGAACGGGGGAGAACCGAACCGAGTGCGAACATACACCACCAGGGAGTAGCTGGACATCGTAGTCCACAGGACGCCGTGGAGCAGCTGCAGCATCCTCGGCCAGGTCTGCAGCGGCGCAAGGCCCCTCCGCGAGTAGACGAGGCCGTGGAAGCCCGCGAAAAGGAAGTAGAAGCCCATGGACCAGTAGGTGAGGTTGGTGAAGTAGCTCCAATGCTGCTCGATCTCGGAGGTGTTTCCGGCCGCGCGCGCGCGCGCCAGTCGGTAGATGTTGGTGGTGAAGATGTACACGCTGATCAGCAGCCGCACACACGCGAGCGCCGCCGGCGCCAGCACGTACGACGTCTGGAACCGGTTCGTGGCGTCGAACGGCTGTGTGATCTGGAAGAGACGGTAGAATTTCGACATCGTTGACGGGTGGGGGGATGCGTTGCGGACGGTACCAGCAGAGTGCGACTGCTGCGTTCCACGGCGGAATAGTTACCAGAGGGCAGGTGAAGGGGGGCGCGGACCGATGAGATGGTTATGTACGCACAGTATCGATCTGTGCACTGCACCAAGGGCTGGGCTTTAGGCGGCGGCCATGCTGTATGCAGAGTAAGAGTCTAGTACGGTATCATACAACCTTAGCATCCCGACTGCTGGAAGCGGTCTTCTCTCCTCCTCTATGTATATACTTCTTACTTACTGTACTTACATACATAGATACACATGCGCTTGACGAAGTGTTCCACCCATCCATGCCAAAACACCCACGCTCCCCTGCTTTTTACTTTTTACGTGTTATACACTGGTTCCACCTTCCAGCGCCCCGATCCATCGATTCTGCCACCCACACACTCGAGCTATGCATAGATAGTACTTAGTATATATGACTGATCCCCCACGCCCGCCAACCCCAGCAACACGTGCGCATCCACGCCGCTAGCCGAGGCCGGCCTGCCCGCTAACAAGCGAGCCCTGCCTGTGCTCGCCTCTAGAGTCGCCGGTACAGATAGGTAATTATCATATATACATACATAGGAAGTTTTGCTCCCCGTGGAACAGCCGGGTCTGGCGCGAAGCATCGGTATAGCCATGCACCCAGTAACGAAGTAAGTAGTACGGTCCTGCAGTTCGATCTGGATGCACTCGAGCACAGCCACAGCCACAGCCACAGCCACAGCTACAACGTCAGCGTGCTCGTCAGCGCTGCTGTGGGCGTGTATGGAGGAACACGTCATCGCTTAAAGTAGCAGTCGCAATCGTACATATGTACCGCATGCGGACGGCGGATGCGCGCTCGCTTTTGTCGGGACGACTACCCTATATGCGGCTCCTTCAGTGGCCATGTAAGGTTTGGACTGGGCGTGTTTTTTTTTTATCTATCCCTATTTATTTACTCATTAGTTATTCGCATGCGACCACGTCGTTGGCTTACATGCTCTTCACGGAAACCTCGATGGACCCACGCTCTATATATTGACCTCGCTGACCCGTATTCTACCCTACCCTACCGCACAGTACATCTATGCATGATATGATACTTCGATTCCCCGCTGTGAACAGCAGATATTTAACATGCCCCGCTCACGCCTGTCTCGCGCGCACCAGGTTCTCGGCGGCGGCGACGACGCCGCGGGGGTCGTTCTTGAAGAACAGGAACAGTCCCTGGAGCTCGGCGGTGCTGACGCCGTGGTGCGCGGGGTCGAAGAGGCCGCCTTCGCTCAGGATCTGGTGGAATCTGGCCCTGAGCCGGTCGGCGTCGACGCCGTCGTCGGATGCCGGCGTGCTGTAGAAGCGCCGCCACATGCCGTCGACGACGGCGGGGGTTGCCCAGCCGATCTCGACTTTGAGGTCGACGCGCCCGGGCCGCAGCAGCGCCTCGTCCAGACGCTCCTGGTGGTTCGTCGTCAGGAACAGGATGCGGTCCTCGCCCGAGGCGGCGCCGTCGAGCGCGTTGAGCAGGCCCGAGAAGGTCACGTTCGCGCCGCTGTAGCCGTCCTCGCCCGCCTGCCTGCGGTTCGCGAACGCGGCGTCGACGTCCTCCAGCAGCGCGATCGAGCGCTCCGGTAGGTTGCAGAGGAGGTAGTTGAGGCGGTCGTCGGTGAGCCCGCGCTCCGAGAGGTTGACCAGACAGATGTTGTAGTCGAGGTGGCCGGCGATGGCCTTGACGAGCGAGGTTTTTCCGGTGCCCGGCGGGCCGTAGAGGAGGTATCCACGGCGGTAGGGGATGCCGCGGTCCTGGTACCACGCCGGCGACGCGAGGAAGTCCTCCAGATCGGCAACGACGCGCTCCTTGACGCCCGGCGCCAGGACCACGCTCTCGAGCGCGCGCTTCCGCTGCGGGTTCCCGAAGCGCTCCCAGCTGATGCCGCGCGACGTGTAGACAGTCGTCCTCCCCTCGGCGCGGCGCAGGGCGAGCCGCTGGGACTCGCGCAGGAGCTCGCGCAGCACGTGCCGGCGCGAGTTGAGCGTCGTGATCTCGACCGTCTCGAACGGCAGGCCGCTCGGATTCGACCGTCGCGCGTCCCGCGTGCGCGCGACCTGCAGCAGCGTCGAGTTGTAGTTGATGATGTGTTTTCCCTGGCCCGGCACGAGCACGAAGTCCACGACCGCCGCACCCGCGCCCGTGCCCGCGCCCAGCTTGACCGTGCGCGTCTCGACCGCGAGTTCCCGCGGCGCCGGCCGGAACCGCGACAGCAGCGCCGACAGTGAGTACCCCGGCACCGCCCCCGCCCCCGCCCCCGCCCCCGCCCCCTGGTGGTGCTCGGCGAGGAAGTGTAGGAACCACTCGTACGACGGATCGGTCGACGGGATTTCGACGGTGACCAGCAGCTGGCGCCGTGCAAGGTGCAGCGCGCGTGTGCCCGTCCGCCGCAGGAGCTGGAATGCGGCCGTCATCGCGCCCAGTGCTAGACCCTACGGAACGGAGGGGAGGGGGCCTTTAGATACTGGTTTATTTATTTATTTATTTATTTTTCTTTTTTTTGGTGGGGGTTTTACCCCGGCAAAGAGAGGATTGTCTCCGAGACCGCCGAACATGCCGCTGTTGCCTGCTGGTGGTGGTGGTGGTGTTGCGGGCGGTGGTATCCCGGCATTTCCGGTGTTGGATTCGGCGTCTGGCGGCGGTGGTAGTGGAGGTCGGGCTTTGAGGCCCAGTAGCGAGAGCAGCCCCGAGGAATCGGCGGGCATGGCGGGGGGGGGGAAGGTTTGGTGTGGGGGGCCAAACGCGCGGGAAGTCATCTGCTTCAGGACTCCCGCTGCCGGGTAATGGCGATCACGAACAATCACTCCTAATCTGCGTGTTGCAAAGCCGTATCGAGTGATGACTCATGCAGCGGCGACCCGATGCCTTACGCCAAAGGCACATACCTCATACCAGTAGATCCGTGCGATGCCCCAATCTCGTGGCGCTCCCCCTATACGTGCCGCAACGCACTGGTTATAGTAGCGGCGTACCCGACACCGGAATGCGCTGTTCACGGTGTGAAAGCTGGCTATTCGCCAATCGAGACGGAAAAAAAGGTGAACTCAATTGATATCTACACACATTAAAAAAAAAACAAGTCGCACACGTATGTAGGTAGGTACATAAATAAGTGTCTACGTAGGGAAGTTAGTCCTAGCCTCCAGACAAAGAATGCAACATCATTAACAGCCTACACGATGTTCATTTGCATCCTCAAGTCTCGCAAGCTATGTATGATAAATCCCCGACCGCCGCGGCGTCGACCACCTTGTCGATAGCTACATACAGTGCTAGCCGGGAGAAGACGAAGAAAGGTCGAATCAATTCTCCTCAAAGTACTTGGTGTTGATCGGTACCTCGGTCGACACTTTCTCGAGCGGCTTGCTGAGCCACGGGATCCTGACGCCGTCGATGCTGGTGCCGTTGGAGCCGATGGTCAGCGTGCCGCCGCTGACAGCCACGGTCGCCATCTCTAGGATGTTCTCCTCGTCCGAGACCAGCACCGTGAAGCGGTACGTGTTGTTGCCCGGGCGGAGGATGAGGTCGGGGATGAGGCCGGTGCCGAGCTCGGTGCCGTTGAGCGCGATCTTGAGGTGGACGTCGCCCTAGGTCGCGGGGGAGGAGGGGGTTAGCCTGGGGAAGCGGGCGGACGGCAAGAGGAGAACATACCATCTGGATGGTGACGACGCTGGGGTTTGGGATCATGACTTCGCCCTCGATGTTGTAGGCGGAGTTGTTGGAGACGAGTGCGTACTTCGTGATGACCATTCCCTTGAGCTGGTTGAGCGCTGCATCCGCACGTGTAACGCATCAGCCTTCGGTCCGTAGTGGCCGCGCGGGGGGGGCAACAAACCCTTCAACTCGACGACCTCGTTGTAATCGATGCCGGAGTGTATCTTCCCCAGCCACATCTCGGTGCGTCCGCGCATGGCGACCCGGAGCAGGTCGTTTTCGATGAGTCGGAGGGCGAACTCGTCGAGCGCGGCCTGGTCAGTGATCTCGACGGGCACGCGGTCCTTGACCACGGGCACGCGCGCGCCGCCGTGGATCTCGTCCATCGGCAGGACCATGAACGGCCGGATGGGGTCGTCGCCCTCGAGGAAGAGCTCGACGTCCATCTTCTCCAGCCGCGCGTGCGCAGCCGAGCCTGTGGCGCCTGTGATGGAGCCGTTGATCGAGAGCTCGAACGACTCGGCCGTCGGGTTCAGGATCCTGAGCGAGTGCAGCTCCAGCTCCGTGTCGTTGATCTTCCTCTGGGCGACGGCGGGGATCACGGCGAAGATGCTGCCCGGAGACTGCGGATCAGCGAGGCTGCTCGGGGGGAGGGGGAGACGAAGGAGGTTTGTCCCGTACACGATGAGAACGATCACCAGCACGAACAGCAGGAAGCCGCCGAGCCACGCCCACCAGAACCGCTTGCAGTGCCGACCGGTCCGCTGCCGCTTCGTGACGGGGCCGTAGGTAGCGACATCCTCGCTCTTAGTTTCGTCGGGCTTGCTGGTTTCCGTCATGCTTGCCATGTCCGTGCGTGCGCGCTTGCTGTGGGGATATGGAGACCGAAGACGGAAGCCCGAAGGGTGTCCAAGTATCTATTGAGGCAGAGAGGGAACCGTCCGAACCTGTGGAAACAAAAGAACAGACCAAAAAAAAACGAAGGGCGGGTACATACACACACTTATGTATGCGGATGCAGACAAGGCGACCCTCTCCGTTAAGCTTGTATATAAACGCCCTCGAGCAATCAGGCACGAGAGATGGTTGTGGAGAAGCGGATATCCCGTGGGTTTAGATGTCCCAATCAGCGGTAAGGCAGGTCCCGGCCGCCACACAACTATTACCCCTCTCCGTTCCGCCACGCCTGTATATATGCTACACACGCACACAACCAGGTTCCCAGGGGATTTGGAATCTATCGCCTGCTTGCTTGCTTGCAGCGGACAAGCAGAGGTCGAGTACGCAGGGTGGCGAACTGCGTCAAGCTCAAACGCGGCAACCACATACATCATACATACATACATACATTGTACATACTCATTGAAGAAATGCAATAAAACCATTCGGTGGCGACCCACATTCCTACGGCATGTGTGTGCGTACCGGGGGTAAGAAGAAGAGTGGTATGTAGCACGGATGGGCCAATCCGATCGCCGCGCTGGGAACAGCTATCTACCCATCAACCAGGGGTGGCTGGCGGTTGGGTCTCGGATCCGCCGGAAGCCCCCCCTCCTCCGTGCGCGGTTGGACTGGGGGGGGGGGGGAGGTTGAGCCTGGAGATTTGACGGCGAATGGCAACGAGAAGCCACAGCCGTCCAGTGCGGATATGCCGAGAGACATCGCTCCGTTCGTCGTCACATGGAATTTCGACAGGCTGGCCGGGAGGAGGAGGTATGTGGAGACATAGATAGTGGTAGCACCGGAGGAACCGAACAAGTGTCGACTCGGGAGCATCCAAAGTGAAAGGGGGAAAACAGGGGGAGCTGCGAGATGGGCGAAGGGCGAAGGGATTGCCCACCATCGGTTCTGCGATGCCATGTTCTGACATGTGTGCGGTTTCGGATTTCATTGGGGAGGGGTGTGCTGCGCCCAATCAGTTCGCGCGCAGAGAGGGAATGGCTGGCGAGCAGTCAGCCACAGACAACTCGGGCTTCAGCAGCGGCAGGCGACGTATCGGACGAACACCCAGCCACCGCACTGACCCCGCTGGAAACCGCTCTTGCCGAGGCGAGGCGGCGGCCAAGCGACACGCGCGCGGACTCGCTTAGACATCCCGCCATCTCCACACTCGCCTCCGCCTCCAAGCGCGCAACATCATTACTCAATAACAGAGCTCGACGGCTTTCTCTACGGCTTGCATCTCTACCCCCAGGGCGATGGAGCTGGAGAGGTGATTGGCGGAGGGAGCGAGCTTGGCAGGCGACTGACGACCTGGCTGGGACCGGATGGAGTTGGTGACCGAGAGCGAACTGTGGTATGTGAGGAGGAAGCGTTACAAGCCGAGATTACGATGAATGAACGGAAGGCGGCGAAAAGGAAGAGGCAGAGGCAGCCAGAGATGGGTTGACTCTACGGACGGATGGATCGCGCACTGAAGGTGGTGCGTGTGGCTATGCTGTCGTGTGGAGAAAGAATGGAGGAGCATGGAAACGACACCAAGTCCACTTGGTACGCAGCCAGGGAGGAGGCATGCGGTGCAGAGTGTGCTGCGATCGTCAGAGCGCTACGGTGCGGGATGGCCGCGATCGTCGGAAACAACAACGGGTTTCAAAAATCACGATATTCACGGACGCACAGGCTGCGATCAAACGGATGCAGACTTTGGAGGCTGGCCCTGGACTGATCTTTGCCCTGCAGGCACGACGTATTCTGACGGAAATTGGCTGTCCGGTGGAGATTCGGTGGTGTCCAGCCCACGAGGGAATCGCAGGCAATGAGAAAAGCGGATGAATGGGCAATAGTTGCTGCAGATCAACCACACGAGCATTGGTGTGGAATGGCCCACAACCGGCCGAGACATATGCCCCCTGTCTCCTTGGCACACCTCTCCAGGCACTGGACATGCCCCTGCAGGTCTGTACTTGAAATCGATCGGAAGCCGAGAAGATGATACGTGCTGGTGGTGCCACAGACCTGGGGTTAGTTGCTAAACACGTGAACATCTGTTCAAGGCATGCACTGCATGGCGAAAGCAGCAAAAGGTGCTATGGGAAGTCAGGTCACAGGCCAAGCGTGGACGGGATCGTTTCCGAATTGCCGATCTGTTCGCAGGCGAACGCTGTACTGAGGCGATACGCACGTTTCTGAAGACCACCGATGTGACGGAAGGCCAGAGGAGAGGGATGGGAGAAAGGAAGCAATGGCTTTGTGGAGGAGGGTGGTGACTCGGTGGGGGTGGAAGCAGAGCTGGCGGAAGGAGAGGAAGATGGTGATTTGTGGTAGGAGTATTGCTGCTGGCTGGGGCCAGTAGGGCCAAAGGGAGAGCCGCACAGCTACATAGACTCGCGGACGGATATAGCCCCCCGTCCTCCAAGCGAGCACGTCTCCGCTCTGGGGACTCCCTCGGTCCATGTGCGCGTTCCTCGGATCGAAGACGCTCGTCCCGGTGGAGACTGCAGGCGTACTATCCGTGGCTTGGCAGCCGTGTGGAGCTGCGGAGCTGGCTGCCCCTTTCGGCGGCTGTCCGGAGCGGAGCAGCATCGATGCCGGGATCAACGGCGGATATCCCGCACCGTTGCGGAGGAATTGCGTGCCGCACACGCTGTGCCAAGATGCCGTAGTCCGGGAATACACACGGACGCAACGAGTCGCAGATACAGTGCCGCGGAGAGTGGTGCCAGCACTGGATATCCGCGATCGTTCAGGAGTCGCTGTGTAGAGTACCTACATACACAGGTAGGCTGCGATGCGCCCACCCGCCACCCGTTCCATACAAGAGCCGTACTGCTGTAGATATGTGTTGTGCCTCAAGCCGCTGTCGGACGGATGGCTTCGGCAGACCCGGGACCGGGGCCGAGACGGATGTGTGCCGAACAAACCAGGAAACACACTGCGGCACTCCGAGAGGCGGGGCCAGATATCGCCATCGAGATCCGTTGGCATCCTGCCCACAATGGCGTCCCAGGTAGCGAGAGAGGCTGATGAGTCGGCAATGCCGGCCGCAGAAGAGCCCGACACCGGGGGGGTCGGGTGGCTCAGATATTCAGACCGGTATGGCAGGCGGGCGGTGCCCCTGCCCAGACCCCCCGCACACCCTAAGCGGGAGACCACGGAGAGGAAGTTGGGCGAAAACTCACTGCTGGGCCGCTAGCAGGATCACCGGAAGGAAGTAGAGGCTGCCCCCGGCAGGGAGCGGCCAGATGGGACGGTAGCTAGCAGCGGGGAGAGCATCCCGTGGCAAGAGGCACAGGAGAAACGGGCAGGAGCAACGATCGGCCCAAGTTCCAGGACCCTCTTTGCCGACGAGAAATGCAGTCGGGCAATCCTGGACTTGCTCGCTACCACTGCGCTTGTTCGAAGCCGACTACATGTCACGGCTGGACTGGGGACCCAGTTCGTCTCTGGATATCTAGTCACCCGGCCGACCGTCAAACACACTATCCAAGCATGTGCTGCTGCTACCTCGCAGTCGCGGGAGTGGAGGGCGGTCAGTTCTGGAGTGTGTCTGCCACCAGGTCGTTGTCGACGCTTCCTCATTGTTGCTGCTGCGATTGCGGTTGATCCGCACCGTGTGCACCGGGGCAAGGATATAGGTATCCGGGGACATCGCATCTTTCGTTTTCACTGATGGTGATGATGATCCACCGATCGTATGCGACCCTATTGGATCGTGACGATATTGTATGCAGTCCTTTCCTGTTCACCGTCCGCTGCGACCTCGCACAGTCCGCCAGCGGCACGCGGCAACTCCCCCTGCCCCCACCTGGCCTGTCCCCGTGAAAGAAAAATGGAAAGACATACAGTAGGAAATCGATCAAAGAGGTGAAGTAGGAAATCAATCAATGAGATGAAGGAGAGGCATAAAGGACAAACAAATGAGAGATCGAAAAGGAGGAAAAGACCGTGACGACTAAGAGAGCCCAGGTTCACGCCCGCTTGCCCGCCTCCTGCCCTCACTCTGCTTCCCCTGCTCCTCTCTCCGCTGCTTCTCCATCCTCGCCCGGCTTCGGTGGTACTGCGCGCGGTCCCACCCTACTTCCCACCTTCGTGGTGCGCAAAAAGTCTAGGATCGCGCTGGTGCACCGCTCGTCTGCGAACAGGTCCCGGATCGTGAAGCGGTCCTTCCCCTTCCTGTCTCCCTTCGTGCTTCCGCCCACAGGATCTTCTGTTGCGGCTTCCATTCTTTCGTTTTCGCTGTTGAACGGTTGTTGTTGTTCGTTCACGCGATGCGAGTGATGGCCTGTAAGCACCACCGCCACCGTGCGATTACTGTACGAGTACAGCCACCGCTGCTGCATTGACGCACGCAGCGACTATACACTGTATCTATTGGCTCTGGCGGCGGGCAGGAGCAGGGGTGCCGCTTTTAGGGCCGGTTCCAAAAGAAACACCCTGGGCACAGGTTCCCGCCGACGACAGCTGGTCCGGCTTGCATGCAGAAAGGGCTACCCGTCGACGAAGTGCGGAACGCCGTGTGCGCTCTGCTCTACGCACTCTTCGCATTTGCCCATCCATAGCTGCGGCGCTGACTGCGGGCCAGCCAGCGCTCGCGCTCACGGGGTTGACCGACAAGAGGCCCGGGCTTTTGGAGGGCCAGCGGGGGCACTGACTGAAGCTGATTGGATGCGGGACCAGTTCGACCGGTTCGGCTGGGCAAGCTGCTGGCAGGTCTGATTTATGCCATCTCGGAAACGCCGATTCGGAGCACGGATACGGAGAGTACCGTACATACATACATCCGTACAACACCTTCAAGTAGCGTAAAATTACACAGAGAAGAGGAGAGAAGAGAATCCCGCATACCAGCTCAATACCAAATCTAGTAGAACAACACGCGTAGAGTCCGGCCCCCCCCCCCTCCTAGCTCTCAACCACATGCAACCTCGACGGCGCCGTGAATCCCCGAGTGCCCCTCACGGTCGCGCGATGCGTGACCCCGCCCCAGAGGTACGTAACCTGGAGCACCTTCTCCGCTCCTGGAGCAGGGTCATAGAATCCGATGATGCGGGACTTGTCGACGCCCCTGGGGATGACGAGCTGCCCGCCTTCGGCCAGCGCCGCGAGAGCGATGGTGACGTCCGCTTTGGTCTCCCCGTCGCCGTACTCGGCGTTGACGATGACCAGGCCGCCTGCTTCTCGCTCGGCGTCCATCTTGCGTTTCACGGAGGGCGCCATGATTTCTACAGCTTCCTTCGCTGCGCGCTGGCGACGAAAGATCTTCGAGCGGAGAGCTTTGCGGTGACGTGCGATCTCAGTGGCCCGCATCCGCTGCTCGCGTCGGCGGAGCCAGAGGAGTTCGGCGGCGACGTAGGCAGCGAAGGGGATAGCGGTGGCGTATAACATAAGCCTGTTGTCTGGTATTGGCGCGAGGACGACCGGGAGAGAGAAGCGTTGGCCGAGGCGAGACCAAGAAAGGCTGAAGATCACGCCGCCTGTGCCGGAGGAACCACCCATGGTCGCAGAGACGCCGCAAACTGTGTTGTCGAAGAACTTGCGCGAGGCTTTGACGGTGTATTGCGCTGCGCCGGTTATGTGAATGGCGGTCTCAACGCCGAGACGGATTCCGACGGGAGCGCGTGGTTTGCCTAGGGCGAGAGTGGAGGTTACGGGAGTGCCCACGAAGAAGGTGCGCCCCCAGGACAGCTTGGCTTTGATTCCGCCAACGAGAAGACCACTGGTTACGGATACTGTATAGGTCTCTGTTTGCTTTGAGCGGCTGGCGCGCGAGAAGGGCATCTCGCATGCGTCGCCTTCAGCGTTTTGCCTTGCCTCGTTGATCGTAGGAGAGATCGGGTGGTAGATGTACCCCATCGACGCGAACCCACTGCGTACAGAGCCGAGGCGCGGTAGCCTGAAAAGCTCGGTGAAGTTGGACAGCCATGCGGTTCCGCCGGTATTGACACCCACGAAGACACTGTGACGAGCCGCCAGCCGTCTCGTGATGTTCGCCTCTACGACCGGAGCCACTTCCCAGCGCGGGATGCCAACAAAGGTGGCCGACGTGGTCACAGCGTTCTGGCCAAACCCGCGAGAGATCTGAGCGGTAACCACGGGTGACGGGAGAACTCGCGCCGCGATCGCCAGTTGATTACCAGCAAGTAGAGAAGCGACCGATCGAGGGGAGTCGGGGGGGAGATTGGGGAACTGGTGGATCAGGGTCGCGGTGAACGACGCTGACGCCAACAGGGAGCGTGGTAGATAAGCTGCGTTCGTCTTCCTTCCCTTTCGCAGTGGCGCACCGTCCAGCGCACAATCGAACGTCAGCATTGGCTTCGGCCTGCGTGCTGCCTGGTGTTTCGAAGGTCGAGGCCTCTCTACACCTTGCCACAACTCCTTGGCCGAAGTTGGAAGCGGTGCCTCTAGGACTCTAGCTAACTCCTCCAAAGGGACATGGAAGGAATGTTTGACCAGGTACCGCGTAACCGTACCGACAGGCGGATTTAACTCCTCGGTTGTATACTTCCCGTCCTTGTGCCGAAGGGCGACCTGCGAGTACCACAAACCGGAGACATCAACCGTAGCCTCAACTTTCCCGCCAGAGACTACCAGCTCCTCCAGCTTCTCAGATTGTTGCTTCCGCATGTTCTCTTCCAGCCAGAACTTGAATTGCTCGGGACTCATTGACCTCACACCCAGCTGCCAGGTGCGATCCTTGAGACCATCGACACCGAATTTGTCATATATGACCCGCTTATGAGGATTCGCTAGGGTTTCATACGCGACCAGGATACGGTTGAAGTACGTCGTGGCTCGGTCACGCATATCCGGCGGTTGCTTGTCTGGGTGGAAACGGCGCGACAGCGAGTGATACGAGGTGCGGATCTGGTTCAGAGGAGCCTATTGGGAACATTAGCTACCGGCTCGAAGCATCCTCACTCCATTCCTAGGGATTCCGGAATCTCACCTCTCGCGGAACATTGAGGATGGAATAGTAATCGTCGTCGTCATCCTCGCCCGAACTCCGCACGCCGGAGCCGCGGTCATCCTCAAACGGTTGCTGAACACCGTCGTCGGCGTTGCTGTGGAATTCGCGATCGCTATGCGGCGAGACGCTCGCTCCCCCGCTGGGTAAGGGGTAGGAATCCGTCATGCAGGCGCGTCTGTTTGTGCGTAATGGAAACGGGTGCTTCGAGCTGAGCGGGTGATGACCCGGCGGGGAGAGGAAAACAGTGTAATGAGTGTGATATAGGTACCTTGGAGTAACTATATTTGATTCGTTCCCAAATATTCTCAATATGTATGACGTTGTACATGCCAAGAAATGTAGGACGAGGGTCCACCTGAGGCGGCTCGCCTAGTGAGTAGTCTACTTACTACTTTATTTCTTGAGTAGAATCGCGTACCTGGCTCGCCCCGCCTATTGATCAACTCTCCCAGACCAGCTCTCCTTAGAGCTATGACCACGGAGCGACCGTAAAGGAGGGTTAAAACAAAGACCGCAAGAAGAAAGGACAGCTACCGGCGCCAAAGATGATGTCCTCAACAACGGACACGGACCCGTACCACCAATTCCAGTCGTGCGTGTCCCTCCTCCCGGCGTCAACCAGCAGAGCCGGCAGCTAACGCGCTACAGCGAAGTCCAATCCCTTCTACAACAGACCCGCACGTCATTCACGAACTTCCTGCGATTGCGCTCCCTCTCCGGCACCCCCAATAGCTCTGAACTAGCGTCGGCGCGCAAAGAGCTTACTGACAACCTCGCGACGCTCTCGGACGACCTCTCGGACCTCACGGCAGCCGTCAAAGCCGTCGAGAAAGACCCTTACCAGTACGGCCTGGATGTCTCCGACGTCGCCGCGCGTCGGCGGTTCGTGGAGGAGGCGGCGGGCGAGGCCGAGGATATGAAGGAGGAGATGGCGGAACCGGTGCATCCGCAGTATGGCGGGTTTGTCGGTGACGATGACGACGATGACGATCACTACGCGGCGGATCCGCTGAGCGCGTACGAACAGGAGCAGCAGGTCCGGATCATGCGGGAGCAAGATTTGCAACTGGATGGCGTGTACAGGACAGTCGGGAATCTCAGGGAGCAGGCGCATGTCATGGGCCGCGAGTTGGGAGAGCAAGCGGAGATGATCGATAATCTCGATACGGATGTGGACAGAGTCCAAGGGAAACTAGGGAAGGGTCTGAAGGACCTGAATAAGTTCATTCGGAAGAATGAGGGTGAGTTTTTGTCCGCTCGTTAGGGTGGGTACGGATTCTAATGCATGACAGATACCGCAAGTAATTGGTGCATCGGCTTGCTGATACTGGTTCTGTGTATCTTACTGTTTCTCCTGATCATTGTATAAGTGTTTCGGCTCGGTTTTTGGTTTTGCGCTGTAGAGTTTCGCGATGGAGTTTGGGTGCTTTTGAAACTGGGTGTTGACTACCAGTGAGTGTACGAGCGGCTTACATTGCCCTAACGTTAAGCTTAATGCCATTTAAGAGCAGTGCCGCGCGTAAAACATCGGGATGTCAGCAAGGTTTGGCCGTCCATAGCAGAGCTGCGCTACGAGAGCAGAATACCGTCGACACAGAGGGATGAGCCCGGATTGCAGAAACGAGTCACCAATTCAATTCTAATACGGCCGTCTGTATTCTACAAGCCCTCACCCAGCCCAGTCCGTCCCTACTCCAACGGGTAGCTCGCACCATGCTGCTCAAGGTGTTCCCGGTTCTTGACATGCGCGAACGGCAGACCACAGTAACCACATGGTATGACCTCGGGTTTATCAACATTGATGAATACCCTGGGATGGCCAGAAGGACCACCACCTACATACATATACAGGTCAGCACTCGCCGCGCCGGAAGAAAAACCACTCACCGCCATCGCAAGCAACAACCCTCTTCTCAGACCACCTCACAGGCTGCTGATGGATCAGCTCGATAGCGGCCCAAGGCGCTGGCTGCTGCGCGATATTCGTCTGCTCGAAGCGCGGGCCAACCATGGCCATTTCCCTCGGACGCTGCGACCTCGACCAAGTGGTAACGCGGTTGGGGGCCTGCGTGTGGCGTGCGGCTTCGGCGGCCTCGACGGACTCGGCGAGGTCCTTCGGGTGCGGGCCGTCTATGGCTGGGGAGTCGGTGGGCAGCGCATTGGTGGCGGAGGCATTGGGTGTTCCCGAAACATTCGGCTTGGTGATCGTCGGAGAGGTCGTTTGGATACCACGAACGAGTAAGGTGCTCCGGGGGAGCCTGGCAAGGAGGGCCGGACGGAAGATTGGGGGCATGGTGGCGGTTGTCTACGCGCGCGATGTACGGATTGTTGGCAGCGGGAAGGTGGCGGTCTTGGGGAAATAGGTTGAAGCCAAGACTCTAACTTGGTTGCACGTGATCAGGGTGGATGGAAGGCGAACTGCATACTTGCCTCAAAAACAAAACCGCCAGCCATCACCAGCTGTCCCCTCCCCTTCCCCATCCCCCGCCAGACGCGCAAAATGAGCCCCCCAGCCTCCAGCAAATCCGGTGCGTCGGTCAGCAAGAACATGTCGAGCCGTCTCCTAACCATGAAGGCAATCCATCCTTATTTCATTACTCTCGCACCTTCCAGCTAACGCCCCTAAAAAGTTCATGCAACGCGCGGCCTTCTCGAGTCCCAACAACAAATCGGAAACAGAAGCGGTCAAGGCGGCCGCAGCTGAGGAGGAAGCGCGCCGCGAGGCGGCGACCCTCGCGCTGCACCCCCAGAAACAGTCTGGCGGTGATGCCGAGACGCGCTGGAAGCTGTCGTGTGTCCCCTCTACGCGGCAAAATGCAGGCATGAAGGTTGTGGCTATCGGATTTGCGCAGCTGGGAGACGACGACAAAGAGAAGGAATCTACAGGACGCATGGTTTTCGGAAACTTCCGCGAAAGGAAACTAGAGGAAGACACCCCAAAGAAAGAGGACAGTGGCTCCAAGGGTGACGGTGGTAGCTCTGACGAGGATGTCGAAGTACCGCCTAGACATAGGAAGGATCCGCTAAAGGGATTGACCGGCATTTCGAATGCTGCGAGGGCTGGCCTGGCGACCATGAAGTGCCACGATTGCGGCTTGAACGGACACAAGGCCTCCGATTGTCCCAACTCCAAGCTGCAGTGTCATACTTGTGGGGGGAAGGAACACAAAACCACCAACTGCCCCAACTTTAAAAAGAAGCGGCGCAATGAAAGCGGTGGCGATTTCTTGTCCAGGAAAGCGAGAAAAATGTGAAGATAAGCGATGGGGGTGGGGTGGGTGTTGTTACCTCGTTACGCTTTCGGCGTTGGGAGTTGCGTCTCGTCGTATCACTCTGTTTCTTCTCTGGGCAGGATTGCAATTAGATAGCCAAAGAGTTTGCTGCTGGATCTACAGTTCGTCCTAACGGTGAACACACATGACGAAGGAACTGTAATCCCACCTCAAACGGACAAGCCATCAAGCCAAGCAACGCGAACTGCTTGTGTATACAATAAAGCCCTCGTCCTACATTAAACTACTTTTAAAATACCACTTTTTATTCATGTCGTTCGTAAAGAGAGTACACATTCGAATCCTCTATTTCTTCACCTTCTTCTTGGCTGGCTCGTCAGGGGACTCGCTGTGAGAATGACTGTGCTTGTGCTTGCTGCCACAGCTTCCCCCATTGTGGCTGTGACTGTGCTTGATCGGCAGTTCTCCGTCATCACTGTCAAGGTCGATATCCGCGTCATCCTCGTCATCTGTCTCCTCGAGAGAAGAGGCTATATGGTGAGCACTTGATCAGTATACGTACGAGAACACTTCAGGGCGGTTGCAGAACATACTGAAGTACTTGACAGCGTGCGGGAAAACATCCTCAGCCAATTGGATGGCGAGTTCATCCCCGAACGGGAACGGATCGACCGGCCTAATAATTCCGCCCTCATCCTCGCCATCGAGATCCTCGATATCGTCATCGTCCTCGTTGAGGTCGCGGTGAGAACCGGTATAAGAGAACCAGGTGAAGAAGCTCTGCGAGTTTTTGTTTAGAAGCCGCAGCAACTCTTGCTCCTTCCCACCAAGCTTAGCCTTCGTATCCTGCGCCTTCGCCTTGCGCTCCTCGAACGCCTCAATCGCCGCCTTATTCACGCCGAAGGTAAGATCTTTGGTGTCCTTCCACTCGATCTTGGTGGGAGTAGAGATAAGCCCCGGGGATCCGGGCCTGCCGTTCTGGTATGTGAACAGCTTGGTGACAGTCTGTGCAGGCATATAGTCGTTATCTTTGAACGTGAAACGGAACTCGATATCGCGTGGGTCGCCCTTCTCGGCATTGGGGCGCGTGACGTTCAGCTCAGTGAGGTGCGCGAGAACCTCGGCGTCCTCGGGCGTGATGTGCTCGTCGAAGCCGAGGGAACTGGAGGCATCCTCGAAAACGTGGGGCCAGAAGCCGGAGATAGCGGAAGTAATGGCATTGCGCTTGTCGTACAGAGGGCTCTGTTTGATGGTAGTCTCGCGCACTGCGCTTCTGTGTCAGCATCGTCGTAACCACCATCATTGTTCGCCCTTGTCGCTGTTTTTCCATCGTGCGCAACAGCAAACAGCAAGCCTGGCAGAATGGGACGACTAATGTCCTCGCGACAACTTCCACTCAGCCGAAACAGGCGCGACGCAGGCGATGTCGTCCCCAAGGCGTCGCACCGCTCTCCGCGGGGAAATGAAATGAGGGATTGGTGACGAAGGAAAAGTGGAGCAGTAGACTTACGGATTTCGACATCAACCTTGTCAAACTCCCTCTCGAGCTCCGCGAGTTGGTTGAATTGCCTCACCACTTCGTCGGACTTGAGTTCAGACATTGTCCCGATTGCGGTATGGATCGGCGGGTGAGAGCAGCAGTACAGTAAATAGAGGAATGGCGGAGAAAGAATGAGCGGAGGCTAGGAGCGCTGTGAATTTTGCGGCGGGCAGAGGGACAAGACAAGAGGAACCCGCTAGCGACTGGTAATAAAGGAAACGCAGTTCTGAAACCCCAGTCGGTAGCCAAGACGCAAGAGAGTCTTTGCATACATAAGTAGGTAAGTAGTTACTAGACCGTTAGCGGTAAAGGGCAGGGTTAAGCGAAACCCAGAAGAGATCGCCGTCGCATCTCTCACGATCACTCACGAAACATCATCTTTTAGAAGCACCTTTTGCCTGGGGCATTGACACTCTGGATGCAAGTAAACAAGTAGGGATTTGCTCGTTATATTCGGGCTATAGCTCTCAACGAGTACGTTCTCAACAGAACTTGCGTGATGGGAATCCAAGGGCGTGGAAGCAGAATACTGTACTGGCTTTTGAAATGTGACATCCACTCGGTTAATCCAGAGCCCACGGACATGAAACCGACCTTGCAGCATGGGGTACTGGGCATCTAGAAACCCCATCGAAGATCAGAGGGGCCTAAGATAGGACGTGTGTACCAATAGAGACCCACATATTCTGGCAATATTTCTATCGGGCTCCAACGGCGAGATATACATACTATCCAGCCTTGCTCCGTCAGATCTGCTTTCTGTCCCCTTCTAACTTCTGGTACATCCAAGACACGCCGCACTAGTTCCATTCGTAGCTGCCGGACCATCCCTCCATCAATGCCTTGCGGTTGGTCCAATGGTGCGTTTTCCCGCCGGGACGAAACCGCCGCGGACTTTTCGTGACGGGCCATCGCAGACTCATCCTCGCGATAATTCTAGAGGTGCCGCGCTGTAGATAAGCCGGCAGTATTCTTACTTCTGCTGGTGCTGCTATGCGCCGTGGCCATTCGGGTCGCCGCACAGGAATGGCGCTATTTCAAGAAGGTATAGGTATCCCGTTCGCTGTCACTCCCCGCCATCCGCCATACGTATGTGCTTTTGAATGGAAAGCACGTTTGCATGCGGAATGCGGAATCTCGGCACATGAATGAGACGTCCAGAGAGCCAACAGGTGAACTTCTGTACTCTGCGTGCATGCCGAGTACATGAGAGACAGAATAGGCGCAGTGCAGAGACAAGTGTCTAGGGCAGTCAACCTGTTGGCACCAGCAAGACTCGACATCGGCTACATATAGACCGTCCGTTCTGACGAATGTCGCGAATATCGTTCCAAAGCTGCCATCAGTCAGCCCGAGCCACAGAGGGTGGAGCACCCCTGCAGCTTTGGGTCTTCTATTCCCGCCCCTCTTTGCATTTGCTGCTTCTACCACCCAGCGGTCAGGGCCCAAAAAGCAAGACTGCGAGATCTCCGCTCAGACTGTGCCTCCAATATACATCCAACCCCGCCGCCCCTATCGCAGTCCGCTCGCCTGGCGGGTCTTCCACGGCGTTCTCTGTCCCCTCGACGCAACAACAAAGAAGCCCTCGAACCTTTATTTCTCCAGCCTTTTCGCCATTGAATGCAACGTGCTCTGCAGCACAGAGCAATCGCGGCTACCACACGCTTTCCAGCAAAGTTTCCCGTTGCGCAGTCACCGTCGTCATCCTCGCCGTTGACTACACAGCCGCCTGTCATCCTCGAACGGAGTGGCACTACCGCCCTCTTTTATAATCAATCCTCGGCGTCTCCGACACCCTTCCACCTTCCTTCTCTTACCGTCAATCTCCCGCTGAGGGTCAGCCGTCCTTCACCGCCATTGTTGCTGCCTGGACGCCGATCGCCGTATAAGTACTCGCCATCGCTCCCATCATCAACAGCTGCTCCGCCACCGTTCGCCTCCCTCTGTCCAAGACCCCGCTTCTTCCTCCTCGTCTTGCCCGTCTCCACCGCCAGACGCCTTTACTCTTCGACTTTGTTCGCAATGACTGCCGATGCGCCCCCCGTCCACAGCAAAGCTATCGTCGTTGCTTCACAGCTGGAGAAACCGGACCTGGATGATCGTTCCTACAGGGTTATCCAACTGCCGAACAAGCTCGAGGCGCTGCTGGTGCATGATCCCGATACCGACAAGGCCTCTGCAGCTCTAGACGTCCACGTGGGGAATTTCTCCGATAGCATCGACTTGCAAGTAAGTTCCCTAGATATGCGGAATCCTCTTTTTGGATCATGCCCGTCCATCCGTCCATCCCGTTTGGTAACACCCGATTCGGCTATCTGGCCATGTATCTGCAGCCAGTGACACGCTTCAGAGCTGCTGGGTGGGAGGCAGACTGGCGGACATGCGTCATGCAACGTAAACATGGGATGAAGGTGTGGTCAAGCTGACGCGATCCTCGGCGAACAATCGTAGGGACAAGCACATGCAGTCGAACATTTGCTCTTCATGGGAACAGAGAAGGTATGTGGTGCTCCGTCATCATCGCGCTCCGCCCGCCCTCCCTTGCGCGACATGTCCCCCCTCCCGTGCTGACGTCGCTGACCCGCCACCCCCGAACAGTACCCCAAAGAGAACGAGTATTCGCAATACCTTTCCGAACATTCCGGCAACTCTAATGCCTACACCGCCGCGACGTCGACCAACTACTATTTTGAGGTCGGTCACGAACACTTCTACGGTGCGCTCGATCGGTTCGCCCAGTTCTTCATTTCGCCGCTGTTCCTTGCCGAGACCCTAGACCGCGAGCTGAGAGCCGTGGACTCGGAGAACAAGAAGAACCTGCAGAATGACGTCTGGAGGCTGCACCAGCTCTCCAAGGCGTTGTCCAATCCAAAGCACCCTTACTGCCACTTCTCTACAGGAAACCTGCAAACCCTGAAGGAGCTACCTGAACAGAGAGGTGTTAATGTTCGAGACGAGTTTATGAAGTTTCATGACAGGTATTACTCTGCGAATACCATGAAGTTGGTGGTTCTGGGTCGAGAAGATCTCGACACCTTGGAGAAGTGGACTGTAGAGCTCTTTGCGGGTGTTAAGAATAAAGATCTGCCAGAAGAAAAGTTCGAAGGACAGCCTCTACTTCCGGAGCATCTCATGGTCTGCCGCGCTCATCCTAACCCCTCCTGATGCACTGTGTTGATGATGTCGCAGACCCAAATCTTTGCCAAGCCCGTCATGGATACCCGGCAGATTGATATCATATTCCCATTTTTGGACGAGGAATCCCTCTTCACGACCCATCCCTCCAGATATGCAAGCCATCTGATCGGCCACGAGGGTCCGGGCTCTCTTCTGGCCTACTTGAAGAAAAAAGGCTGGGTGAATGGATTGTCTGCCGGGGCTACTCCTGTGGGACCAGGCTCTGCTTTCTTCCACATCAATATCAAGCCTACCGAAGATGGACTGGGTGAGATTACAACTCTTGTAACTCCTCCGAAAACATGTTGCTAACCATGCTCTCCCTCCCTACGCATAGAGCACTACGAGGAGATCGTGAAGGCTGTCTTCCACTATATCAACCTCATCAAGGATACCCCAGTGCAGCGCTGGATCGTCAAAGAGCTTCAGGACACCGCTGCGGTAGACTTCAAGTTCCGTCAGAAGTCCCCAGCGTCCAAGTTCACATCTCGCCAGGCAGGAACAATGCAAAAGCCCCTTCCTAGAAAATGGCTGCTCTCTTCGTCACTGATTAGAGAATACGAGCCGGAGCTGATCGCAAAAACACTGGAGTATCTTCGTCCTGACAATTTCAGACTCCAAATCGCAGCACGCCACTGCCCAGGTGGGCCGCTTAGCCAGGTAGAAAAGTGGTATGGGACGGAATACCGGGTAGAGAAGATGCCTGCATCCTTCGTGCAGAAGGTGAAGAGTACTGTTGGCGTAGGCCTAGGCGCCGGCGATCTGCATAGCGATCTCCATCTGCCACACAAGAACGAGTTTATCCCTAAGAACTTTGATGTGCAGAAGAAGAGGGTCGACAAACCTGCCAAGGTCCCCGTTCTTATCAAGAACACGGAGCTCTCCAGGGTCTGGTACAAGAAGGATGACACTTTCTGGGTTCCCAAGGCGAATGTCTTCATTACTTTGAGAAAGTGGGATCACCTTTACTCGTGTGGAAATACTGGCAGGGCGTTGCGCTGATTTGATGATAGTCCCCTGGTATACTCCTCACCAGCCAATGTCGTTGCAGCTAGGATTTACTGCGACCTCGTTAAAGACGCGCTCAATGAGTATGCCTACGACGCCGAGATTGCCGGACTCGAGTACACAGTCAGCTCTAGCTCCGTTGGCTTGGAGATCGAGGTTGCCGGATACAATGACAAAATGTTGGTACTATTGGAGAAGGTCATCATCCAGATGAGGGATTTGAAGATCCTGCCCGACAGGTTCAAGATCATCAAGGAAAAGAATCTCCGAGCCTACAGGAACTGGATCTTCCAACAGCCTTACCACCAGGTCTTGGAATACGTTAGGTACATGAACTCTCAGACCATGTGGCTGAATGAGGAGGTGCTGGCCGAGCTTGAATGCCTTACTGCAGCGGACGTCAAAGCCTTTTTCCACAAAATCTTAGGACAGACTCACATCGAAGCGTTGATTCATGGAAATCTGTACAAAGAGGTGGGTCTACTGTCATTAGGAGGCTGGAAACGTGGCTAACCTGCTGTTGGATATGAAGGATGCTCTGAGGTACATCAACCTCGTCGAGACTACTTTGAAACCTAGAGTGCTTCCACCGACTCAGCATGGCATCAGACGATCGCTCATCATTCCCGAGGGAGCAAGATATGTCTGGGATCGGCCGTTGGAAGACCCTAAAAACGTTAACTCTGTCATTGAATACGCCTTGTATGTTGGGGAGCAGTCAGACCGGAGACTTAAGAACCTCCTCGCATTGTTCTCTCAAATAACCGAGGAGTAAGAACTGTCCTAGTTCTTGTTTACTCGATCCGCCTACTAACCTCATCCAGGCCGTGTTTCGACCAGCTTCGTACTAAGGAACAGCTAGGATACATTGTCTTTTCTGGCAGCCGGTATAGCGCGACCACCATGGGATACCGTATTATCGTGCAGTCGGAGCGATCCGCGCCCTATCTGGAATCACGGATCGAGGAGTTTTTGCAATCTGTCAGACAAAAACTAGCCGACATGACCGATAAGGAGTTCCAATCCCACGTTAAGGCGGTGATCATCCGCAAAACAGAGAGACTTAAGAATCTCAACCAGGAGAGCAATCGATTATGGACGTTCATCGCTAACGAGATGTACGACTTTGAGCGAAGTAAGAGATTTCCGAGCTAGGCTGGGTCGCACGAACGAACTAACGCCGATTGACAGTGGACGAGGACGTCGAAATCCTGAAGACTTTAACCAAACAGGATATCGTCGACTTCTACGGCACGTTCGTCGATGCTACGTCTTCGCGCCGCTCCAAGGCCTCGGTCCAGATGCATGCGGCAGCAGTCACACCCGAAGACCGCAAGCCCGGCCTCGTCGAAGCACTGATCCAGTTCCTTTCCGCCGCCGCGGGCGTCGTCTCCGAGCACACCGAGGTGACGAAAGCGCTGGAAGGCGCTGACATCAACAACACTGATGCCGTTGTCTCCGCGGTTCACACATTTCTCAGAGATGTCAAGAAGGTTGAAGAGGCCAGCATCCACTCTATACTTGAGAGGGGACGAGAAGCGCTTGTTGGTGCGATCCCGGTCAAGAAGGCCGATGAAGAGAAGCTCAGGCCGGGGGACTTTGGTGAGGTGTTTGAGACGGTGCAGGAAGTCGTCGCGTGGAAGGCCAGCTGCCGCGTTTCGGCGGGCCCGAGGCCCGTGAAGCCACTGGTCGAGTTTGAGAGCACTGAGGTTAAACTTTAGAGTAGAGGGTGCTTTTCGTGTTTCCTCCTTTGAATAGACGACAAAGTATATGTTGTGCTTGCTGTATGATGTCTTGTGCGAGTATGAAGATTACGTGAAATGGTGAAGTGCAAGTAAGCAATCGCCGAGCGGCCGGAAAGTCGACACCGTCGTGTCGCACCAACCCCAAAAGATAGAGCCCACTCAACTGACACTAGATACCCGACATCATGGCATGGGCGTGCATATGCATGTCTAGATACAGGTCTTAGATACAAATGTACCAAACCCACCTGCAGGACCCACGCCCCACATCGCCCCAGCACTTGCATGTGTGCGGATGAAGATATCGTTGCCGTGTTCCGAGATCACGACTTGTGCTTGATGGATGAGGCCACTTTCCCCCCCGGTAAATATTGGAGGTTAGGGTTGCACGAGGACACCGCCGCCACTTGCTTGCTTGTTTGCACAGGTGGATAAGATGTAGATAGTTGGTTATCCATGAAACAGCGCTTCCGTGGGACTCCGGCATTTTACCCACCCCTCTCTGGGCACATATCCACGCCGTCCCCAGATCACAAACACACAACACGCACACGCGAAGACACACACACACACACACACACACACACACACCAAAAAAAAAAGATGCTCATCCTCGGCCTCACAGGCTCGATAGCAACCGGCAAATCCACCGTCTCGCGGTACCTCTCGAGCACGCACGGGCTCCCGACGGTCGACGCGGACCTGATAGCGCGGCAGGTGGTCGAGCCGGGCACTGCAGGCTACGCCCGGATCGTCGAGCACTTCTCGGCGACGACGCCGGGGCTCGTCGGAGTTCGCGGCGGACCGCTCAACCGCGCGGTACTGGGGCGCCGGGTGTTCGGCGGGTCGGCGGAGCGCGTCCGCGACCGCAAGGCGCTGAACGGGATCGTCCACCCGCTCGTCAAGCGGGAGATGGTGCGGCAGGTGCTGCGCGCGTGGTGGCGCGGCGCCTGGGCCGTCGTGCTGGACGTGCCCCTGCTGTTCGAGGCCGGCATGGAGACCGTGTGCGGCGGCGTCGTCGTCGTCAGCGTCGGCGAGGAGCGCCAGCTCCAGCGGCTCATGCGTAGGGACGGCAGCTCCGCCGAGGAAGCCGCCAGCAGGGTCAGGAGCCAGTGGAGCGTCGACGAGAAGATCGCGCTGGCGAGGTGCGTCTTTGGCGAGAAGGCGTGGGTGGTGCGCAACGAGGGCACCCTGGAGGAGCTGGAACACCAGGTCGATCAGCTGATGGACGTCATCAGGAGCCGGAGGGTGGGCTGGTGGAGGTGGGTTTGGGGGAACCCATTGGCTGCCGTGATACTGGGCGTCCTGATAATGGCGGCGAATTGGTGGAGGAGACGCGAGTGGGAGGAGAAGAAGCGGGAAGGCAGCATGGAAGGGAAGTCGAAGTTGTGATGAGAGGTTCAATTGTGCTGCGATACCACTTGTTTTTTTTTTTTTGTTTTTTTTTTCCTTTGACACTTTGTTATTTCCGGGTCTGCTCTTCTTACGGTGCGCGCGGTCTATGGATTTCAATTTTTTCCTCACAGTAGAGGAACATCAATCAACACTTCCCCCCCCCCCCCTCCCCTCTTTCCCCTCGCATTTGCTCCATCCTCTGCGCACACTTAGTGCAGCTCTCCCTGGATCGTAGCCACTACATTCCTCGTATGTCTCTGAGTGCGGAACTCCATGTACCAGATCCCTACGGGCCATAGAATTATTAGCCTTCCATATCCCTTTCACACACAAACATCCCCAACACAGTAGAGAGAACGGTATTACATACCCTGCCAGGTCCCCAGCGCCAGCCTGCCGTCCGTGATGGGCACGGTGACGGTAGCGCCGATGAGCGCGCTCTTGACGTGCGCGGGCATGTCGTCGGAGCCCTCGGCGTTGTGGCGGTAGATGCCCTGGTCGGCGACGTCCTCGACCACGATGCGGTCCATGGCGTCGCTCATGTCCAGCCGCACGTCCGAGTCCCAGTTCTCGTTCAGCGACAGCGCGCACGATGTGTGCTGCACGAACAGCGTCAACAGGCCGACCCTGTAGTTGCCGATCTCCGGCAGGCCCGCCATGATCTCGTCCGTCACCAGGTACGAGCCCCGCGAACGGCACGGGAGCCGGAGCGTCTTCTGGAACCAGGCTGACATTCTCGATGCTGGCGGCGGCGGAGGTGGTGGTGGTGAGGCTGCTGCTGGCGGTTGGAGATACGGGAGTCTGAGTCTGAGTCTGAGTCTGAGTCTCAGTCTGAGTCTAGATGGTTGGTGGAGATGGGATGACGTCACGAGGGACCCCGCTGTCCCTCCGAACACAGTATGAAAAAAAAAAAAAAAAAAAACCCCCCACAACGAAATGAATTTTTTTTTATTATCTATCTAGCGTTCATAGACGGGCCAGACTTTGAGCCGGCAGGCGTGCTTATTCAGTCAATATTATGGGACTGGTTTTACCGGCAGATTATTGGTTCACCCACCAAATCGAAAAACTACATGTACATACAGTCAACCCACCAATAGAACTTGCCGATTCCACAGCCCTCGACCATCAACCCCCCCCCCCCCCCCAACTCCCACCCTGACGGCCCTGCACGGATCTCGGTTGTCATAGATATCCGTGGCCGGCGGGGAGTCACCTCGTGGCAGCCAGCCTTCGATTGGATACCTAGAGTGTGCAGGTAGGCGGGAAGTTACTGGATGCGGATGTGTGCGCGCAGATGGATTGAATTCGCTCTGTATGCGTGGAAATACTGGAGGAGTGCAGCTACACAACTACCACCAAGAACCATGTGACGTGGAAACTACAAACAACATCCGCACAGAGTCCGTACACTCTACGCCACCCCCCACCAGACCTCCTTGACCTTCTTGCTGACGACGCCGCTTATCTTGCGTCTGGCGATCGCGTTCTGGCAAGCCTCAAGGACCAGGTTGTCGCGCTCCGCGTCGTCGCCGCAGTTGACGAACGCCTCGACCAGGGCGGCGGGCGTCGCGAACGACCGCTGGACCTCGAGCGCCCTCTCGGCCGACATGCCGCGGACGCACATCAACATCTTGAGAAACACGTCCCGCAGTGTGGTGCTGCCACTCTTGTTCACCAGGCTCGAGAACATGTCGTAGCCCAGGTAGAAGTCCTTGCCCGGATACGTGGTCTTGAGGTGTTCGCGGAGATGGGCGTACGAGCGGCTCTCGACGAGGTCGGCGGGGATGATGTGGAGCTCCTTGCCCAGGTAGGCGCCCCGGAGCATCTTTGTCATGCGCGCGAGGTAGCGGATGGTGTCGTCGAGCTTCGCGGTCCGCTTGACGAAGAAGCCGTTGACGACTTGGGTGCTGGAGATGGCGGTCTCGATGGCCTCGGTCATGTACGTGCCGTCGCCGCCGAGCGAGAACGACTCGATGATGTAGATCACGTTGGGGATCCCGCTCTTGGTAAGGCGGAATTTTTGCTCCTGGAAGCGGCCGTCCTTGATGGAGCTGATCAGATCGTCGAGACGCTTGCGCTCGACGATGTAGTCGAGGACGAACTCGCGGTTGCCGGAGCGCGCGACCCAGAGCGCGTCGCCGACTTGAAGCGGCCTGGTCGTCGGGGTAACTCCGGCCGTGACGAGGTTATTCTGCAGATATTCACGGTCCGTCTTGGAGCGCACTTCGCGGTTGTCCAGTATCAGCTCTACGGTATACTCGCCAGGGCGCAGCACAGCGGGCTCGAACTGGGCGAACACGGGGGCTGGCTCAGTGGCAGTGATGGCGCTGTTGCTGCGCGTACGTGCGGGCGCAGCAGCAGATGCAGCCGGCGGTGGACCGACACCGCCCGCAGGAGGAGCCCGTCCGCCGTTGAGCGAACGCTGTCGCACCTGCTCCACCTCACGGTCGATGGCTGCCAGATCGGCCGCTGTGTGTGTAGGGAGGGCAACGCCGTATTGAGTGCTCGCTCCGCTGTACAGAAGCTGCAGCCTCCGCCTGTTCGCCTGCATGTCCGCATACTTCTCCTTCTCGGCTTCGCTGCGGTCGTCCAGGCCCCCGAAGTCTCGGTGCGAATCCAGGTCCCTGGCATTCCGTGCAGGTCGTCGGACCGACCCAGCCGGCGCTGCAGCAGGGGCCTCGGGAGGGGGCGGCGGGGGAGCGAGACCGCCGTCAAGTGCTTCGGCACGCTTCCTCGCCTCCTGGATCCCGTCGGCCACCTCGGTGCCCGATTCCGTCAGAAAGTACCTCGGCGGATGTCCCTTCGGGTAGACCAGATTCCTCCCGACCAGGGTTTTCATCGACGACCAGCCGGTGTAGAACGACCTGTTGTTCTCGGGCGCGTCGAAGCTGACGTCGCAGAGCGGCTGAGCGGCGTTGATGATGTGCTGCTTGAGCAGGCCGGGGGCCCTGCCGTCGGGGGCGGCGCGCTCGGCATCGTAGAGGGCGAGGAGGATGGCGTAGGGGGCACTCCGCATCTGCGGGACGTAGGTTCTCGTCGAGGACTTGCGCTTCTTCGGCTGCGCCGCCTGCTCGAGCAGGTCGGCGTTGTGGGCGTCGATGGCGTCCGCGTTGGCGCGCCGCTTCGCGCCGCGCGGCCGCACGGGCGCGGGCAGGTCGTGCTCGCGGCAGTACGCCTCGTACGCGCGCGTCAGCCTCTCGACGATCGCCGGCCCGATCCCGCTCAGCTGCTGGGCCTCGCTCGGGTGCGAGAACGCGACCGGGCACGCGCGCATGCTGTCGTGCGCGCGCTTCAGCGCCGTCGCCTTCTTGTACCCGTGCTCGCGCGCGTCCTCCCACCAGCGGTGCAGGAAGTCGAGTAGGATCGGATTGCCGCACGCCATTCGGGGCAGAGAGCGGTGCGTGCGTAGGGTGGGACGGCGTGGTGTGTGTTGGGTGGGGCGGGGGGAGATGCGTGGGGGGCCGTTTCGCGTCGGCAAGTGCTCCAGTCGGCGGAGCTGCAGCGCCAGCCCCGGGGGTTGACTTGCACATGCGAAGCCGACCAGTTCTATCAGCCGATCAGATAAGATCGGGATCCGAGATCAGCGCGCCGATCACCAGGCATCATTCACTCGTCAGTGGCATTCTTGGGGGGTGGAGGGTGGCTGCTCTGGAGAAAACAGGACGGGGAAAGAAAAGAACCCGTACATACATAGTTACACGGCCCGGCGTCTGTAGATCCATGCGGGACGGACGAAAGCTTCTACCCACCCACCCACCCAAGAACGACATCCAAGCGCACCGCCGGGGCATCAGCAAATCTACAATTGCGGGAAACTCCTCCCTCCCTCCCTCCCTCCCTACCGTTGTGCGCCCGCTCCGACTCCAACGCAGCCTCGGAGTATCACTCGCTCCAGCCATCCGTTCTCACCGTAGGTAGGGCACGTGCGTACGGTACTTTGTTTGTAGGAACAAAGGTTGGAGGATTATGTAGAGAGCACGGCGCACCATCTAGTTACCGCTTGCCGCGCCAACGTAGAAGACCACTTCGATCCGCGCAGGTGAGGGAAGTGCGGTACTTGTCGCCAAAGCCGTGACACCACCACAAAGGAACCTGAATAGACTGGTGGTGTTACGGCGTTGGCGACGTCATAGTAATTCAAGGGGATTGGAATTGTTCTGCCCGTCCGCACCGCCGTCACGCTACTGCCATATGTATTTCCCCACATTTCCACTTTACCGCCTGCACCCTCCCTAAAATCAAAAATCAATCCCCCCCTCCCCCTTTCTCCCTGTCGGTGATGCCGTATAGGAGAAAAAAATGACAAAAAGAAAAGATCAGGAGTCCGTGGTATGGTCAGACGGGTGTTCCCGCTGGGCGTGCTCAGTGGCGCCCTGCGAGGATTGACGGACGCTGGCTTCCATCTGTCTGCGCGTGTGCTCGAAGAGGTTGCTGCGCGGAGGGCGGTCATGTTAGCCTGGCTGGGCCGGACCGGACGACGGAGAGGGGGAGCACAGACCGAGCGTAGGTTTTGATGGGGTCAGTGGCAGCGTCCTGGTGGCTCTGATTGCGCTGGTGGTGGTGAGACGTGCACGAGCTGTCGCTGGAGGCCGGGGAGTCGTCGGTGTGCCCCGAAGTTGTCGTGGTGGAAGACATTGGATGTCGATATTGGTGGTGGTGGAGTGGCTGTAGAGTGGCTGTGGAGTGATTGTCAAGTGGTTGTGGAGTGCTGCTGCTGTTGCGAACACTGGCGGGATCGAAGCAGCGACAGAGTGCGACGACGTTTATATATGGCCGTCCAGCTTCCACGACGTAAGGCTGACCAAGCAGCACCGCTCAATGGCGTTCTGCCAGTCACGCCTCGAGCCGGAGCAGGAGAGCGTCCGATTCCCTGCCGGGCAGAATCCATGCCCCCCCCCCCCCCTCCCACGCATCGCCGAGAGGGGCAGAGGGGCAGAGGGGCAGATGGGCAAATGGGTAAAAGGGCAAAAGGGCAAAAGCGAGCAGACCTCCGGCTCCACGCCTAGTGTCGCCCGCCCGACGCCGCGCTTCCCCGGCCAGCGCCCAACCCCCAGCGCCCAACATCCAGCGCCAAACGCCCAGCACCCAACGCCCAGCACCCAGCGCCCAACACCCGGCGCCCAGCACCCAGCACCCAGCAGCCAGCTAGCCAAACCGGGCCCACGGGCGCTGGTAGTCGTCTCGCACAGGAGGAAAAGCTCTTCTCCGCTGCAACGGGCAGGGCAGAGCCAGCCAGAGACACGTGCGAGCGAGCAAGGACGAAGAGGATGAAGAGGACGAAGAGGATGAAGAGGACGAAGAGGACGAAGAGAGGTGGGGTGACGGCCGATGATCTCATGGCCAGGGTTGCCGACATTTTCCAGGGTCCAGTCCCGCCGATCCTGACATCAATTCCGCACACCGTCTCGTTCTGCGGACACAGGAATTCTTGACGTCGTAGACCCATCCCCGCGGCGGATCTCAGATGCTCCCCCGTTCCGCGAGACACCACACCGCGCCGTAGTTACATACGATGTCCGCTTCTTCTCTCTGCGTGTGGGGGTAGTCCGATCCAAGTGCGTAGCTGTGAAGAGCACACGGAGATCCTGCGCACTCCGTCGTTCCCCATCCTGGCTGGCCAATGGCGACCGTCCCGGGTTCCATGCCATGCTTGAGCGCTCGCGCGACGACATGCGCGCCGTGTCTCCGAGATCTCACCCGCGTCCGCGCGCTCACGATCCGTCCTGGCACGCCATCCGCCGCTAGGCACTGTATATAATATCGCCATGATCCAATAGGGTCGCATACGATTAATGAGTCATCACCATCGGCCCCAGCCCTACTCTATATCGGCATCGGCATCCACGTCGATTCCTGCGGGCCACCGCTGGGATGCAGCCGTCGAGCTGGGCGGGTGCGGGCGGACGTTCGTCGTGTGTGCTGCCCCCCTCCGGACACACAAAAGGCCTGCTCCACGTGCGGTCCGGTCTGGTGTGGTGTGGTGCGGTCCAGTCTGGTATGGGGTGGACTGAAGAGAAGCCCCCCCCCCTTCCCAAAAAAAAACCAAAAAAAAACCTGTATGTTGCAGATCAAAGATCATCGAGCTCACCCACCGACGAACGGCGTATCTACCCCGGTGCCAACCATCCCACGCAACCCCCCCCCGAAGAAGTCCAGCGATTCCAGCGATCCTTGCCGCACAGAAGGTTGTCCAGTGTCCCGCCAGCAGCAGGGCCGGCCAATTGGAAAAAAAAATGCATTGAGCCAAGCTGTGCTCACACTACACGATCTCAAATCGTGCTCGCGGTGGTCGGGGTGGTGGTCGGGGTGGTGGTCGGGGTGGTGGGGGTGGGTGATGTGGTTTTTGCATCACTGGGCGTTTCTGGCCTTGGAGCGAGTAGATAGTTACATATCTAGAGAGAATATATAGCCGGCATGCACACGGACGGAAAGGGGTTGGGAGCCATCCAGGGCATCGTCAAGTTTCGCCGTTACGGCTCGCGGCCAGTCGATATGTAACTCCGTGCCGACGAAATCAGAATAATAATGATGCATGGTAAAAACCAAAAAAAAAATATAAATTTTCACTTTTAAAAAAAAAAAAAAAAAAAACCCCCCCACCCCCCCCCCCCCCCCCCCCAATGCTGGATCAAGCTTCTGACGGCAACTTCTCCTCTTTGTTTTGTTTATCCATTGAGATATCGCATACGACCTGTATACACAGATCATCTGTTTTGTAAGTAACAGCGCAGCAAGGGGATTGCAGAGGAAAGACGTCAAGAGAAAAAAGCCGTCCCCAAATCCTACTCCTCTTCCGTAGAAGCCATGAAGGGAGGGCGTGGGGAGAGGGCACCACCAGCATTCAGCAGTGGGCTGCTTCTTCGTCCATGCGAGGTATTGGCCGGCGAAGCAGTGGCCCGTCTTCAACCGGTAGAACCTTGCAGCGAGCCGCTTGTTGGGCGTTCACAGGACCCGAGTCCGGTTCCCGACGTGGTTCTCGGAGACGGGCCTTGTGCCGGCATTCCCCCGCGGTAAATCCTGAACGTTGCCCCACATCTTTGCCTTTGCCTCCTGCCACTTGGCCACTTTTATCGAGCGCTTCAGGTGTGCTACCTAGATAGTGATCTGGGGGGGTTGCCGTCTTTGCCCGGGCCGGTCACCGTATCGCCCGGGCCGAAGATGTTCCGCCCCCCCGTGAGTGTCTGGCTCGTCTGCTGCCGGCGTCGCCCACCCCTCTGCCTTCTCGTTTCCCGGCACCCCACTGTGAGCAGGACACCAGCGGAGTTCGGTCTTGGCCCCGGGCCTCCTCCTGTGGACAGTTGCGATGTGCTTCCTCGCCTCGAGGGCGTGCCTCTGACCAGGACCAAGCTCGTCTGGCGCGCCATCCTTCGAACCGCTGCCTGGGCGTCTGAGAAGGTGGTGGATGCGCTCGTGGGCAAGAGGCCGGGAGGGCAGCAGATCCCAGTGCATGGGCAATGGCCGCACGCTCAGCATCGTAGGCCTCCTGTTGCGAGTCCGTGTGAATCCTGTGCCCCGTCCACTGCAGTCCTCTCTTCCACGTGACAGCAGAGCCGATTGCGCCTGTCCGGGAGCCGTCCGTAAAGATGGATAGTCCTGGAGGCTGTGGCACTTCGCCCGTTTGCTTTGCGGATACCCCCGCCCTCGGTGACGATGGCTGCTCCAAGCGGTATCATCTCTGGTGGCAGAATTGTTGTTTCCACCCCCCCCCCCCCCGCCTGAGAAGCCCAAGGCCAATGCCACACACTGTACGTAACTCCCTGGCCTGGTTGCCCCCTCTGGGAGGCTGCAGAGCCAGAGTCCGAATCGTCCTCCCCTGGTTGTTTGTTAAGCTGCGCAGAAGTGCTCCTGATCCCGGACTCCAGTGAGGGGCATCCTTGGTTGGTCGGCCAGAATGCCCCCCCCCCCTCCCGGAGTTGACCTGTCATCCTGGTTTACCATTGTCCGATGGTGCCATGAACCTGATCTCTCTTCCACCACACCTCCGAGCCGAACATACATAGCAACTGACTGGACACAGGCAGCCACGACCTTCCGGCTGCCTCAGTCTTTCCCATGTTGCCAAAAGGCTGTACCGTTGACACCTGGTACGGCTAGCTCTCTCCACCTCGTCGAAAAAAAGAAGAAAAAAGCCCAACAGGACTGGTGCTGCTCCTGGCGAGCCCCGAGGGATTCCAGTAGATATATCCACTGGATTTGCCTGCCCCATCTCTCCCATCAAGTACAAGCTTAAGCCCCCCCCCCCCCGGCCGGTCGGACACGAAACTACCAGTCCAGCGGATGAGGTCTGGCTCCGACCCAAGAGCTCCCATACGTCTGCCAAGGGGTGGCTTTGCTGACACCATTATTGAATGCCGACTTGACTCCACCCATGACTGCCCTGTGCGGTTCATGAGAGCTGGCCACTGCATCGACACACGACCGCCGCTTCCGACGGCCAAAACTAGCCATTATACAGGCCACGGCCCTTCCTTCGCTCTAGGCAGTCCGGCTTCTCTTCGATCCGTCGACTCCTGCGCTGAGCACGGCTTCCCGCGCACCCGAGTGAGGGCGTGTGAGTATGGCTGTTATCGTAATTGCAGTCCTCTGCGCTCTTAGCTAGCCAGCCCGGTCGAAGAGAGAATGCGACACCTCCTGCGCGCTTGCCGCTGCTTCCCGGATATGAGAGGGGTGGGGGGGAGTTCCTTCCATGACGGCCCGGGCGGGCAGGGCCGCTCCTCGCGAACCGGTGCTACCGTCCCTTGTCCGCCTTGCTGGTCTCGGCCGAAGCTCTGCGGTCCGCTCCACCGGTGACACATCGTGATCCACACTCGCACAACCCGGCAACACAGTTCAGTCGAATGCATCATTGTGCCCGAGTCAAACGCCGTGTGTATATCTATGTATGTAGGTATCTACAAATCCCCCAGCTCCCATCCAACAACTGTATCCAAGAGTACGACAAATAAAAAGAACGCCGCCGTGGATCTCACAACCTCTACGACAACCGCCTCCGAAGAGACGAAAAGGGAAAAAAAAGGGGGGGTGGGTGGGTGGAATGCGGCAGAAACAGTACACAAGTTCAGGA
>Ga0307508_10000778_pt1 | contig 37697 bp, 36 predicted proteins | sample 9_EM_MG_FD_203089 | JGI IMG/M metagenome (GOLD analysis project Ga0307508, IMG submission 203089) | Populus trichocarpa ectomycorrhiza microbial communities from riparian zone in the Pacific Northwest, United States - 9_EM | ecosystem: Host-associated > Plants > Roots > Unclassified | place...
ACGTGGGTGCCGGTGAGTTGCAGGTGCTCGCGAATCAGTTGCACCAGCAGGGTTCGCGGGTCGAGGTTCGCGTTGACGGCCTTGCCGTTGACGGTCAGTGAAATGGGAACGCTCACGGCTGTCTCCTCTTATCTTTCAATTCACGGGGAAGGCCTCTCGCCAGGCTTGCGCCTGCACTTCGCAGCACGCGTGTTGACTGCGCTCAGAAGCCCAGCTCCGCTTTGCGCGCAAGCGCAGTCGACAAGGGTTCCTGCTTGCGATCGACAACGGGCAGAGTCGTCGCCATGCGCGTATTGATCTCGATCCACTGCTGCTGGTCATCAGGCACGTCGACTCGATCGTAGATCGCACGCACCGGACAGGCATCCACGCAGGCACCGCAGTCTATGCAAGTGTTAGGGTCAATATACAGACGCTCCGCATCACCGTGGAAGCACGCCACCGGGCAGGTGGTGGCGCAGTCCGTGAAGCGGCAACGTTCGCAGTTGGAGGTGACTACATACGCCATGTCGGATCCGGATCCTTTGGTCGAGAATGGTGCAGGCGCTCGTCGATGACGGCGCCAGTCACCGATAATTTTCGGCCCTAGCTAGGCGTGGAGGTGGAACACCTTGCTGACGATCTTCCATTGACCGTCGAACTTGACCAGATTGAAGAAGTCGGTGAACCGGTGGCCGGTCCAGTTGTCGATGTCAACGCGCACGCTGGCGCAGGTACCAACCACGTCGACGTTGGTGAAGCGGGGCTGAATGCCCTTGGCTGGGCCGTTCTGGTCGTTCCAGTCGAACAGGCCCTGGATCGGACCGCCGAACAAATCAGCGCCGACGTAGCCGTAGATCGTCGCGGCGTCATGGAACGCGGGCTTCATCGCTGCGCCCTTGCCGCTGCGCGCGCCCTCGATGTAGTTTCCGATGAGTTTCGTGATGGCATCGACTTCGTCGACGTAGGTGGTGTCCGGCATGTGAGCTCCTTGACGGGTGAAAAAGGTGTCGACGCTGACTCTGGCAGCGAGCGACCGGATGCGGGATTCAGTTGTTGATCCGCCTCTGCAGCTTAGGTCGCACACCTCTGCCTACATAGGACCGGTCCGCTCAACATTGCTGGTGCCGGTCGCGTCGAAGTCACTCAGCTTCGCGATCCTGCTGCTGCCAGCATGTCGTCGAGGCGAACGAGCTTCTCTCGGGCCCGCCCTGTGGCGACGCCGCGTTCACGTTCGACCATGTCGATCCGTTCCCAGTCGGACCAGTCGGTGGGCCGCTGTCCGCGTGACGACAGATACTCGCGCAGTGCGCTTCCACCAGGCTTGGCTACTGGGGTCATGAACGGCAGATCAGACAACAGGGTCTGGACGCTCGCGACACTGTCGGCGCGGTTGGTTCCAATGATGCCTGTCGGCCCACGCTTGATCCAACCGGTCACGTAGACCCTCGCGTCGGTGATCCCGTCACACGCAACGCGACCATCGACGTGCGGAATGAGCCCGCGGGCCTTGTCGAACGGGAGCATGTCGAAGGGTTCGCTGCGATAGCCGACGCTGCGGAACACCAACCCGGCGTCGAGCTCGACGCGCTGATCCGTGCACCGCGCCTGCCGGTCGAAGGCAGGACCACACAGCTCGTTCCTGCCGAACACGATTCGCCGGACCCGCGTATCGCCATGAATCTCGAGTGGCGTCAGCAGAAAACGGATGCGACATTGCTTGGTCTTGACCTGCCCCACTTGAGCGAACTCGCGCAGAAGCTGAAGATTTCTCGCGGCGGCGTCGGCGTGCGGGTCCTTCAGTTCGACCAGGCACTCGTTTGACAGGATCAAGTCCCTTTCGTCGACCGCCGCCGAGCAATGTTCGAGATGCCCGAGCTCACGCAGTTCTTTAGGACTGAACTTGGCCTGCGCCGGACCACGTCGGCCGATCAGGTGAATTTCGCGAACACGGCTCGAGGCCAGCGCGTCGAGTGCGTGCGAGGCGATGTCCGTATGCCGCAGCTCATCGACCGACTTGGCAAGGATGCGGCATACGTCAAGCGCCACGTTGCCCTGTCCGATGACCACGGCGGTCTCTTGAGACAGGTCAAATTGAAGGTGTGCACAGTCCGGATGGCCATTGTACCAGCCTACAAAATCGGTCGCCGAGTGCACGCCCGGCAGGTGCTCACCGGGAATGCCGAGGCACCTGTCCCGACTCGCGCCCGCGGCGACAACGACAACGTGATACAGCTGGCCCAGGCTGCGCATCGAGACATCGCGGCCGACGCCCGTGTTGCCGATGAGCGAACACGCTTCGTGGCACGCGATGCGCGCAAATACCTGGACCACTTCCTTGAGCTTGGGGTGATCGGGCGCGACGCCAAAGCGGACGAGACCGTATGGTGTTGGCAGCCGTTCGATGATGTCGACGGTGAGCTTCAGTCCGGATTGAAGCAGCGCCTCGGCGGCGTAGAAGCCGCTGGGGCCGCTTCCAATGACGGCCGCCCGCAACGGACAGGCGGCGCTTCCCAGAATGGTCATGGCAATTCCATGAGATCACGTTGTCGAGCAGGGTGCCAGCGGAACGACACAACTTGTAGTGCCACCGCCGGCCTAGTGCGTGGTGCCGCTCAGCCCGTCAGGCCAGCGATACGCTGGATACCTTCGTCGATCTTCTCCGCGCTTTGCGACGCGAATCCCAACAGCAAAACCTGCGCCCACGTGTCCAGGTATTCGGCGTCGGCGACGGTGTCGTCGCGAAGGGTGTAGACGCCGATTCCGTGCTCTCGGTACAGGCGCTGCAATTCAAGCGCCGATGGAAACTCGCTGGGTAGGTGCCACGCCAGGTGCGTTCCCGACTCGAACCCGCACAAGTGTGCAGCAGGAAAGTGTCTGCAAATGCTGGCTACCAGTTGATCGCGGCGTTCCATATACAGGCGCCTGACACGCCTCAGATGGGCCGAGAAGCCACCGCTTTCAATGAAGTCGGTGAGCACGGCCTGTTCCAGCCAGGGCACGCCATAGCAGGGCAGGCCGAAGTCGAGCAAGGACAGCGCCTCGATCGCTGGTTGAATCCAATTGCGTGGCAGGATGAGATAGCCAATGCGCAGCCCTGGGCCGATGGACGTTGCAAAAGATCCAGCGTAGATCACGCGATCGTATTGATCGATCGACTGCATTGCAGGCGGTGGTGATCCGTCATAGTGGAAATCACTGTCGAAGTCGACCTCAAGCACGTGGCAATCGCCGCGCCGCGCCCAATCCAGGAGACCCAGCTGGCGGTCCACGGGCAAGGCAGCGCCCAATGGATACTGGCGTGCCGGCGTCACGAACGCGAGGCCGCCGACGGCTTGCGGCAGGAGCTCGACGATCAGTCCACCTTGATCGACCGGTACCGGGTGAATATGCGCGCCATACTGCCTGAACAACGCCCCGGTGGTACGGCAACCAGGCGCCTCCATCACGACCGGCGTGCCCAACCGAAGGAACAACCGGCCCACGACATTGAGTGCCTGCTGGATGCCCGTCACGATGACCATCTGCTCCGGGTCCACCGTCATCCCGCGCGTGGCACCCAGATGCGCGGCGATGCTTTCGCGCAATTCCGGAAGCCCGCTAGGCGATCCGTAGCGCGTCATGTTGAACTTGGCCGATTGCGTGCGCTTGATCAGCAGTCGGCGCCAGGCCCTGCTCGGAAACGTATCCGGGTCGTTGGTCTCCAATTGGAAATCCCATTCAAGGATTCCGCTGGGCCGTTTGTAGGGCGGCAGTCGGGAAGAGCGCCTCGCCTTTGCCAAGGAGGCTGCATTGTCTTGCAACGACACTGTCGCCGAACCCCTGACGGACAAGGCGCGATCGGGCGAATTCGCGTTCACGAAGGTTCCGGCCCCGTCCCGCGAACTGACAAACCCCTCGGAGGCTAGACGTTCATATGCGATCACCACGGTATTGCGCGACACGCCGAGTTGTTCGCTCAACTCGCGCGTTCCCGGCAAACGCGTCCCGGGCTTGAGACGCCCGGTCCGGATCAAGGCAAGCACCTGCGCGACGACCTGGTCCTGCAGGTTCATGCCATTGTTGGCTGCTCTGTCGATGGCAATTTGCATGACTACCGCCTTCCGTAAAGCGAAGAGTGCCGGATCAGAGTGAACTCGTCCAGAAGTCTTCACAGTCCTTCGACATTGCAGCCATATGGCCCGTCAAGCTCAGCCGCCAGTGGCCGACATGAACCTTAGCACCTTGTGTGGCTTGTCAGAGAACTCGTGACGTTCCGGCTTGCGCTCGAGCGCCCTCCGGATGCCTTCGCGCAAATGTTCGTCGCTGCAGTTGCCGCGCAACAGGGGGCGGAACGCGACCTGTTCCTCCTGTCCCAGACACAGGTACATGGTGCCGTCCACCGCCAGTCGAACACGGTTGCACGTGGCGCAGAAATGATCCGATAGTGGCGTGATGAAGCCGATCGCGAAGCCATCCGACGGCCGCACCAGGTAGCGCGCGGGTCCCCCACCGGGCACTGCGCCATCGATCATGGAAAGTCGTACCTGCAGGCGCCGGCGCACCGGCGCGAGATCAAGGAACTGGGTGCCACGGCCACTGTCGCCCATCGGCATGGCTTCGATCAGTCGCAGCACGAAGCCCTGCATCGCACAATAGTCCACAAGGTCATCGATCTCGTCGTCGTTTACGCCTCGCATCGCCACGGTATTGATCTTGATCGGTCCGAAGCCCGCCTGCTTCGCAGCCTGCAAGCCGGCGAGTACCTTCGACAACACGTCCTGGCCGCAAATGGCCTTCACGCGTTCGGCCCGCAACGAATCCAAACTCACGTTGAGACGCGACACACCCGCCGCCTTGAGGGCGTCGGCCATCACGGCCAGTCGCGTCCCGTTGGTACTCAGCGAAAGATCTTCGATGCCGGCAATGGACGCCAAGCGCTTCGCCAGATCGGGCAGATTGCGCCGGACCAGCGGCTCCCCTCCAGTGAGCCGTACGCGGCGCAGCCCACCACGCGCCAGAGCCGTCACGAGTCGCTCGATTTCGTCGAAGGTCAGCCAATCATCAGGTTCCTTGAATCCCTTGTACTGCTTGGGCATGCAGTAGCTGCAACGCAAGTCGCAGCGGTCGGTCACCGAAAGCCGCAGGTATTCGATTGAACGACCATAGCGATCAAACAACATGGCTCGTCGTCCCGACGATTTCCTTCTTTGATGCGAGGTCCGAATGCAAACGCTGTACTTCGACAAGGTTGTCGGAGTACGTCGGGCAATGTCCCATGCCGCCGAATCGACCGCCCGCAACGCTGTTGACCGTTCCCGCCGGATTCGCTTGCCGCCAATACCCGAGCGTGCCGACGACGATCCCGGCAGTGACGTCATCGCTGACCTGCGCGACGGCCTCGAAAGCGCCATGATCGTTCACGATCCTGATCGGATCGCCGTTTTCGATCGACCGGGCCTTCGCATCTTCCGGACTTATCAGAAGGAACTGCTCGCCTTGGCCCCGCAACTTCTTAGCTTCGTTGGCATATTGCGAATTCAGGAAACCGTGACTCTTGTTGGCCACGATGTTCAACGGATAGCGTCGCGCCTGGTCCGGAGTGGAACTTGGACTTTCATGCGGCGGAACGTAGCTCGGCAACTCCGGTATGGGCTCCGCCCCTTGCATTTCGCCATACAGCTGACGAAACGGAGGTGCGACAAAGTTGCGGGCGTCGCGAATCAGAATTTCGCATTTGCCGGAGGGCGTCTTGAAGTGTCCTTCCTTGTGCGGTGTCCGAGTTTCGGGTGCGCCGATGTTCAGGCGCGCGTATCCCTTGCTGCGCAAGACGTCCATGTCGATGCCGGCCACTTCAGGCGCCGCCCAGTTGATACTGGCTTCGACCAATTCGAGATCCGACTTACGGAATTCTGGCTCGCTGAGACCCATGGTCCGGGCCAGACGTCTGAAGATCTCGGCGTTGGAGGCGGTTTCCCCCGGCGGTTCGATCGCTTTCTGGTTGAGCGTGAGATAGAAATGTCCCCAGGAAAACATCAAATCATCGTGCTCGGCCGCCATGGTCGCCGGTAGAACGATGTCCGCGTATGCGGCCGTGTCGCTGATGAAGTGATCTGCGACCACGGTGAACAAGTCTTCGCGCGCAATCCCACGGACGATCTTGTCGGTCTCCATGGCCTGCGTCACCGGATTCGTGTTGTAGACGAAGATCGACTGGATAGGTGGATCCAGTTTCATCTCGCCGGTCAATGCCTGACCCAGCAGCAGAAGGTTGACGACGCGCGTGTTCGGCTTGATCCAGTCCGGCCGGCAGATGGCTCCGAAATTCACCGGGAACTCCCACAGCGGCGCCTGGTAGACACCTCCCGCAACATGCCTCCACGCACCCGTGATGGCCGGAAGCACGGTGATCGCACGGATGGCCTGCGCACCGCCGGCCGAACGTTCCAGCGCTACCCCGACACGAATCGCGGCAGACTCGGTGGTCGCATATTCACGAGCCAGGCGCCGGATGTCATCGGCGGGTACGCCAGTGATGGCCTGCGCCCACTCGGGAGTGCATTCTTTCGCATGCTCCTTGAGCTCGGGGTACCCAATCGTGTACCTGTCGACATAGTCTTGATCGACCAAGCCTTCCGATATGAAGACGTGCATCATCGCCAGCGCCAATGCGCCGTCAGTGCCGGGCTTGGGTGCAATATGCCAGTCGGCCTGCTTTGCTGTTCGAGACTTGTAGCTGTCGATCACCACCACCTTCGCCCCGTTGCGCTTGGCCTCCAGTACGAACGGCCAGTGGTGCAAATTGGTGCTGAGTGTGTTGCAGCCCCAGATGATGATGTACTTGGCGTAGGAGAAGCTCTCCGGGTCAACGCCATTGGTCGGCCCCACCGTCAGAAGCCAGGCCGTTGACGACCCCGAGGCGCAATAGGTCTTCTCGCAAACCGTGGCGCCGAGTCGGTTGAAAAAAGCGTCGCCCACCGTCAGGCCCTGTACGAGCCCCTCGTTTCCGAGGTAACTGACGGGGTAGATCGCTTCAGTGCCGTGCTTGGCAATGATTCCATCCCAGCGCTCCTTGATCTCAGCCAATGCCTCCTCCCAAGAAATGCGCACGAACGAGCGGGTCCCCTTGGGGCCATTGCGCTTGAGTGGGTAGAGCACCCGATCCGCGTTGTAGTGGTGATCGTGGAAGTCCTTGGTCTTCACGCACAGGCCACCGCGGGTGATGGGATGGTCCTCCCGCCCTTCGACCTTGATGAGTCGACCTGCCTTCACCGTGTAGGTCATCGCACAGGTGTCGGGACAGTCGTGCGGACAACCGCCATGAAAGGTCTTTGACGTCTCTGCCATCGTTCTCTCCTCGCAGACGGTTGAAGCTGAAGCGGTGGGTCACTCGATGACCCCATTCTTAGGCCCGGGTATCCGGTTGAGTGGTGCCGGTTGGCGTGTATTTGCTGGTACCGCTGTCACGCGACCGCAGAGGTCGCAGCCCAACCACCCGCTAACCAGCGTCACGGGCAGTCGCCCTGCCCTGCCCAGCTCAACGCGACAACTTCTTCAAGAGCCCCCGAACCAGTTGTAGCCCTGGTTCTCCCAGTAGCCACCCGGGTATTCGTTCGTCACGGTGATCCCGACAATGTGTTTGGGATTCTTGTAGCCGAGCTTGGTGGGCATGCGCAGTTTCATCGGAAAACCGTACTTCGGCGGCAGCACCTGGCCGTCGTAGGTCAGCGTCAGCAGCGTCTGTACATGCAGTGCAGTGGGCATGTCGATGCTGGTCCAGTAGTTGTCGGCGCAATGCAGCGACACGTACTTCGCCGTGACGTCGGCGCCCGAATGCTTCAGGAAATCAGAGAACCGCACGCCGCCCCATCGACCGATCGCGCTCCATCCCTCGATGCATATGTGACGTGTTATCTGGCTCTCCTGCGGCATCGCTCGCAGTTCATCGAGCGTCCAGACACGTTTGCCATTCGCGAGGCCACCTACCTGGAGCCGGTAGGTCGCGACATCAACGTCAGGCACATCGTCGATGCCATAGAACGCGTTGAACGGAAACGGTCGTGCAATCATCGACTCCGGATAGGTCGGAGCCATCCGGTCCGGATTGAACAGAAATGCCTGCACGTTATCGTTGAAGAACGACACTCTTCGCAGCGCGTTGGTCACGGACTTTTCATTGGACAAATCGCATCCCGTCAGCATGGCTATGCCACCGAGCGTGAGAACTTGCTTGCCAAGCAACCGGCGCGCCGGATTCTTCAGTTCAAGGTCCGCATCCTTGATGATGGATTTAGCGTGAGTCGAAAAGAACGACTCGGATCCCTGGGCCCGTTTTCGAAATGTCATGGCTACCGTCCACGAATCATCAGAAGAAGGGAGCGCGGCACCAGCGCGACCATGATGACGTGCACGACGAAGAACGCAACCAGCACGATCATGGCAAAGAAGTGCACGATGCGTGCGTTGTCGTAGCCGCCCATCAGCGTGCGCAGCAGCGGGAGTTGCACCGACTTCCATACCGCCAGTCCCGACAGGATCACGACCACGATATCGCCGATGACGACCAGATAAGCGAATTTCTGAACCGCGTTGTAGTGCGTGAGGTCCGCATGCGCGAGTGTGCCGCGCAGCGCGGCGACGAGATCGGTCGCCAGCGACTTGAAACTGATCGGTAGCAGCTTACGGTGCAGACGCCCGGAGGCTATGTTCATCCCCAGGTAGACAAGAAAATTCGCGACCAGCACCCACATGATCGCGAAATGCCACAACAACGCCCCGCCCAACCAGCCCCCCAATGTGATGACGGAAGGAAATCGCAAGATGGGAAAGATCGGCGAAGCGTTGTAGACCTGCCAGCCACTCATCACCATCAGGACGACAGCGAGCGCATTGACCCAGTGTGTGATCCGAACCCAGGTCGGTTGAATCGTTACATGCCTCAAAGCAACCTCGTGACTGATGCAACTGCCCGTCGTTGTAAACGTCAGATCGATCGTCAATCAAATGAAAAAGGGAAGATCGCAATGCCAACGGTATGAAGCGCTTGTGGTCGCTGCCGTAGTCATCTGCGATCCCCAACACGCCATCAGCCGGTGCGGTGGCCGACTGCGCTTGGCTGCCACTGTTGCAGATCATCGTCGTGACCTGGCACAGTGGCCCGGTACCGCGCGTTAGAACTGCGGTGCCACGCCGTCCTTTTCAACGAAGAGCACATGTGCGTCGTAGACGCTACCCGCACCCGGTGTCACCACGAGAAACACCTTCTTCCCCGGCACCAGATCCGTTCGGCTTGCCGGAACCGGCGTCAAAACGGGCACGTTTTCCGGCACCGTCACTGCGGTCGTTCCGCCCTTGAACGACATGCTCAGTTCGCGGCCCTTCGTGCCCGTGACCACTTGATCAACATTGGCGTTCGTCATCGTACTGGCAGGGCCGAAGTCATACGGAAAATGCCCTTCGGCCGTACCGCGCGCTGCCTCGGGAAAGACGATCAACGAGGTCGCGACCTGTTTGCCATCGGCGCCCGTGATCGCCGGCGTTCCGACATACGTGCCAACCTTGGCATCGGAAAGCTTGGCCGGCTTGAAGGCCGACACGCCCACTTCCGGCTTGACATTGATCGTCGCGTTGTCGCCGCTCTTCCGGTGCACGGTCAGCGTCTCGCCCTTGAAGGACACGATATCGCCACGAATCCGTTCCGGTTTGACGTCAGCAGCTTGGCCAAATGACACGCTCGAGAACGCAGCCGCGACGACCAACACACCCAGTTTGCAATGAATCGACATTACTTACTCCATCTCTGTGAACATGATTGGATCGGGGTACCGGACGCTGGCCGGCACCGCTGTGACCGAAGACAAGTCCTCGGCGGCAGGATTTGTGCGCTGCCGAAGCGCAAGCGACTCACGCCAGTCGATTCTTCATGCCCAGCACGTCGATCGACTCGATCGACGGGGGCCTTGCCAGCATCTCAGCAGCATGTGCCGTCAGAGCTTTGGCGATATCGCCGTGCAGGTGTGCTTGGCGATCCTCTTCGCTGGCAAAGGCGTCGAAGACGCCGAACGTTGTCGGCGACAGCTTGAGCGCAAACCAGATCGGCGTGGTCGCCTCCCCGCTCGCCATTTCGAGACCGGCGGCAAGAAAGTCTGCGACGGCTTGCTCCTTGCCCGGCTTGGCCTCAAGCCGGACAAACAAGGCGTGCTTGATCATCTTCGTTCTCCTCTAGGTTGATATCAATCCGCTATGCGAACTTCTGTCCTCGGGCTTGAAGGTGTTCGAGAGACCTTGCATCGGTTACTCATAGAACGCCGGCAAGTGCTTCTGCGAGTCGCTTTGCGACTCGTCTTTTTAGAGTTTCCGGTGGGTACCACGCTCAACCACAACCGCGCAGCGCTCCGTGTTCACGCCGCCAATGTCCGTGCAGCCTCGCCTCGCGGGCGGAACGCCCCGTGCCCATGCCAACCTTCCGTTCGCGTGGCCGACGCAATCGGTGCGCAGTCAACGCGCGTGCTGCCTCACATGCGGCCTGGGCGCCGCGTTGTGACCTCCTGGACCAACCACGCATTCCCGTCGGGATCACCGAAGGCGCAGAACGACCCGTAGCTTGTGCGCTGTGGGTCGGGGCCGGGCCGTCGTGCCTCCGGAGGGAACGGTGCCCCGTGCCATATATCGCTCACGCCGATGCCACGGCGAACGAGTTCTGCATGAGCCGCTTCGATGTCCGACACGATCAGCCCGCCCGTGGCCGTCCCCGGCGCCGCCGCAGTGAGGCCGTTGCCAAAGTTGACCGAGCACCCTGAACCCGGTGGCGTGAACTGGACGATGCGGATCTTGTCTGCCGGAGCGACGTCTTCGTCCAAGCGCCAACCTAGCTGTTGATAGAACTTCTTGGACCGATCCACATCGGACACGGGGAGAACCTGGACCTCGAGGTTCATGACGACGCTCGCTGCGCCCACTTCAGATTTCGCTGGTTTCATGGAGGCACCTGTTTGACTCACTTGATTCACATCTCGCTGTTCCAATTTCACTGCGCTTCAGATCGACTACACACAGTCGGCTGTCAGGAGGGGAGCTTGGCACCGAGCACCTCGATGTGTTCGATCGAGGGCGGCTTCGCCAGCAGCTTGAGTGCGTTGCCGCCCAACGCTTTCGTGATCGGCCCACCGAGGTGCGCCCGGCGACCGTCTTCGTCGGAGAAAGCATCGAAGACGCCGAAAGTGGACGGACCGAGCTGCAGGGCAAACCACACAGGCGTAGTGCTCTCCTGATGGGCCATGCCGAGAGCCATCCGCAGAATCTCGGCGACCTCATTCTCTTTGCCAGGTTTGGCTTCGAGGCGGACGAACAATGCATGCTTGATCATGGTTGACTGCGGATGCGGCGAATTGGGATGCGTGCAGTAGGCCTGCGGTCGCCCCTGCTGTACATTGGCAAGATTGCCAACTTTGATACTGCAATTGCCATGCGTGTCCACATCCTTGCCCTGAACGGCGTGTTCGACACTGGCCTGGCCGCGGTGCTCGACGCATTCGGTACGGCGAACGCGCTGGCCGAGATGACCGGCCTGTCCTCGCTGCGCTTCCAGATGAAGGTGGTGGGGCTGCGCGAGAGCATCACCACGGCGCACGGCCTGAACGTACCGGTGATATCGGCGACACGCGTGCAGACACCGGACGCAGTGGTGATGCCGGCCATCATGCATTTGAGGCCGGAGCCGTTGGTGCAGGCACTGGCCGGTAGCGAAGTACGGGAAGCCGGCGCCGTGCTCCGCAAGTGGGCCGGTCGCGGCGCACTGACCGCGACCGCCTGCGTTGGCACCTTCGTGTTGGCCGAGGCCACTCTGCTTGACGGCGAAGAGGCCACGACCACCTGGTGGCTGTCGCCGCTGTTCCGCCAGCGCTATCCGCGGGTGCGGCTGGACGAGTCGCGCATCATCGTGCAATCCAACGCCGTGGTGACCGCCGGCGCAGCGCTAAGCCACCTCGACCTGGCACTCGCCCTGATCCGGCGTGCCAGCCCGGAGTTGGCCAACCTCACCGCAAGTTACCTGGTGGCGGACGTGCGCACTTCACAATCGAGCTACTCGATTCCTGACCACCTGGCCCATGCCGATCCGCTGATACGGCAGTTCGAGCGCTGGGCGCGCAAACACCTGGCTGAAGGCTTTTCGCTCGACCAGGCGGTGGAGGATCTGGCGACCAGCAAGCGCACCTTGGCCCGCCGCATGCAGAGCGTGCTGAACAAGTCACCGCTCGCCTATTTCCAGGATCTGCGGATAGAGCGCGCGGTGCACCTTCTCAGGACCAGCCACGCCAGCGTCGACCAGATTGCCAACGAAGTCGGCTATGCCGAGGGCGTGACTCTGCGAGCACTGCTGCGCCGAAAACTCGGCCGTGGCGTGCGCGAAATCCGCGGCAATCTGTAGGGCGACACCAGCACTACCGGTGACGGAAGACCGGAGCCCGCTTCACGAGAAATGCATTCATGCCTTCCTTTTGCCCATCGGTTGAAAACATCGCTTGAAAAAGCCGCCGCTCATGCAGCGCGCCCTCAGTCAAGCCGCTCTCCTGTGAGCGATTGACGGCTTCCTTTGCCGCTCGCACCGCGGGCGCGTTGTAACCGGCAATCGTGTGGGCGGCTTCGAGCGCTGTCTGCAGCAATTCCGGCGCCGGAACGACACGCGCGACAAGGCCAGCCGCCTTGGCCTCCGCTGCATCAATGCTTCGACCTGTCAAGATCATGTCCATCGCCAAGGATTTGCCCACCAAACGCGTCAAACGTTGGGAGCCACCGATACCTGGCAGGACCCCGAGCTTGATCTCAGGCTGACCGAACTGGGCCCCCTCCGCGGCGATGATGAAGTCACACATCATTGCCAGCTCACAACCACCGCCAAGGGCATAACCACTCACAGCTGCGATGATGGGCTTACCGATCCTGTGGAGCTGCTCCCACGCTTCGAAGATGTCGCACGATTGCAGCTCGACAAACGTCATCTCCGCCATTTCCGCGATGTCGGCGCCTGCGGCGAACGCACGCCCGCTTCCTGTGATCACGATCGAACCGACCTTGTCGTCAGTTTCGAACGCATGCAACGCGGAGACGACATCCCGCGACATTTGCACATTCAACGCATTCAAGGCCTTGGGGCGATTCAATGTGATCAGCCCCACCCGCTCGCGGCGCTCGACCAGTATTGTTTCGTAGCGAGAGGTGGGCTTGATCTCCGCACTGGACTCGCCAGTGTGAGGGGTCGATCGCTGGGGACTTGAGATTTTTGGGGACGAAGCGGACACGGCTATCTCCTGGGTGGTTCGTTCGATGTTCAAGCGGGCGTCGCGGACTGCGTTGACAGCGGCTCACCTCGCGACGATTCGGGATCCCGGGCCGGATCGGCCGGAGAGTAGTCACCGGTACCCGCCATCAATTCGGCAAGAATCTGTTCTCGATGTTCGTCGAGCGAGGGCGCTCGCAATGATGTCGTCACGTCGATGTCGGCGTACCGGTTCAATTTGATCGGGTTCCCGGCAGTTCGGACCGCACGCTCGGACTTGCCCTTCACCTTCACGATCATGTTTCGTGCAACGAGCTGGGGATGATCGAACAAGCGGTCGATCGTATTGATCGGTCCGCACGGAACGCCCGCGTCGTTAAGCAGACCTATCCAATGTTGCATCGGAGCCGTCGCTGTAACCGCCTCGATGGCCTTGACCATCTCCGGTCGATTGCGGCACCTCAAGTCATTGGTCATGAACGGGGCAGTCAGCGCGAGTTCGGGAATCCCGAGCGCGTCGGCCATGAGCATGAACAGCTGATCGTTGCCCGCTGCAATGACGAAGCGTCCGTCCTTCGCGGCAAAGGTTTCGAAAGGCGCAAGGGATGGATGACTGTCGCCGGTGCGCGTGGGAACCTTGCCTTCCACGTCGAAGCGTGCGAGCGCCGTTTCCATCAGGGCCGCTTGGCAGTCGAGCATTCCAATGTCCACGCGCGTTCCCTGCGCGTCCTGAGTGCGCTTGTAGAGCGACGAGACGATTCCAACGGCTGCGAAGAGTGCCGCGCTCAGGTCGCCAAAGCTCGTGCCCACCCGAGCGGGAGGAGAGTCAGGCCATCCAGTCAGGCTCATGACACCTCCCATCGCCTGCACCACCATGTCGTAACCCGGCAAGTCGCTGTAGGGCCCGCTGTGACCGAAGCCGGAGATCGACGCGTAGACGATATGCGGATGAGTTCTCGCCAAGCGCTCGGCTCCGTAGCCGAGCCGGTCCATCACGCCGGGTCTGAAGTTTTCGACAACGACGTCCGCTTCGTCAAGCATGCGCTCGAGAAGCGCGCGATCTCTCGGGCTCTTGATGTCGAGCGCGATGCTCTCTTTGCCACGGTTGAAGCACATGAAGTAGGCCGACTCCTGGTCCACAAATGGACCAAATGCCCGGGTGTCGTCACCCATGCCAATCTTTTCGATCTTGATGACTCGCGCGCCCAAATCGCACAAGACCATCGTGCAGTAAGGGCCCGCGAGCACACGAGAAAAATCCAGTACCGTGATCCCGTCCAGCGGGCCCTTCTTGGAGCTGACGACAGGGGTGGTGTTCATCTGCTGATTCCTTCAGTTGTTTGCGACGATCCACCGCGCAGCCTTCTCGGCGATCATCAAAGTCGGACTGTTCGTATTCCCGCTGGTAATGGTTGGCATCACGCTCGCATCGACGACTCGCAGGCCTCGCACACCCCTGACACGCAAGTGACTGTCCACGACGGCACCGGGATCTGACGCGGTTCCCATCTTTGCGGTGCCAACCGGATGAAAAATCGTCGTGCCGATGTCGCCCGCCAGTTGCGCAAGCTGCTCGTCCGTCCGGTATTGCTCGCCGGGTTTCCATTCCACCGGCCGAAAGCGAGCCATCGCTGGTTGTGAGGCAATGCGGCGTGTCACGCGCAGCGAGTCTGCCGCCACCTGCCTGTCTTCGGCAGTGCTCAAGTAGTCTGGAGCGATCAGCGGCGCATCCTGGAAGTTGCCAGTCCTGATCGTGACGCGACCACGGCTGGTCGGATTCAAATTGCAAACGCTCGCCGTGACCGCCGGGAATGAATGCAGAGGCTGACCGAAGGCATCGAGGCTCAACGGCTGCACGTGGTACTGGATGTTCGCGTGTTTGCGGCCGGGATCGCTGCTGGTGAAAATACCCAACTGGGACGGTGCCATGCTCATTGGCCCGCTGCGCTTGAGCGCATATTCGAGCGCGATCTTTGCCTTCCCGAGCAAGCTAGCCGCCTGCGTGTTCAGTGTGCGAGCTCCAGTCACCTTGTACACCGATCGAATCTGGAGGTGGTCTTGCAGATTCTCACCGACCCCTGGTGCGCCAAACACCACGGGAATGTGATGCCTCGCCAAGACCGCGGGATCACCGATGCCCGAAAGCTGAAGTATCTGTGGCGTGCCGATGGCACCCGCACTCAGCACAACCTCCCCGGTCACATGAACAACGTGCCGTTCGTTATTGCGTTCGACTTGCGCGCCGCAACAGACGGGTTCTCCGCCAATGCCCTCCTCGAACAGGAGTCGCGAAACTTGAGCCTTGGTCCAGATCGTGAGATTCCGGCGCGACTTCCTGATCGGATTCAAAAACGCCTTCGATGCGTTCCAACGCCATCCGCTGCGCTGGTTGACTTCGAAATAACCGACCCCTCGGTTGTCACCGCCGTTGAAGTCTTCGATCGCTGGGATTCCTGCCTGTGTAGCGGCGAGCGCAAAGGCGTCAAGAATGTCCCAACGCAGACGCTGCTTCTCTATTCGCCACTCGCCGCCGTTGCCATGCAACGCCCTGAACGTGTCAGCTGAGCCGCTCGCCTCCATCGCCTCGGCCGCATCCAGCCGATAGTGGTCCTCATGGGCACGGAAGTCCGCCAGGCAGCTTTCCCACGACCAGGCGGAGTCTCCCGTCGTCGCCGCCCATTGGTCGTAGTCGCGGGCCTGGCCCCGCATGTAGATCATGCCGTTGATGCTTGAACAGCCGCCCAAGGTCTTTCCGCGGGGATAGAGCAGCGACCGCCCGTTCAAGCCAGGCGAAGCCTCCGTGCGGTAGCGCCAATCGGTCCGGGGGTTGTCGATGCAGTACAGATAGCCGACAGGAATGTGGATCCACGGGTAATTGTCTGGACCCCCTGCCTCAATCAGCAGCACCCGCTTGCTCCCATCGGCACTGAGACGATTTGCGAGCAAGCAGCCTGCCGTGCCTGCACCGACGACGGCATAGTCAAACGTCAGCTGCGCCTTCGAACGCTCTTCGTTCGGGAGAAAGTGGGGTCGCATAGTAAATAGACCGATCGGCTTAGCAAATACAAAAAAAGGGGCTACGTTCGCACGCCATGTTGGAACAGCTCGGCGAAGACCCGCAAAGGTGCAGCCTTCCGCTCGAGCTTCGCCCGCAGAACCGCACCTTCCCAGCCGATCCAGAAGAACGACGACCAGCGCGCACAGTCTGTCGATTCAGCGATCTCTCCCGCAGATTTCGCCTCCTCCAGGCAACGTGCTAGACGTGCCTGCCAGTCCTCGAGAACGGCTGTCAGCTGCACACGGTAGGCGTCCGGAAGCGCACCCATCTCTTGACCCAGATTGCCAATCAGACAGCCGCGCGAGAAACCGAATCTCCCCATGCCGCGTTCAGCGTCCACGCAAAAGGCATGCACTCGCTGCAACGGCGACATGCTCGCGTCGAGCAGGAACCGGTCGAGCTTGCGGACGAAGTATTCCGCGTAGCACGCAATCAGTTCGGCACCAAATGCTTCCTTGCTGGGAAAGAAGTTGTAGAAGGACCCTTTGGGTACTTCTACAGATTTCAGAATCTCATCGATGCCCGTGGCTGAGAAACCCTTCTCAGTGAGCGCTGCGACGCCTGCGCGGCACAACGCTTCGCGAGTCTCGCGGTGGCCACCAATGGCTCTGGGTGGGCGGCCACGCCGCCGTGGGAGAGCAGTCTTCGTGGTCATGTCGGAAATATTAGACTGATCGTCTTAGGAGATCAATCGTTTTCTGATGGATAGTCGCCCTCCCGCTTCAATCAGCGATTTCGACCTCATAGCCCTGCTCTAACCACGCCTCGATGCCGCCACCCAGCGGACGCACCCGTTTGAAGCCGGCGCGGATCAGCTTGCTGGCGGCAATGGCAGCGCTAGCCTCATTTGGACAGGCGCAATAGACGACTACTTCATGGCCTGTGCGATCGCCAAGTCCCTTGGATTCAAGACCTTCGTCGAACGTCTGACCGTCGATCCATATCGCACCGGGGATCCGGCCCATCTTCTGACTCGACACCGAGCGAACGTCGACAATCAACGGACGCTCCTGGTTGACGAGCATGCGATTCAACTCAGTCACGCTGATGCGCGCGATGCGCAGCGACCGCAATCGTCGATATCGTTGAAGAGCCTTGACGGCAAGATAGAGCGTCAGGGCTATCGCCAACGCCATCACGCCCCAGTGGCCGGCCTGATTGAAGACCGACAGTACGTCATTGACAGCGTCCCGAAAGAGCCATCCAACTGAAACCGCGACGCTGCTCCACAGCAGTGCGCCAAGGAAGTCAAATAGCGCAAATGTCCATAGCCGCGTTCGCACGAGACCAGCCATGCTGGTCGCAATCACGGCAAATCCAGGAATGAACTTGGCGACTGTGAGCGAAGGTGCGCCCCAACGCTCGTAAATGTTCTCGGTCTGCCGCACGCAAGTGTCGGGTGACAGTGACAGCTTGCACATGATCATCAGAACCCGACGCCCATACCGAGCGCCTGCGAAATACCAGGCGAAATCGGCGATCAGACTGGCCGCCGTCGCCGCTACAACCACTTGAGGCGCAGTGATGTCGCCGTGTGACGTCAACGCGCCAATCACGATCAGCGTCGGGTATGCGGGCAACGGCAGTCCGAGCTGCGACGCGAACACGTTCGCAAAGACGAGCCACAAACCGTAGTGCTCCACCAGCGTCAAGAGTAGTTGCATTGAATTCGTCCGTTGGCAAGTGGCCAGTGCCGAGCATTCGGGTGCGCTGGAGCGGCGTCGGTCTGACAGGTCGATTTGGCCTCTTCTCCGCGCGACAGCTCGCAGGTCAATCTGACTCAATCATGGTCGGTCGAACGTGAAATGTGTTCCCAGACCGCGCGCTCGTCGGCGCGCTCCTTCGACGCGTTGTGCAACAACAGCAGTGCGTCGTTGCCCAGCACAAGGTGCCGCGGAGGCGACCCGGATTCGACGAGTGCGAGCAAGGCCTGCGCCGCGCGAGCCGGATCACCCAGTTGCCGACCGCTGGCTTGCTGCCTGCGCTGCCGGATTGGGTCGAACACAGCGTCGTAGTCGGCGATCGAGCGACCCGTTCGCACCATCGAACGACCGGCCCAGTCCGTGCGGAATGACCCGAGTGCGACCGCCGTCACCCGAATTCCCAGTCCGCTCACTTCCTTGTCCAGCGACTCCGAGATGCCCTCAAGCGCGAACTTGCTGCCAGCGTAATAGCTCACCCCGGCCAACCCGACCAGCCCGGCCATCGACGTGATGTTGACGATACGGCCGCGGCGCCGACCCCTCATCAAGGGCAGCACGGCCTTCATCATCGCAACGGCGCCGAAAACATTCACGTCGAACTGACGCCGAAGTTCTTCGAGGGGCGATTCCTCCATCGTGCCTTCGTGGCCGTAGCCGGCGTTGTTGACAAGGACATCGATCGGGCCGAACTCGCGCTCGAGCGTGGCGACGGTTGGGGCGGCCTCGTCGAAACGCGTGACGTCCAGCACCACGGCGTTGGCACGAGTCGAATGCAGCGCCTCGAATGCCTCGGCATCGGCGCTCTTGCGCACAGTACCAATGACGTCATGTCCTGCGGCCAACGCCGCCTCGGCGAACGCTCGGCCCAGACCAGCGCTCGCGCCAGTGACCAGGATTCGTTGCATCTCAGTTTCTCCAGTTCATCCTGCAATCGGAGCACTTGCCAACTCGTCGCGATACGCGAAAAGCGCCGGCGCTCCACCTGTCATGACGAACAGGATGTTGCGATGTGATCCAAGCTCGCCGCGCCGGGCTTGACACAACAGCCCCGCGAAGGCCTTGGCCGAATAGACCGGGTCGAGCAGCAGGCCCTCGTGCGCGGCAAGAAAGCGGATGGCGCCAATGGCGTCACGCGTGACCACCCCGTAGCCCGGACCGCGGTAGGTATCGTCAACAACGACGTCGTCGGTCCGGATAGCGCCCTCGCCTTCGAGTAACGCGAAGCAGCTCCGCGCCAGATCAAGCGTGGCCGCATGCGCGGCCGCCACGTCCGCCAACACAGAAAAGCCATGCACGACGGGTCGTCGATCGAGCAGCGCGAAGCCGGCCACGAGTCCTGCCTGGGTGCCGGCGCTGCCATTGGCTACGATGACTCGATCGAACTGGACACCCAGCGCGTGCTCCTGGTCGGCGATCTCGAGCGCACACTCGGCATAGCCGAGGCTCGCGAGCGGCGAACTGGCACCGGGTGGCAGGACATAGCCCAGGCGTCCATGGGCCGCGAGCGTCGCCTGTCGCTCGGCAGCGAAGCCGGTAGCGGCAGCGGCGTCGGGCAGCGAATGGATCGTTGCCCCGAACAGATCGTCGAGCAGCGCATTGCCGCCCCGTACGTACTCGACACGGTCGTCCGCCTTGAGCGGCCTCAGCCCCAGTTCGCAGTGCAGTCCGAGTCGTGCGGCGGCCGCCGCGGCCAGCCGCGCACTGTTCGACTGGCGCGGGCCAGTGGCGATGACCGTGTCGGCACCACGAGCCAGCGCGTCGCCGAGAAGGAACTCAAGCTTGCGCAGCTTGCTGCCACCGCCACCCACCCCGGTCAGGTCATCGCGTTTGACGAACAAGCGAACGCCATTCAACGCAGGGCCCAGGGCCGCCTCGACCCGGCGCAGGCGCTGGATGGGCGTCGGCCCTTCGAGAAGTCGGGCGCGGGGATGACGGTCGAACCGGGTGGTGGCAGTCATCGCGTCACTTCCCTGGGGCGGCTGCGGATGACGGTCGTTGTCTCCCCTGCCACACCCCAATTGTCCGTGTCGACCTCGTCGATGACGATGTGGGTCAGCTCGGGCGACTTGCCAAGGACGCGTCGCAGTGTCTCGGTCATCTCGGCGATGACCTGAGCCTTTTGATCGCGGGTGACGCCGTCGCGCGTGATGCGAACGTTGACGTAAGGCATGCGCGCCTCCTCGCCGATCAGCTGTTGCCTGCCGTCGCGCCGCCGTCGACGGGCAGCACGATACCGTTCGTGAAGCCGGCGCCGGCGAGGTAGATCACGGCGTCCGCAATCTCCTCGACCGTGCCGAGCCGACCGGCCGGTTGCAGCTTCTTCAGGAACTCGTGGCTCTCAGGCGTATGCAGAGGGCTGTCGATGATCCCGGGTGCAACCGCGTTCACGCGGATACCGTGCGGCGCCAGTTCCAGCGCAAGCGCCCGTGTCGCCGCATTCAGCCCGCCTTTGAGCAGCACCGCAAGGAAGGCCGGTACGTTGCTTCGTGGCTGCATTGCAAGCGCAGCAGTGATATTCACGATGTGGCCGCCTCGAGCGCTCGCGATCATGCGGCGCGCAGCTTCCTGCGACGCGAAGATCACGCCCTTCACGTTGGTCGCGATCTGCTGTTCGATCTCGTCGGGCGTGAAGTCGACGAATGGCTTCGGCAGGAAGATGCCTGCGTTGTTGACCAGCAAGTCGACGTGGTGAAAGCGGTCGATCGCGGCGTCGAGCAGGCGCTTCGCAGTGTCCGGCGCAGCGATGCTGCCGGCCACGCCTAAAAATCGCTCGCCCGCGTCGAGGTGCGCAGCGGCTGCATCGAGTCGAGGCTGCGTACGCGCGTTCCCCACCACGTTCCAGCCATGCCCGAGCAGCGCCTTCGCAATACCCAGACCGATACCGCTCGAGGCCCCCGTGACGACAGCGGTCTTGTGTTGTGCGTTCATGATCGATTCCATTCCTGTGTTCGCAGCGCTCGCCCGATGCCGCGCCGACGTGGAACGGAATTTAGGCTCGTGCAGGCTTCACGTGAATGCCCGACTCCCGGCAGACACTCTTCCTCGAAGCGATCGAAATCGCTATCTGCTGCGCACGGTCCCCGCAGGCTTGTTGCAGACCAGGGCGCGTTCCTTGAAGGCCTCGCGCAACCGGGGCAATGCGAAGTCAACGAAGGCCCGAACCTTTGGCACGGAAAGGCGTCCGTGCGGCGAGACCAGGTGCACCGGCAGCGGCGCATGCTCGTCGTCGGCGAGGATGATCTTCAGCGTACCGTCGGCCACCGCGTCAGCAAGGTGGTACGAGAACACGCGCACGATGCCGCGCCCCTGCACCGCTGATGCGACGGCAGCGCGTATACCGTTGACGACGAAGCGCGGAGTGAACTGCGCCGTTCGCGGGACCGACGCCCCGGCCGTCGGCGGAAAGCTCCACGAGTCGATGCCGAAATGCGTCATCGCGATGATCTGGTGCTCGGCCAGATCGGCGGGTTGCGTGATGCGCTTGTGTCGGGCGAGGTAGCGCGGCGACGCGGCGACGACCCGGCGCACATCGCCGACGCGCAACGCGACCAAGGTGGAGTCGGCGAGGTGCGCGATGCGCAATGCCACGTCGAAGCCTTCGTCGATCAAATTGGCAGGACGGTCCAGCATGTCGAGCCGCACGGACACGGCGGGAAACTTGTCCATAAACGCGTCAAGCACAGGGCGCAGGAGTTGCTCGCCAGCGGCAACCGGCGCCGTGATCGTGAGCATGCCGCGCGGCGCCGATCGTTCTCCCGCGGCGGCCATGTCGGCCTCCTCGAGGTCGGTGAGGATTCGACGACACGCGACGGCATAGCGCTCACCGGCTTCGCTGAGCTTGATCGACCTCGTCGTGCGATGCAGCAGTTCCGCGCCCACGTGCGCCTCGAGGAACGCGATGGCACGGCTGACAGCCGCCGGTGACTTGCCGAGCTTGCGCCCCGCGCCGGCCAGACTGCCTTCGCTGAGTGCTGCCACGAACACCTTCATCGCGTCAATTCGATCCACAACTCTTCCCCGAAATGAAACACTGGATGTAAAAGCATAGGCATTCATCCGTCGATCGGCAATACGCCACGCTCGGCGAAATGAACGGGAGGTGCGACGCCTAGTGCACGTGATCTCGGCACGGAGTCCTACCCGAAGCTCATCGCGTATCGGTGCAACGGTGCTACTCGCGTCGCTTGCCCGACAGTTCCTCGATCAAAAAATCGATCAGCGCGCGCACACGAAGCGCCGCGTGGCGGCGATTCGGGTAGAGCAGGGAGAACGGGCGTGAACGCCCGCCCGCTTCCGGCAGCAGCTCCAGCAGCCGACCCTGCGACAAGTCCTCTTGGACGATGTAGCGGTAGGTCTGCAGTAGCCCCGCTCCTTGGCGAGCCAAGGTCACCATTCCAAGATAGTCGTCGGTGCAGCGGTAGCTGGCAGGCGGGTTGAGTTCGATGTCTCGCCCGTCCTGGCGGAACAGCCAGGGCACCGATTGCCCGGTGCTTGGTAGCACGAAATGCACGCAGTCGTGCACCGCCAATTCAGAGAGCCTCTCGGGCTTGCCTGCACGCACGATGTACGAAGGCGCGGCTACGAGCACCAGTTCGGCATCTTCGAGCTTGCGTGCGATCAGGCTCGAGTCCGGGGGGGTGCGGCCGCGGATCGCGAGGTCAAAGTCTTCGGCCGCGAAATCGATGTTGCGGTTGCTCAGGTGAATGTCGATCTGCACACGCGGATACCGCTCGCGGAAGCGTGGCAGTAGCGGCAGCACGCGGTAGTGGCCGTACGGTGAAGCCACGCTGATGCGAAGCAACCCGCTCGGTGCCTGGTGTTCGCCGGTGAGCTGGCTTTCGGCATCGCGCATCAGGGTCAGCGCTTGGCGGCACTGTTCGAAGTAGGTGCGCCCGCTGTCGGTCAGATGGATTTGCCGCGTGGTGCGTACGAACAGGCTCACGCCCAGTCGCGACTCGAGCCGTGCGATTGCGCGGCTGACCGCAGGCGGGCTCAGGCCCGCGGCCTGGGCTGCTGCGGTGAAGCTCTCGAGCTCTGCGGCCAGGCAGAACAACTCCAGGCTGCCGAGCATGACATCGTCGAATTGCCGCCTCATGCGAATTCCACCGTGTAACGCTGGGCCGCGAGTCTACGTCGGCGATTCATTACACGGTGTACGTATTGAATTCTCCGCGGGCCCATTTATCGCGGCGAGGGCCATCACTACATTCTTTGCCGACCGATCAACATTTGCCCCAAGGGCAAGGAAGAATCATCATGGCAAAGGTACTGGTTCTCTACTACTCCACCTATGGACACACCGAACACCTGGCGCGAGCCGTGGCCGATGGTGCGCGATCGGCGGGTGCAGATGTCGCGCTGAAGCGCGTTCCCGAATTGATGTCGGCCGAAGTCGCGCGCAGTGCCGGCGCGAAGCTCGACCAGGCCGCGGACATTGCATCACCGGGAGAACTGTCGCAATACGACGCAATCATCATCGGTACGCCGACGCGTTTCGGCCGGGTCTCGTCGCAGATGGCTAACTTTCTCGACCAGACCGGCGACCTGTGGGCCAAAGGTGCGCTGGTCGGAAAAGTCGGCGGGGCTTTCGTTTCTACCGCCAGTCAACACGGCGGCGTGGAGACGACGCTGTTCTCGGTGCTGACCTCGCTGATGCATCACGGGATGATCACTGTGGGCCTGCCCTATGCCTATCCGGGTCTCGTGAAGATGGACGAAGTCACCGGGGGCGCTCCGTATGGCGCGTCCACGATCGCGGCCGTCGACGGGTCTCGCCAGCCGAGTGAAAACGAACTGGCGGGCGGGCGCTTCCAGGGCCGTCATATCGCCGAAGTTGCAGCGGCGCTGCTGCGCGGCAAGTCCTGAACCGAGTCTGCTCCCGGATCGCAGAGCTGGCCGGAGTGCCGTGCGACGGGCCTGCGACCATTTCCTCCATTCATCGCCAGGAGTCCTTGTGAAACCTTTCGTCAAGACGGTCATTGCCGGCGCCGCAGTCGGCCTCATGTTCGCAGCGGGTTCCGCGCCTGCCGCATCTCCGGCGTCTGTCTCCCGAGTCCCCACGACAGTCGTGCTGGTACACGGGGCCTTTGCGGACGGCTCCGCGTGGGACAAAGTCGTGCCTCTCCTGCAGGCCAAGGGCCTGAAGGTCGTGTCCGTCCAGAACCCGCTGTCTTCCCTGGCCGATGACGTGGCGGCCACGCGGCGCGTAGTCAACGCGCAGACCGGCCCGGTCGTGCTGGTCGGTCATTCCTGGGCCGGCATGGTGATCACCGAAGCTGGCGAAGATGAGCGCGTGAAGGCGCTGGTGTACGTCGCGGCCTTCGCGCCCGCCGAAGGTCAATCTGCAGTCGACCTGTCCAAGGGCTATCCGAAGTCCGAGGGTTCGAACTACTTCGTGGCGGACAAGGAAGGCTTCGTAACGATGACGCCGGAAGGCATCGCCAAGCAGTTGGCCCAGGATCTGCCGTCCGCGCAAACGAATCTGATGACGGTGTCCCAAGGCGCGGTGCGCGGCGCGAACTTCGAGGAGAAGGCGACCCATGCGGCGTGGAAAACGCGTCCGTCGTCGTTCATCGTCAGCACGCAAGACCACATGATTCAGCCGGCACTACAACAGGCAATGGCCAAGAACATCGGGGCGACGGTCGTGAGTCTGCCCGCCAGCCATGTGCCGCAGCTGTCGCATCCAAAAGCAGTCGCGGACGCTATCATCGCCGCTGCCTTGCGTTGACCGACAAGGCGCGACTCTGCTGCAGTCGACTACTCGCAGTGAACACCGCGTCGCAGGCCGTGCGCCCCTGAGGACGGCCTGGTCACCTGGTCGGCGTGGACACGCTTAAGGGCCGAGGCAACGCGGTCGTTTATCTCGCGGCAGGCAATGTCGGTGTGGCTTTGTGACGATCCAGTTGACCGACCGCTGCAAGCCATTCCTCGACACTCGTCAGAAAGAGCCGTTCGCGACCACGATCACCATCGTCGCCGACGCAGGAGTCTCAGCAGTCTGCGCACTGGACGCGCGCCGCAGAGAGCGTCAACGTCTCGCCGACGACGCTCCGCGATCGCGACTGACGCCCTCGGGTGCGTGCCTGTGCCCAGTTGCAGCGGGACTCCTGAATCAGACCGAAGACTCAAAGGTTGAGATCGGTCATTTGCGGAAAGCGTGTGCGCTGGCAACGACGGCGTTGCTCCGTGTGGTGGACGTGCCATGGGGCGCCCTGGTATTCGCCTGCCGATACCGGTTTGAAGTATCTGAGTAGGGATCTCTTTGGTGGCGAGGCCTGACCCACCTTCGCAAGGTCAACGCGATGAACAGGCTCGCCACTGGGTATTGCGTACCGATCGAGCCCGCCTGGATCGGTAGCAGGCGTGCAGCAGAAGGTTTTCTCGACTTTCCTAAGGAGTCATTCTCATGAACGTGGCATTTAAGCAGGTCGATGTTTTCACCAGCACAAGATTCAAAGGGAATCCGGTGGCCGTCGTATTGCATGGCGCCAGCCTCACAACTGAGCAGATGCAGCAGATTGCGAGCTGGACCAATCTATCCGAGACAACTTTTGTCCTGCCTCCGCGGACGCCGGATGCGGACTACCGCGTTCGCATCTTTACCCCGAAAGCGGAGCTGTCTTTCGCGGGGCATCCAACGATCGGCACAGCGCACGCCCTCTTGGAAGCTGGCCACATAACGACAAAAAATGGGGTGCTTGTTCAAGAGTGCGACGCAGGTTTGATCAAGCTCGTCGTTTCCAAGGCTGCCGACGGTACGCAGTCGATCAGTTTCGAACTCCCTAGACCGAAGTTTTCTGAGTTGAACGGCGACGAAGTTCTTGAATTGGAAGCAATGTTGGGGACCGCCTTGTCCAGCGAATCGGTCCCGCATCTGATAGACACCGGTCCGCGTTGGGTTGTCGCGCAGTTGCCAAGCGCCAAGGCCGTCTTGGACGCTACGCCAGACTTCCAGCGTCTGAGGGTACATGACGACAAGACTGGCAATACCGGGGTTGTCATCTTCGGTCCGTACGAAGCTGGGAACCCGATCGACATCGAACTCAGGGCCTTTGCACCTGCTCATGGCATTGAGGAAGATCCCGTGTGCGGCAGCGGCAATGGAAGCGTGGGCGCCTTCATCGTGAGGAGCAATCAAACTAGTCGCTTTGGGATGAAGTATCTCTCCTCGCAAGGTGCTGTCGTGGGGCGCAATGGGCTCGTTCAACTCGACTTGAGCAAGGAGCGTGTTCAAGTCGGCGGCAGTGCAGTGACCTGCATTGATGGGACGATTTCGCTTTGACTATGGCAAGTCGTTTACTGCCGCTGCCAGGTCCGCGACCAAGGCGCCGTCGAAAGCATTGAAGACTTCCTCCCGCGCCGACCTCGACACTCATGAGGCGCTGCCCTGGCTACTTGGAGCCGTAGCTCACAAATAGTCGGCGCAACTCCGCAAGAATGTCTGTGCCAGCGGCCGTCATCGGGCGACCCTTGCGGACCATCAATCGGACCTTTGCCTTCTTGCTCACGGGATAGGTCAAATCCCAGCTCCGAAAGTCACCGGTCGCCATCTCCGCTGCAAGCGACAAGCCTGCGCCCATGAAGGTCACGCCATCGGTCGCCTGAACGAACCGCCTTAGCGCCGCGATCGAGTTGCTCTGGAAGCTCGGATGCAGTGTCACGTGCTCCGCGTAGGACACGGCTTCCAGCAATTGGCTGACGCCGAAGTTGGATGGCATCAGTCCTAGCGGGTAGTGCATGACATCCGACAACGTCAGCGGCGCGGTCGACGCGGTCAGCGGGTGGCCCGCGCGCGCGAGCACCTTGAGCGGCGCCGGCGCGCTGGCGACGAAGTGGAGTTCACCGTGTGCCTGCGGGTTGTAAGCCACGCCAACATGGGCCCAGTCCTCCAGGAGCGCAGTGAGCAGCTCGTTCGCGGGGAGAGCGTCGATCAGCACCGTGACCCGAGGGTGGGCGGCACAGAACGGCGCGAGGACCTTGGTGAGCAAGCCATCAATGAAACCCTCGCTGGCCACGATGCGTACCGTGCCCGCGTCCAGGGAGTCGAGCGCCTGCAGCTGATCGGCCAAGCGCTCCTGGTGCGCTTGGCAGCCGCGCCAGTACTCGAGGAGGTGCGATGCCGCTTCTGTAGGCACCACGCCTCGGGCTCGTCGTTCGAACAGGACGACTCCAACTTCTTCCTCCAGCAGCGACACCTGCCGAGTAATCACCGAGGGCGCGGTGTTGAGCGCATCGGCCGCGCCCCGGATGGACTTGTGCTCCAGAACCTCACGGAAGTACCGCAGCCGCCTTTGGTTGATGTCACGCATTTCGGGTTCCTACCTATGTTGCTCATTGAGCAACGACAAGCGTAGCAGATTGCTCTTGGTGGAACACAGAAGGGCTCGGATCATCACCACTGTTCATCGAGCATTCACCGTGTTCAAAGGCATCGCCGGCCTGACCGGCCCCCATTCAACGAGCAGCAGAAGCACTTATGAAAATCCTGGTCGCCGGTTTCCAGCACGAAACCAACACGTTCGCCCCGACGGTCGCGTCGTACGAGAGCTTTGTTCGCGGTGAAGACTTCCCCGCCATGGCTCGTGGCAAGGACATCCTGAACCTCCTTAGCGTCAACATCCCCATCGCCGGCTTCATCAAGCACGTGCACGAGCACGGCCACGAAGTGCTGCCGGTGATCTGGGCAGGCGCGGGCGCCTCGGCACACACCACGAAGGACGCCTACGAGCGGATCGTTGGCGAAATTCTCGAGGCGGTGAAGCTTCAAACCTATGACGCCATCTACCTCGACCTGCATGGCGCCATGGTCGCAGAGCATGTCGACGACGGCGAAGGCGAGCTGCTTGCCCGCGTCCGTGCCATCGTAGGTCCGGACATGAAGATTGCCGTCTCCATCGATTCGCACGGAAACGTGAGCGCACAGATGCTCGAGCTGGCTACCGGAGTCGTCGCCTATCGCACCTACCCGCACATCGACATGGCCGATACCGGTCTCCGTGCGGCCCAGCTGCTGCTGGCCAGCGTGAAGCAGAAGGAGCACCTGCACTGTGTTGCCCGGCGCGTCCCGTTCTTGATCCCGGTGAACAGCATGTCCACCATGATGCAGCCGGCCCGCGGCATCTATGACCAGCTCGAGCTGCTTGAGCAGACCGACGTTGTGTCGTTGTCCTTCGCGCCCGGCTTCCCCGCGTCCGACTTCGCCGAGTGCGGTCCGGTTGTGTGGGGCTATGGCTTCGACAAGCAAGCTGCGGAACAAGCCGTCGAGCAGCTCTTCCAGCGCATCACCAGTCCGGAGAGCCAGTGGTCCGTCGACTTCCTGGAAGCCGACGAGGCCGCTGCGCGCGCCGTGGAGCTTGCCAAGACCGCAACGAAGCCCGTCATCATTGCCGACACGCAAGACAACCCTGGTGTCGGCGGTGACGGCAACACGACCGGCATGCTGCGGTCGCTCTTGAAGGCCGGTGCACAGAACGCCGCCCTCGGCCTGCTCGTCGACTCCGCGGCTGCGGCGGCAGCCCACAAGGCAGGCGTCGGCGCCGAGATCACGATCGCGTTGGGTGGATGCCCACAGGTCCCGGCAGATCAGCCGCTCCATGGCACGTTCAAGGTGGAAGCACTGTCGGACGGCAAGCTGGTATTCGGCGGCCCGATGATGAACGGCAAGCAGGCCGACCTGGGTCTGAGCGCTCGCCTGCGCATCGAAGGTGTCCAGATCGTCGTTTGCTCCGCCAAGGGGCAGCTGCTGGACCGCAACATGTACCGCGTCGTCGGCATCGAGCCGTCCGAGAAGTCGATCCTCGTGAACAAGAGTTCGGTGCACTTCCGCGCGGACTTCGCTGAGATCGCACACGAGATCCTGGTTGCGCGCGCACCTGGCCCGTTCATTGCCGACCCCTCGGAGCTCCCGTGGAAGAACCTGGGCCACGGCATGCGCACGCGCCCGTTGGGCCCGGCCTTCCGTCCGGACGTCTACTCGACCCTTGAGCGGCTTGGGGTGACATTGCCGCCGATCAATGCACCCGCCGCGGCCTACGTCTCGGCAGTCCAGGCAGGCCAGTTCGTCCACCTTTCGGGGCACCTGTCGCGCAAGCAGGGGGCCGTTCGCAAGGGACGCCTTGGCGTCGACATGAGCACGGCCGAGGGCGCCGAGGCGGCGCGCGACGTCGCCATCGACCTGTTGTCGACGCTGCACGCTTCGATCGGTGACCTGAATCGCGTCCAGCGGATCGTCAAGCTCACCAGCCTGGTGCGCTCCAGTCCCGAGTACTCGGAACACCACTTGGTGACCAACGGCGCCAGCCGACTCCTGGCCGACGTCTTTGGACCTCGCGGGGTCCACGCGCGCAGTGCCGTCGGCGTCGCAGCACTTCCTCTTGAGGCCTGCGTCGAGATCGAGCTGGTCGCCGAAATCAGCTGAGTTCACCCACTGTCGACAACGGGCCCCGCATCGCGGGGTGACACAACCACCATTACAGGAGACACCCGTGTCCATCAGAAAAATCATTGCAAGCCTCGTGGCGTCCATGTCGCTCGTTGCGTTGAGCGTGCCGGTCTATGCGCAGGAACCCAAGATCCTTCGCGTCGTGCCTCAGGCTGACCTGAAGATCCTGGATCCGATCTGGACCACCGCCTTCGTCACGCGCAACCATGGCTACGCCATCTACGACACGCTGTTTGGTATTGACGCGCAAGGCAAGGTCCAACCGCAGATGGTCGGCAGCTACAGCAAGGGCACGGACAACAAGACCTGGACGTTCACGCTGCGTGATGGCCTGGCGTTCCACGACGGAAAGCCGGTCACCTCCGCAGACGTGATCCAGTCGCTTCGCCGTTGGGGCGCCAAGGACTCGCTGGGTCAACGCCTGTTCGCCGCGCTGAAGAGCATCGAGGCGAAGAACGACAAGACGTTCGTCATGACCTTCAACGAACCCTTCAGCCTGTTGCTCGAGGCGCTGTCCAAACCGGCCTCGGTGCCTCCGTTCATCATGCCGAAGGCAGTCGCCGAGACACCGCCGGACCAGCAGATCGGCAACAACGTCGGCTCCGGCCCCTTCATTTTCAAGACGGACGAGTACCGCCCGGGTGAGCGGATCGTCTACGTGAAGAACACGAAGTACGTTCCCCGCAAGGAGCCGGCCTCCGGCACCGCCGGTGGCAAGGTCGTGAAGGTCGATCGCATGGAATGGGTCGTCCTGAACGATGCCCAGACCCAGGCGAACGCGCTGCGCAACGGCGAGGTCGACCTGATCGAATGGGTGCCGGCGGAGCAGTACTTGCCGCTCAAGGCCGACCCTGCTGTGGAGTTCGCCAACATGGTTCCGAAGGGCTCGTTCGCCCTGCACGTGAACCGCCTCGTGGCGCCGTTCAACAACCCGAAGATTGCCCAGGCCGCCATCATGGCCCTCAACCAGGAGGCCATGCTGCGCGCGCAGATGGTGAGCAAGGACCTCTACAACACGAACGCGTCGTTCTATCCCACGGGATCGCCGTACTGGACCGACAAGACCTCGTACTTCACCGGCAAGCCACAGTTCGAGAAGGCACGTGCGCTGCTGAAAGAAGCGGGCTACAAGAACGAGCCCATCGTCATCCTCTATCCCTCCAATTTCGCCGTCCTGAACAAGTTTCCGCCGGTTCTTGCGGCTCTGCTCAAGCAGGCCGGCTTCAACGTCGATCTGCAGTCCATGGACTGGCCAACCCTGGTCGCACGGCGCGCTGTGAAGAGCCCGTCGACGCAAGGTGGTTGGAATCTGTTCATCACCGGCTGGAACCTGCCTGACACCGTCAACCCGCTGTTCTACGCACCGATCACCGGCAACGGCGAAAAAGGCTGGTTCGGCTGGGCGACGGACGACGAGCTGGAGCGCCTGAAGGACCAGTTCCTCAAAGCCGAAACCGAAGATCAGCGCAAGGCACTCGCCGCCAGCATCCAGGAGCGCGTCTACGACGCCGGCATCCTGGCGCCCATCGGTGAGTATCGGCAGCTGACAGCGATCCGCAAGGGCGTGGTAAGCGGCATCGTGACGTCGCCTGTCGGCGTCTTCTGGGGCATCACGAAGAACTGAGGCCTGTCATGGTCGCCTTCCTGCTGCGGCGACTAGCCGCGACCCTCCCCGTCCTGTGCGTGGTGGCCCTCATCGTCTTCCTGATGACCCGGCTGTCGCCCGGCGACCCGGCTGCGGCCATCGTCGGCGACAACGCGACGACCGAGAACCTGCAGCGCGTGCGCAGCAACCTGGGCCTGACCCAGTCCCTGCCAGTCCAGTTCGTGAAGTGGAGCTGGAAGCTGCTCCACGGCGACCTGGGCGAGTCGTTCTTCACGAAACGTCCTGTGACCGAGCTCATCGGTCAGCGTGTGGAGCCGACCCTCGCGCTCGCGGGCCTGACGCTGGTCCTGACCGTGCTCATTGCCGTACCGCTGGGAGCCTTGGCAGCCTGGCGCCACGGCGGTGTGCTCGACCGGACGTTGATGAGCTTCTCTGCGCTTGGCTTCTCGATCCCGGCCTTCGTCACCGGCTACTGCCTGATCTGGCTGTTCGCGATGAAACTGCAGTGGCTGCCCGTGCAGGGATACGTTCGGATTGGCGAGGGATTGCTTCCCTGGCTGCGGAACCTCGCCCTGCCCGCGACGACGCTGTCGATCGTCTACACCGCGTTGATCGCCCGCGTGACGCGCGCCGCCGTCGCCGAAGCCCTGACCGAAGATTTCATCCGTACGGCACGCGCCAAGGGTGTCGGTGAGTGGCGTGTCCTGATGCGCCACGCCCTGGCTTCGGCGGCCGTCCCCATCATCACAGTCATCGGCATCGGCGTCGCCCTGCTGATCGGCGGAGTGGTGGTCACCGAGTCGGTCTTCGCGATCCCGGGACTCGGATCCCTGACGGTGGATGCCGTCCTCTCGCGCGACTTCCCGCTGATCCAGGGCATCACGCTGTTCTTCTCGGTGATCTACGTGCTGGTCAACTTGGTAGTGGACCTCTGCTACCTCGTGGCCGACCCCCGAATTCGATACTGACATGACCACCATGCCTCCCACTTCGTCCGCGATTCCGCTGGGTCCGACAGAGGATGCCCAGCCCAAGCCGCACGCTCGCCGCTCGGTGGGCAAAGCACTGCTCTCCAACGGAGCGACCCGCTGGGGCGGCGGTGTGCTGCTCATCCTCGTCTTCATGGCTGCGTTGGCGCCCTGGTTGAACACCATCGACCCCACGGCCATTGACCCGGGCAGCAGCAACTTGCTGCCGTGGACTCATGGCGAGTTCACGTCGCTGAGCGGCGAAACCCAATCGCACTTGTTCGTCCTGGGTTCGGACAGCCTGGGCCGCGACATCTGGAGCCGCGCGCTCTACGGTGCGCGGGTGTCACTGGTGGTGGGCCTCGCCGTGACCGCTCTTGCCGTGGCAATCGGTCTCGGGTTTGGCCTGTTGGCAGGCTACTTCCGCCGCATTGATGGCGTCCTGATGCGCGTGATGGACGGCGTGATGGCGATTCCGGCCATCCTCTTCGCCGTCAGCCTGATTGCCTTGTTCGGCGGGACCCTGCCGGTGGTCGTCTTTGCAATTGCCGTGCCGGAGATCCCTCGCGTTGCACGCCTGGTGCGCTCGGTCGTCCTCGGCGTCCGAGAAGAGCCTTACGTGGAAGCGGCGATCGCACTCGACACGCCGACGTGGCTGGTGCTCGTGCGGCACATCCTGCCGAATGCCATTGCGCCGCTCATCATCCAGGCCACCTACGTGTGCGCTACGGCCATCCTGGTCGAAGCCATCCTGTCGTTCCTCGGCGTCGGCCTGCCTGCCGAGACGGCGACCTGGGGAAACATCATGGCGGAGGGTCGATCCCAGTTCAACCAGTATCCGCACAACGTCCTGGCGCCGGGCCTGTTGCTCGCGCTGACTGTCCTCTCCGTCAATGTCATGGGCGATGGACTGCGTGATGTGCTGGATCCGAAGTTCAACAAACGCAAGGGCTGAGCGATGGAAACTCAAAGGGAACTGAGCGCTGAAGTGATCCTGTCCGTTCGGGACGTGACCATCGCCCTTCCCCCGGGCGCGGACCGGACGAATGCGGTCGAGAATATCTCCTTCGACATTCGCCGCGGACAGACCGTCTGCATTGTGGGCGAGTCGGGCTCGGGCAAGTCGGTTCTTGCCAACGCCATCATGGGCCTGCTGCCAGCCGGTGTGACACCGGTCTGCGGGTCCATGAAGTTGCTCGGGCGCGAGCTTATCGATGCGACTCAGCGAGAACTTCGCAGGATCCGCGGGAGCTCGATGGCCATGGTGTTCCAGGAGCCGATGACAGCTCTGAACCCGGTCATGACCTGTGGCGAGCAGATCGACGAGATGCTCAGCCATCACTCGAATCTCGGTCCCGATGAGCGCCGCAGCGCCGTCTTGAAGATCATGGACCGGGTGCGGCTCCCCGAGCCAGAGCGGGTCTATCGCTCCTATCCCCATCAGCTCTCCGGTGGCCAACGCCAGCGCATCGTCATTGCCATCGCGCTCATCCTGCGGCCGGGACTCGTTATCTGCGACGAGCCCACCACGGCCTTGGACGTCACGACGCAAGCCGAGATTCTGGACCTGGTTAGCGAGCTGCAGCGCGAGAACGGCACCGCCGTCATGTTCATCACCCACGACCTCGGCGTCGTCGCGGACATCGGCGACGAGGTCGTCGTCCTGCGATTGGGTGAGATGGTCGAACGCGGGACCAGCGAAGAGGTTTTGGGCCACCCTCAGCACCCATACACCCAGATGCTGGTGGACGCGATTCCTCATGTATCGACGCAGGGGCGGCCCCATATTCCTTCGCGCAGTGCGCTGCTGGAAGTGAAGGACATCAAGAAGACCTACGTCAGCCGCAACTGGTTTGGCGGTCGCCGGGAGGTTCACGCCCTCGAGGCCGCGTCGTTCTCGATCCAGTCCGGAGAAACGTTGGGCGTGGTCGGCGAGTCCGGTTCCGGCAAGTCCACCGTGGCTCGGTGCATCGCGCGCATGATCGAACCGACGAGCGGGAACATCTGCCTGGACGGGCGGGACGTCACGCACCTGGAAGGACGAGACCTCTCGGACTTCCGCCGCACAGTCCAGATGATTTATCAGGACCCGTATCGGTCACTGAATCCGCGACGAACCGTCGGCGAGTCCATCATTGAGGGTGCGGTGAACTTCGGTGCATCTCGCACGCAGGCTTGGGAACGCGCGGAGCGTCTCATGCAGCTGGTTCGGCTCAAGCCTGAATCCCTGCGGCGCTACCCGTCCGAGTTCTCCGGCGGGCAACGCCAGCGCATCTCCATCGCACGGGCGCTGGCCTGCGAGCCCAAGCTACTGATCGCCGACGAGGCCGTGTCTGCGCTCGACGTGTCGGTGCAAGCGCAGGTGTTGACCCTGCTGGGCGAGATCCAGCGCGCCACCAAAGTCGCCATCCTTTTCATCACCCATGACCTTCGGGTTGCGGGTCAGATCTGTGACAGGGTCATCGTGATGCACCGCGGTCGGATCGTTGAAGAAGGCCCGGCAAGGGAGGTCTTGCTCGATCCGAAGGATGCCTACACCCGCCAGCTGATCGATGCCGCACCTGGCCGCGACTTCACCTTTGGCCGCACGCCCGATCTCAATGGACTGGCGGCCACCTGAATCCAACGCACCGGCCGTCGGGGGCCCGTCGCTCCCTTCGGCCAGCTTGCCTACCCACCGAGGTCGCTCGCGACCTCATGCATCACTACGAAAGGAACCTCCCATGACGTCAACCACCCCGCTGTCCCGCCGCAGCTTTGCTACCCATACGGCCGTCATGCTGTCCGGCATGTCCCTCGGCCAAGTCCTGATCGGCAACGCACAGGCCGCAGACAAAACCTTCACGATTGCCCCTGCCCTTGGCCCACTGAAGACCATCGAGGCCGGCGAGCTGAGCGTCGGCTACGTGGACCTCGGCCCAGCGAAAGGTCCTGCGGTCGTGCTGCTGCACGGCTGGCCTTACGACATCCACGCCTTCGTCGACGTGGCTCCGCGCCTCGTCGCTGCCGGCTACCGGGTGGTGATTCCCTACCTGCGAGGCTACGGACCCACACGTTTCCTCTCGGACGGCACCGTGCGCAATGCCCAGCAAAGTGCGGTGGCGCTGGACGTCCTGGCTCTGATGGATGCGCTGGAGATCAAGCAGGCTGTCGTCGGCGCATTCGACTGGGGCGCGCGGACGGCCTGCATCATGGCCGCGCTGTGGCCGGATCGCGTTCGCGGCCTGGTCTCCGTCAGCGGCTATCTTATCGGCAGCCCCAAGGTCAACTCGAAGTCTGGACCTGCCGCGGCTGAGTTCGCTTGGTGGTACCAGTCCTATTTGTGCACGGACCGCGGTCGCGACGGCTATGCGGCCGATCCGGTGGCCTTCAACCGCTTCATCTGGCAACAGGCCTCCCCGAAATGGAAGTTCGACGACGCCACCTACCTGCGCAGTGCGCAGGCCTTCGACAACCCCGACCACGTGACGATCGTGGTTCACAACTACCGCTGGCGCGTCGGCCTGACTCAGGGCGAGGCCCGCTTCGATGCCTTCGAGGCGCGCCTGGCAGCCAGTCCGACCATTTCGGTGCCGACCATCACGATGGAAGCGGATGCCAATGGCGCCCCGCATCCGGCGCCTGCGAACTACAAGGCCCGGTTCACTGGCAAGTACCAGCACCGTCAGCTGGAGGCGCCCATCGGTCACAATCTGCCGCAGGAGGCGCCGGAAGCCTTCGCACAGGCGATCCTGGACGTCACGCGTCTCTGAGACGGGGCCTGACGCGCGCCATGCAAGGGGGCCAAGGTCTACGGTTGGGCGGGCCACATGATGGCCATCAACAAGTGCCCTGTCACCCTCCCGGATGCGGTGGCGCCGCTCGGCCGGTCAGTCAGCCAGCCAGAGACGAACATGCCGATGCACGGATCCACGGAAGTTGCACTGCAGACCCGAGGAGGCCTTCGCAACTCGTGCTCCAGGAGCGGTCCTTGCGTCGGTCAATCCAACAGCGAAGTTTGCAATCCCAAGCGCCGAGTCGAGGAACGGCTAGCAGCCCGCGAACCGCCGTAGAGCTCCATAAGCGAGATTGACGACCCATCGACAAGAGAGACTTGCCCTTCGCTCATGCCACCAGCAGACGATGCGTGAACAGGCCGTGCAGCGTCCGCGCGGCCAGCACCGTCACGGCCAGGCTGGCGACAAACAGGACCACACCGGCGACAGCGGTCAGCCACCACGTCCCGGCATACTCCGCGTACTGCAGCGCGGCGCTGGACAGGGCGCACATCGGGAAGCTGACAGCCCACCACGAGGTCGCGAATGGAACATCGCGGCGGAAAACCTTGGGTGACAACGCAATGAACAGGAACAGGCCGGCATGGAACAGCAGGCCGGCGAACATGTCGACCGCGTGCGTCATCGCCACGTACGCAAGAAACCCTACCTCGAAGGGTGCGATCATGACGATCAGCGAGGGCACCAGCGCGGGGGGCAGGGAGTCGTGGTGAATGAGCCTGGAGAAGATCATGGTGAAGAACACCAGCGCCATCATCGTACCCACCGCCAGTCCGAACAGGTTGACCTCGTGAGCCCACGGCATCGGCATATTGCCGCCGGCCACAGCGATGTTTAGCGTGGCGACGCCGGAGATCAGCCATGGAGGACCAACTTGCGTCGCGTCGACTCTCCCGCGCATCAGGCGGCTGGCGACGACCAAGGTCAGCGCGACGGTCAGCACTGTCCCGCAGACCCACACGACTTCGCCGAGCGCGTCGCCATACTTGCCGACGACCGCCGACAGCAAGAGTATGGCGGTCGTGATCGTGCCGAAGAAGTTGCCCGCGACGGGATGCTCGAACTCCGCCTTCACGGCCGCTGAGTAGCAAAAGCACTTCGCCAAGTATCCTGCCGCGAGGACCAGGAATGTGACGATGGCAACGACGCCGATAGCGTCGCCGATCACTGGGTGTGCGCCGAAAACTCGATGCGCGCCCCGCCACGCAAGCGATAGACCGGCAAGACCCATGGCTGCGCCGAACAAGTTGACCGGCAGGTACCTGACAGAGCTTCGGTGGCGCTCGACGTGGGAGACGACGGATGGGACGATGCTCATCGAGTCCCCGAATCGCCGATGGGCCGACTCGGTGTCAAAACGAGCGCGCTAGCACGCGAGCCTCTTCCACCGCCTGAACCGGTCCGAGGGGTGCATTCGAGTCCAGTAGCGTCCCTTTCGCGACGCCTTGCGCACCGGGCGCCGAGAACCCAACACGCGCGGACCCTGCTGCGAGCAGGAGGCTGAATGTGGCACAGGCAATGGCGGTGACGAGAGATTTCACAAGGGATCCTGTTGTTCGTCTTTGACTACGTTCAGACTCTTTGCTCGCCGAGCGAATTCAGTTGACCCCAGACACGGCATCACCAATCCTGAGCACACCACCTTCAACCACATGCAGGTACATACCGAGGTGGATGTGTCCGTAGGCACGCATCAATTCCTGCGGAACGTTGATGTCACGAAGCCCCGTTTCCGGATTGACCTCGGTCGCCGGGCAGCGGCGGGTCAGCCGCGCCCCTTTTAAACGCAAACGACCAACGGCCAACTCCCGGTCGAGCAAATCCAACTCCACCCAGGGCGACATGCCTTCGATCAAGATGTTGGCGCGAAATCGCCGTGGATCGAGGGTTTTGCCAATTCGCGTCTCCA
>Ga0307508_10000779_pt1 | contig 37687 bp, 61 predicted proteins | sample 9_EM_MG_FD_203089 | JGI IMG/M metagenome (GOLD analysis project Ga0307508, IMG submission 203089) | Populus trichocarpa ectomycorrhiza microbial communities from riparian zone in the Pacific Northwest, United States - 9_EM | ecosystem: Host-associated > Plants > Roots > Unclassified | place...
TCTAAGACGTCTGTGAAAGGCACAGTTTTTTTCCGTCAAGTAAAGAGTGGTTTTTGGTTGTGTGAAAACGGGCATTTTTGGTGTAAAACGGCCCCTGTACGGAAACTTTTGTCCCTGTACTTTACAATTTTCACCGTACGGTTCTCCATCGCCGTTTGTGTTGTGAAGTGCGGGCGTAGAATTAATATATGGAGCAGGTGCAGGATCAATTGGTGTCGCGGCCAATAAGTAAGGAAGACAGCACGTACAATACCGAAGTTTGGCAGACAAGTCGCCAACACTTACTCACTCCATAGGTGACTGCCGATCGCGTCTCGCTCCGCGGGGGAGGGAAGTAGGGAAGAAAGGATTCTCCGGTTGCGTCGTAGAAGGATCAATCTCGAGACCGAGTAGGCAGAGGCCCTATCATCCGACTACCTCGCTCATACATGATTAGTGAAGGCCATTGGCAGTGAGCGCAAGCACTCAGGCCTGCTAGTACCTAAGGAGGGGGGGGGGGGCAAAAAACGGGTTGACATCTATCAGTCCACAGCAAGCTGAGAGGTTACCGACGCACAGATTCGGTGGTACTGGGGCTGACTTCCTTCTACCTCTTGTCAACCCTTTCCCTTTCCTTTCCGTTCGCTTTTAAGGGACCCGGCACGTCGACAGCTTTCCCGCGAAAAATCCCCTAACCCCCGGAGCAAGTTTATCGTCACTGTCGCGACCGACATGAGGTGGGGGTGAGACATGAGGTTGCGACTGACCAATGATCTTCGTTGTTTGCATCTTGGCGACGGATTGTACGACGGATTTCAGTCTGCGCATAACTATATAGAACAGTTCTAGCGTCAGTTACTGATAGCGTAGGGGTAAGGAGATGTAAGTAGTGAGTAAATACTGAAGAAGAAACAGCGCCGCCGCCTGAGGAAACAAGAGAGAATAAAACCATGTCGCTCCAAGTAAAAGGGAAAAAAAAGCTACAGCGAAGCAATTCACTTCTGTTGCGACACAGCGACTTCGTGTCTTGCATCCGAAAAAAAAGGCTGTACTTCGAAGCGGGCGCGGAGTAAGTGAAAGTCACTCACCTTCACGTGACTTCTACTGGTATGCGCAGCACGTGCTACGGGCGGCCAAGACAATCACGAGAGGCGCTAACCACTTTCAAAAACAGGATCATCATATCTACCAACCTCCCCGCAGCACTGCCTGCTACGACGCGTCCGCTGTCAGCTACCACCACCGTCGCCACAACAATGGTGGCATATTCGAGCGCTACGAGCGGAAGGCCGAGGACTGAAAGTGCAGCACCAACGGGACGTCCTACGTGTCCCCCGCATGACGATGCCTTGAAGTGCTCGGCTCAACGCTCGAGCTCCTCCGGCCTACCCTCGCCGACCGTCACCATCGTGCCCGTCTACGAGAGCGAGACTACCAAGACCACCCCGGCCTACAAAACCGACTCGCCCAAGAGAACTCCCGCGTGCGGAAACGGCGCCGACAGCCCGGAGACGCCCATCTACGACTAGCCTGAGGAGGTCGCCAAGACTCCCGCGTAGCCCCTGCTGTTACGTGACCTCCGTCTCGACAGCGGCCGGATACAAGCCCGTGCTCACCCCCGAGGTGGTCACCCACCTCCAGCCCGGCGCCTGCACGAACCCCGCCAGGGCCAGGGTCATCGCCACCACAGAGACCGCCGTCTACCCGAGACCACCGTCCTAGTCCCCAGAAAGACCGAGACCTTCGGAGTTGCTACACCATCGTCGAGACCTCGTCCGTCGTCACTTGCCCCGACATCGCTGTCGAGACCAGCGCGGGCGGCACCGTCTCCAAGGTCTACGATACCGTGTGCGAGTGCCTGGCCGCTAGAACCACACGATCGGCGCCTTTTGTACCGTCCGAGATCACCGCCACCATTACCAAGACCGATGTCGTCGTGACCTGCCCATACGAGGAGACCCCGGTCTGCGAGAAGCCCGCCGTTGAGGAGCCCGTATACACGCGCAGGGAGACGCCCGTCGGCGCTCGCGAATACGATGAGACCGTCAAGGAGGAGCCCGCCTGCACGCCCAAGCCCACCACCACCCACAAGCCGACCAAGTCCGCTGACGTTCCCAAGAAGACGGCAACCCCCAAGGTTCCCACTGACGGTAGAGTCAAGTACTGGCAATCACCTACTCGCCCTTTTCCGGCGACCATAGCTGCAAGGATTCCAAAGACGTCGCCAGAGACATCGCCGACATCGCCCGCAAGGGCTTCTCCAATGTGTGCATCTACTCGACTGGGTGCTACGGTCTCAAGAACATTGGCAATGCCTGCCGCGAGATCGGCATCGGCATGATCGTCGGCCTCTTCATCAAGGCCGGCGGTATCCCGACTAGTGGGCAGGATCTCAAGGACCTCACCGCATGGATCGGCTGGGATCTGGTCAAGGCGGTCACCGTCGGCAACGAGGCCATTTCCAACTATGTCTTGGCGGGTGGGCTTGTGGACTACATCTCGACTGCCCAGACGGCCGGTATCCTTGAGAGCCACCCAGAGCTCCGCGGCGCGGTGGACTTCGTCGGCGTCAACATCCGGCCCTATTTCGACGGCGGGTGCACCTCCAGCGAGGCCGGCGCTTTCCTCAAGTCGCAGCTGCAGGTGGCTGAGAAGGTCTGCGTCGGCAGGGAGTGCCACGTCCTCGAGGCCGGTTGGCCGTCCGCCGGCAAGTACAACGGCAAGGCGGTCGCTTCGCCCGAAGACCAGAAGATCGCCGTCACGCCGTACAAGGAAAATGCGCCCGGCCACGTCTCATTCTTCACCTACCGCAACGACGGCTGGAACTCGACCGGCACCGAGCAGAAATTTGGCGCCGCAGGCTTGTGAAGCTCTGCAGTGTTGTGTAGCGAGGAGTAGAACGGAAGAACGGTTTTTATTCGTCGAGTGCGTGCGTGTGGTTTTGTACATGAAATGGGATGTTCCGGGGAGCGATGTTTCTTTTTTTTTTTGAGGGGGGGTTGGGTTGGAGCGCGTGTGATAGAACCAGGATTAATACCTTGAGACTTTGCCCTGGAATGATCTGGCGGACGTGAGGATGTGACCACTTTAACCAAATCGATTGGGACCGTCCAGACCACGGCCGAAGAACGCTACGTGCATGAGACGATGCTCGAGGTTGCTGAAGGTCTATCATCCACATGGTGCTCGTGCTACTTATCCTCCCTTGCGCACCGAGCGTTGTTATATACCCCAACTGCTGCTTGCTCCCCCACATCCCGACCTCCAAAATTTCCGGACGCCTTGGCAATATGTACAATGGCGATAATACTCTACATCTACACACTATGTATTCCAGTCTCGCTGACAGGCAGCCGAATCGATTGGGCGAGTCCGCTGCAGGAGCGATCGTGTCTGCGCAGGGGTCATTATATGAGTACGTTCACCATTTTGAGCCCCCCCTTTGCCGTGAGAGCGACCACGGAAGCTCTAAAAACGAATCCCCCATCCTGATACAAAAGGATTTTTTCCAACCATGGGGATGGTTGATTACTACGGATTAGCCGAGCCCGGGACGGGGACGGTCTGTTCATAATATCTCCATGATCCGGCACGCATGCGATCAAGACTCATCGTCATCGGGGGCGCCGTGCTGCTCATTCGGCCTCGGCAGCGGCGGGTGCGTGGACACGCACGACGAGGGAAAGCAGTCGGATTAACGGCAGCTGCGCGTCTGCAACGGATATTGTCGACCTGGAAACGCTGGCGGCATTCTCGGCGTAATTACCAGTTAGCCGCGCGAGGTGCAGGTAGGTGTGACTGCGCTGGACCCGTTGAACACAGTTGGCGTACGAAGCGTCGGGACGTGTGTAACTGCCTCGTACTTACTTCGATTATTGGCGGGATGCGAGAACCAATGGGGGGCAGTGGATGCAGGCCAAGGCGGCACACATATCACATGACCAAGTGTCAGGCGGAAGCGGGGCGAGCAAGGCGAAAACGGGGGTGGTCGGGGAAATGGATATATACTTGCCACGCCGTTTGTTATGACTTACTCTGCGAAAAAACCGAGCAGCTATTGAGCAAGCGCCCTTTTGCAGTAATATCGCCAGACTATCCCATCTTCTACAAGCTTCTTTCAGTCGGACGAAAATCCCCATCCAACTCTTCATCAACCCAGCGGCAGTCGCAACCAAACCGCTGACCGACAATACGCAACGATCAACCCGTCACTTCAACCGTCCAACATGGACACTAGGGGAAGCGCAGAGAACCAACGGATCTGCAAGGATTCCACGCATGCCGAGTTCCAAGGAGTGTTTCATGGCGCAATCACCTTCGTCGCTGGAGGGTAAGTACCTGAAATCCGGCGAAGAGCAATTTGACAGGATCTTGCGGTTGGCTAACGAGAACACGCCCGCAGACCCAAGAGTAAGCGACACCTCTCCATCGGAAAACATGCTTAGCCTCCCAATATTTCCCGGCAGCGACTGACTCTGGAGCTAGAGCGAACCGAGATCCTGGAATGGATATCCACGGTCCCGTACACGAATCACCACAAACGTATCAGTGATGATCGTCTAGCAGGCACAGGGGAGTGGATCTTGAGGAAGGAGAAATAGCAAGCTTGGAGAGTATCAACCGACTCGATGCTGTTGCTGCTGCGGGGAATCCGTAAGTCTCCGTAATCCCCAGCTGAAAGAAGCACTCTTCTGATCCGTTCGTCTAGCTGGAGCTGGCAAAACATACACTGCATCACAGGTGATTGACTGGTTCCTTCCCAACCCAACAGACGAATCCAAGTTGGCGTACTTCTACTGCAATCGAGCCGAGGAAAGTCGCCGAGATCCCGAGAGCATTCTACATACCCTTATTCAGCAGCCCGCGCAGACCTCATCCAAAGACAGGCTCCTGACGCCGGTCCTCGATGTGTATAAGGAGCGGGAGGAGATAGCGCAGCTCTCTTTGCGGTTGACCCTTAAAGAATGCCAGGATCTCCTTGTTAAACTCACGGCCGTATATTGTCAGACGACAATCTGCATCGATGCCCTTGACGAAGTCGACCACAAACTGCGGCCGGGGTTACTAAGGGTGCTCAAGCACGTCGTGGAAAGATCAAATACTCGGGTCAAGATTTTTGCAACAACGCGAATGGATACCGATATCCTCATGCAGTTTGAGATGTTTCCCAGGATTGAGTTGGAACCCGATGACAATGTCGACGACATCAACCGGTTTGTGAAGGAGCAGGTGCAGGAGACGATCGAACAGAAGCAACTTCTCCACGGCAACGTCCCAAATGCGCTCAAAGACAAAATATGCCAAGTTCTTTGTGCGCGATCCAAGGGAATGTAAGGGCGACCGAACCACTGACAGATGGGTGTCACAGCTAACGGCTGGATGAAGGTTTCAACTTGCTGCTCTTCAGATTACCTTGCTCTGCGACTTGGTCCATCCAGACGATGTAACTGACAGACTGATGGTCCTTCCAAAAACCTTGATTGAAGCGTACGGCGAAATATACAACCGTATCCGGATGCAGGGTCGCCATGCTTCTCAGCTAGCACTAAACGCCTTCCGGTGGGTCCAGTGCTCTTACGAGCCATTGCGATCGGAAACGTTGCTCGATGCGGTCACGGTCGAAGTCGACGACTCGGGGAAATTTTCCCACGGCTGCACGGCTATAAGGGCGACTGATTTGTTAAACGCCCGGCCGTCCATCCATCTTGGGATATCGATATGCTGGTAAGCTTCCGCCCTAATCCGAACACGCACACTGTGGAAAGACGATCCCTCTCCTCATTGTGCAGAACCTCTGATCTAAGCCAAAAAGCGTCTTTAGTAAACCAGTTTTGAACACTCTGGTGATGATAGTCGATCCAGTGGCGGAATGTAGCTTCAGATAGGAAAGCCTCCCAAAGTGCATCCAAGATTTGACAGCCGTCTTCGCAACGACTCAAGTGCAATGGCCAGAATACTGCCGAGTACAGTAAGAGGTGGCGATCGTGGTAACGCCGTTCCCATGTTTCAAGAGCTATGTCATAGTCTGCCCAAGTCGAAGAGCAAACCAGTGAAAGACAAATTTTGGCAATTTCGGTATGAGAATCGATCTTCAGTAGCTGGGTCTCCAAGTATTCTTCCACCGAAAGGTGAGCAAACCGGAAAACGTTCAGGTGTTCGTCCAAAATGAGGAGGTTTTGGCAGGCTTGCAACAAATCGGTCGCCCTGACAGCCGTGGATTTGTGGGAAAATTCCCCCGAGCCGTCGACTTCGACCGTGACCGCATCGAGCAATGTTTCCGATCGCAACAGTTCGTAAGAGCACCTTTCTGCTTAAGAATACGGTTGTATATTTCGCCGTATGCGTCTGATAAGATTTCTGGAAGGACCTTCAGGCTGTCCCTTACATCGTCCGCAATAAACATTTGGTAGAGCAAGGTAATTTGAAGAGCAGCAAGTTGAAACCTTCATCCAACCGTTAGCAGTGGCACTTATCTATCATATCAGTCGTTCAGGCGAGCTGACATTCCCTTGGATCGCTCACAAAGAACTTTGCATATCTCGTCGTTGAGCGCATTTTCCACATTGCCGTGGAGCAGCCACTTCCGTTCGATCATCTCCTATACCTTCTCCTTTACAAATCGGTTGATGTCATCCACATTGTGATCGGGTTCCAACTCAATCCTGGGAAACATCTCGAACTGCACGAGGATGTCGATATCCATTCGAGTAGTTGCGAAAATCTTGACCAGCGTGTTTGATCTTTCCACGACGTGCCTGAGCGCGTCTAGTAATTTGAACCGCAATTTGTGATCAACTTCGTCTAGGGCGTCGATGCAAATCGTCGTCTCAGGATATACAGCCACGAGCTTAACAAGGAGATCCTGGCATTCTTTAAGGGTTAAGCGCGAATACACCTGCCCTTTCTTCTTCCAGTCATTATAAATGTCGAGGACCAGCGTAGGGAGATTGTCTTCGGATGGAGTCTGCGCAAGCTGCTGAATAAGCGTGCACAGAATGCTCTCGGGATCTCGGCGACTTTCTTCGGCTCGATTGCAGTAGAAGTACGCCAACTTGGATCCGGCTGTTGGATTGGAAAGGAACCAGTTAATGACCTGTGAAGCAATGTACGTTTAGCCAGCTCCAGCCAGATGAACTTGTCAGAAGAGCACTTCTTCCGGTTGAGGATTACGGAGACTTACGGATTCCACGCAACAGTAACAGCATTGACCTGGCCGATTCTCTCCAAGCGCGGTACTTCACGTTCTTCAAGATCCACTCTCCTGTGCCTGCTAGACGGTCATCGCTGATACGCTGGTGGTGATTTGTGTACGGGACCGTGGATATCCATTTCAGGATTTCGGTTCTCTTGGCTAGCTCCAGAGTCAGTCGGTCGGAAAATATTGGTAGTCTAGGCATGTTTCCGATCGAGGCGAGGTTTCATCAGCGAACTGCAAGTTCCTGTCGAACTGCTCACCGCCGGAATTCAAATACTTACCCGCTGAAGGCGAGGCTGATCGGGCCATGAAATTCTCCTCGTAACTCGGCATGCGTAGAAAATTGGTAGATTCGTTGGTTCTCTGTGCTTTCATGAGTCCATGTTGGACTGGTCGATGTGACGGGCTGATCTCGTTGCGTGGTATAGTCTGCGCTTTGGTTGCGACTGCCGCTCGGTTGATGAAGCGGAGTTGGAGAGTAGGGATGTTCGTCCGGCTGGAGGAAGCTGGCAGTACCTGATATAGATGGTCTGGCGATATTGCTGCAAAAGGTGGGCTTGCTCAACAGTCGTTCAGTTCTTCTATAGTGCGCGTGGTAGCTAGCGGAGTTTCTAAATATCCCCAACTACCCCGCTTTCTCGCTTGTCGCCCTGCTGCGACCACTCCTCACTGCCAAAATACATGGACCTGTAATATGCACGAGCAGGGAAATTCCCAGTCTTTTCTTTATTAGTACATACATAGATAGATATGTACTAGTACATACATAGGCAACCAGCGCGCCTCGCATCCTTGCAATAATAGGATACGAGGGAGCCGCACGTTCCACTGGGGGCCTATGCCACGTGGGCTACAACCAAGAGGCTACGATGCGGAGTATGCCGCTCGCGCTAGGGCACTAAAACCCGCGACGAGCCTTTTTTGTTGTTTATCATTACTCGCATGCGACCTATCTAGATCATGGCGAGATTATGTACCGTCCGTTTCCTGTCCGCTGTCCGCGTGGTGGCGACACGTTGCAAGCTCCCCTTTTGCCCTCCGGCCAGGCCTATCCCAAAAAGATGTAGAGCGAACCAAGGAAAGAACGTAGGAAAAAGAACCCGGAAGAGCGTGAAAGACAAAAGAAAGATACACAGGAAAAGTGCAGCCCGCCCCCCTTATTCCTTATTCCTCATCTGCGGGAGCCATGAAAGCGGGTGTGGGCAGGAACAGTGGTAGCTCCTCCCCGGCCCCCAACTCAGCCCCCAGCGCCTCCGCCTCCACCTCCCTCTCCTCTTCCCAGTTTCGGCGCTCCCGGAGCTCCCATACCGACACTCGCTCCCTGCGTCCTCCTCAGCCGGCGCTCTCCTTCCCACGTCAGTGGCAGTGAGGAAGTCTAGTACCGCCCAGCTGCACCTCTCGTCTGCCAGAAGGTCTCGGACCTTCCACCGGCTCTTCCCTCTCTTTGTCTCCTTAAACACCTCCGCCCACAGAATTTTCTGCTGCGGCTTCCATTCGGGGCATTCCTTGAAGAGGTGGTCCCGGGTCTGTATCCGATACCGGCACCACCAGCATTGCGAGAGGTGGGCCGATTCTTCGTCCAATTGAGGTATTGGCCGGTCAGGCAGTGCCCCGTCTTGAGTTGGTAAAACCGTGAAGCGAGCCTCTTGGTGCTGCCTGCCACTACGCCATCGGGCTTCTGTCCCTTTGGCATGCGGTATTTCATCTTGGAGGTCCGGCCCCCAGCCCATTGCCGCGCCTTCACCCACTTCTTCTCCGAGATCTCCTGCTTGAGGTTGGCAAGGGATCGTGGGAGTGGTAACGCACGCACTTCCGACCGGTCGCCGTAGCCGTAGCTCAGCCATTCCACCCCGTGGGTGTCTGGCTCCTCTGCTGAAATCTTGGCCCACTCGTCGGCTTTTTCGTTGTCGGCGATATCTTTGTGGGCCGGGCACAACTGAATCTCTATGGTGATGCTTGGCCGAGCCTGTCGCAGTGTCGCAATGTGCTTCCGTGCCTGGATAGCGCACTGCTGCCCCGGGCCAGGTTCGTCCGATGCCATCCGCCTGATGGCTGCCTGCACGTCCAAGAAGACAGTGACCTGTCCGGGGTCGTGTTTCTCTGTGACGCCGATTCCAGTGCGCGGGCGAGAGCAACACACTCCGCGTCGTAGGCCTCCTAGTTGTAGCCCATGTGGGTTTTGATGCTCTTCCAGGTCAGGCCATTCTTCCACACAACTGCGTACCCAGCACCCCCATCGTCCAGCCGCGACCCGTCCGTAAACATGGTGAGCCCAGGCCGCCCCTTTTCCGCCTCCGCCTTACCCTCGGCTTCCTCCTCTTGTAGCAACTCCACGTCGAGGGTTTCTGGCTCCTCGAGCAGAATTGTGCTCTCCGTCCTTCCAGCGTAGGCCAGGGCATTCGTGAGCCGCCACCCAATCTCTGACGGCGCGCCCACCATCTCCTTCGCCTGGTCCCCCTGCAGCAAGCTCAGCAATCGTAGCCCAAACCACCGCTGCCTATTCTCTAGCTGTGTCGACGCTGCCCTGATACCAGACTCCATCGAGAGCGCTCCCAGGTTGGTTGTCCGGAAGCAGGCGGTACTAGACTTCCTCTCCACGACGGACGTGGGAAGGTGAGTGCCGGCTGCGGAGGACGCAGGAAGCGAGGCGTCGGAATGGGATCTCCGGTAGCGCCGGGAGTGGAAGAGGAGAGGGAGGCGGAGGCGGAGGAGCTGGGTGCCGCGGGGGAATTGGGTGCCGGGGAGGAGCTACCGCTGCTCCTACCCCCGCCCGCTTTCATGGCATCCGCAGACGAAGAGTAGTGGATGGGCTGCTCTTTCTTTTGCTGATTTCCTTTGTCCTTCACGCCCGCTCAGCTTACTTTCTTCCGCAATTTCCTTGGTGCGCACCACAATAGCTGGGACAGGCCTGGGCGGAGGGCAAAGGGGGGCTTGCATTGTGCCGCCACCGCACGGACAGCTGACAGGAAACGGATTGTACATAATCTCGCCATGATTTAGATAGGTCGCATGCGGGTAATGATTAAACAAAAAAGAAGTGCGTGCGCGTACTACCAATGCTCATTTTTTTTTTGATGCGTCGCGATGATTATACTCGGCCAGGGCAGTCGAAAGAGAGACCGCCGCCTTCCCCGCCTTGCGGCGGAGGTCAGGCCTGCGGCCTCGCCACGATCAACCGAGGTCGCATGCGAGTAATGAATGAACAAAAACAAGACACGCAGGACAACTCTCGATTGGATCGGAAAGTAGGGCTTCCACGTATCCTCCCGAGAGTGGCCAGAACAGGTGCCTCAGTTCTCTCGTCGTGATTGGGTTGCGCGATTGGGCTGTGTGCGGGTTGATTACGTCCCTCGACCAGAGCCGGAGCAACGAACCCTCAACCGTACCAGCTAATCCTTCTCGGCCGCAACGGCGTCGAGATAGCTCCGCCCAATATCGCTCCCATCAGACTCTCGAACTGTTCCTGAGGTGCGGTCTTGTAGCGGCGTTTGCACTTTCCCGAACACGAGCCGGTACTTGGTCCGGGGGCTACCCAGCGCTACAGGATTGGCTTGAAGTCAAGCCTCCGCTTCAGTATTCGGCTCGACTCATTGTCCCTCACCTTGGTGCGGAACATGCCCTGCATCATAATCGTTGTAAGCGTCTCGGATAAGGGGTGGGGATACGCTCACGCTGTCGAGCGCTGGCAAAGCCCAGAGTTCATCGCCATAATCCGGTGTCAACGACGAGGATGCGAGTGGTAGCATAATCCCTCGTGTCTCCTGACAACGGGGTGCAGCAGTATCGCCTCGGGCTGGCCGTCTGCAACGATACCGCGATTCCCGACTCGTGGTGTTGTTCCTCTGGGCCGTGCCTCTGGAAACAACCCCGCTCCTATTCCGCGATCTAGACTCGCACCTCCTTGCGTTCCCATTTTCCTTCCGATTGCTTGTCCTTCTTATGATGACCACCAAGGTTGTCTTTCGCTGCGGCAGCGCTTGCGCATTCCCGGTGCCGGTACTTGGCCCAGGGGTTTCCTGGTGCCGCAGAGTCGGTCGACCCGAGTCGAGCCCCGACGTTGTCGGTTGCCCGGTCTCGGTATGCCGTCCTAAGACCGTGTGACGAGTTTCCGATACTTTCCTGCCCGGTTCGTATCCGGATTCTGACCCCGTCGTAATTAGGGTGTAACACGTGGTCATCGGCGGGGGTGCGGTAAACGAGAATCTCCAACCCCCACTTCGACCGGACCCCGCCGCGTCCCCAGCTGGCAGCGGGTGGGGGAACAAGCCCAGCTCGAGTGTAGCGGATGCAATCCCGCTCGTTGACTTCATGGGGGCGGGGTCATCGCATTCAGAGCCCAGGTAGCCCTCCCCAAAAACCAACCGCTACGGAGCAAATGCCTCGGGGCATTATTGACGGCGCACAGCAGATGCAGAAGAAGCAGCCAAGCTACTGACAACACAATATTCACTTCCAAACGTTCCCCTACCCACCCCCCCTTTCCACAGCTGTCCTCCCGGCCCCTCCGCCCTCCCACAAGTCCGGGCGCACCGTGCTGCGTTGCTGCGAACACCTCTCAGGGCTGCTCTCGACGGCCTGATTCTCTAATCGTTTACTTCGTGTTGTGCATGAACCCTCATGACAAATAATTAGGTGACTACAAAAAGGCAGAGGCGGCGATGACGACCCTTGGAAACGACGTAAGGGCTGGACGGCCGGGCGAAGTAGGAGGAGAACACCGGAGCTCCGGCAATGGATGTTACGTAGCGGCACGATGGTCGGCCTTGGGACAGGTGGCGGCAAGTTTGCTGAGGCCGGGATTCTTGACCAGGGGTAGTAGCCGGGTAACCCGTATGGTAACGTAAACTACAAGTGCCGATAGTATCAAAAGGCGACTAGTTATGGCCCGGGCGTAGGTTTTTCCTTCAATTACTTCATATTCTGTTGCATGAGAGTAGTGTGTACGCATGTGAGTTACGTGAGTTTGTGGGTGTACGCGTGTATATAAGGAGAGCTTCCTTCTGCTTGTTGCCTTGTTCTTATTGCTCTAACATGCCAGCACGTGGTAATGAAACTTTTTAGCGTGCTCTTGAATCCCTCCCGGTACAATCCTCATCACGGTTGCCACCCAACCCAACCTCCACCTCGACGCCAACCTCCACCTCGACGCCAACCTCCACTGCCGCGTTCATCCAAACCTCCATTCCAGCCTCTGACATGGCGGCGATTGCCCTGCTTGCTCGATCCCGGCTGTGTGTTGCATCAATGCGATATTCACTCCATTCAGGCACTCCTGGTTGGCATCTGTGTCGTGGACGGGTTGCGTTTGGAGGATTGCGCACGTATACCACACCAGTGAACTCCGAGTCCGGAAAGCCTCTGGGATCAAAACTGGCGACACCCGCGCCTCAGGGATCGAAGTTGGTGGTGCCCGCAGGGACTTACACTTTTCCATTGGGAGTAGGAGGATTTGCAGAGATCCGCAAGCAAGTCTACATCGACAAGACGCAATTCATCGCTCCAATTTTAGAGAAGGGCGTTGTTATATTGTGCCGTCCTAGGCGCTTCGGGAAGACTCTTACTGTTGGAATGCTTCAGAAGTTCCATGGTGTCGAATTCCGTGGCCAATACGAGAGACTATTCAAGGTATGTGGACTGGTTAATTAGCACTTATCTGCGTGTTCACCACTGATGCCTGACTTAGGGCCTAGAGGTTGACAAGGCCGTTCGAAATGGGGAAATCCAACCTGGAAAATATCTCGTTATGAAGATCGACTTCTCCGGCCATCCACCAATCGGGATTGATAATATTTCGAAGCGCTTTCACGAGAACATAGAGGTTGCGCTGCTCGAATTCATTGAAGTTTACACTCCATACCTACGCAATGCGATGACTCGGATTATATCGAATTTTACCGATGACCCTGTTATCAATTTCGGTCGTCTTGTTCGAGGAGTTTCCTGGGAGCTTAGGAGGATCAAAAAGGATGCGAAGGAAAGCGATAACCCGCTCGCTGACGTGGAGGGAGTAAGTTCATTCTAGTTGGCTGCTTATTCCGCTGTCATGCTTCTAACGCCCAAAGATCTACCTTCTGGCGGATGAATACGATGTTTTCACGAATCGGTGTATGGATCCACATGACTACAATGCTTGGAGGGGAAGTGGGATTGCAAATACACTGAGAGCCTTCTGGAGCACAGTCAAGTCAGCCACCACCGATGACTACCGCATACAGAAGGTGTTTATCACTGGAATCACACCACTTCTGTTGAGCGACATGTATAGTGGTTTCAACATCGCTCGGAACATTTCCTTCCATCCAAATTTTGCAACCATATGCGGTTTGACAACAGACGATGTCGTGGCACTTCTGAAGCTCTTATACAAGGAGGATGAGGAAATGGTAAAAGAGCATCTCGCGAAGCTACAGTACTACACCAACGGTTACCACTTCTCCAACACGAAATCTGTACCAAAGGTCTTCAACACAGACACAGTCATGTGGTATCTTGAGGTAATGTTCTTAAAACAGCTCGTATTGAAGGTTGGGCCCAGTGCTGATTAGGATATGTACAAGAAAACGAGGGTGAAACGCCCGACCTCGCCGATCCTCCGAATTCTGAAGTCTCCGAGAATATCTTGAGGAGCTGTGCAGGTGCACCTGCGGCTATAAACGATATTCAACTGGCGCTCCAAAAAGACGGAGATGGCTACCGGAAGTTAAGATATGACAAGATACTCGTAAACTTCAAGCTAGAAGAATTGGTAAGTCGCACTTATGTTGGTAGATAATCTGGTTCTAACGCTCTCGTTCTGCTTAGAGCAATCAGGCGGCTGGAAACGAATGTTCTTCTTCTGCATGGCGGTCGCTCATGATCTACGCGGGTGGCCTCACCTTCGATTCCGAGCAACCGTCTCGGTTTTTAAAGATACCCAACTATGTTGCTGCTTGTCGATTCGGAAAGACTGTACTTGATCGATTGGATATTTATGATTCCATGTCAACCGCTCTCAGAACCCTTTCAGCAACCGGCGCGCTGGATCGGGTTCTCTCGGGATATCTTCGCCTGATGCGACAACACGATGTCGGCGACCACGCATTTGAAAAATCAGAAGCGGACCACCGAGATCGTCTGTGGACGGTGATGTTTGACAATCCCGCCCTTGCCGCGAGCGCCGAATTCAAGGTTGAGAAGGTACGTACCACCCACCAGCTCCCGCTGGCCGCGGCCGACATTTATGCAGGGCTCCGGACAGCCAGGGTTGGTCGACTTGCTTATTGAATCCGATGAATATTACACGGTGGTGGAGTTTAAGAACATCCCCATCGAGTTCCTGGATCTCAACGGTAATAGCCGCACCGACAAAGCGGAGCAACTTGTCGCCATGACTTTGCCGCAAATCCTCAAGCTTGCGATCAAGAGCAAGTTCCGTGCAGGAACCATCAAGAAGTGGCTTGAGAAAGACATCTACCAGCAACTTCGCTCGTATGTTACGGGCGCCACCGTGAGGTCAGGCGGCGCTGACAAAATATTCCGTGCATATGCGGTGGTCATCATTGGGTCGCGCCATATCCTTATCCGCGAGATGAACTGCTCGGGCGATTGGGCTGGCGAGGGGCAACTCATAGACGAAATGGGATGTAGAAGGTAGAAGGAGGAGCAACGGATTGCGGGGCAAAGGATTCTGAAGTATGAGAGACCTTACGTGAAATATGTTTCTACTAGCAATCTCGGGGCAAAGCCCAAAGGAGATGCCATTTACCGTGACTTCCTCGGGTGTTGCCGTGTCTGTTAGACGTCGCAATAGATTCCGCGCAACCATTGCTGACTGCCTACTCCGGATCACCTACCACCCGCCGGTATGCCTCACCCTCTCTGTAACCCGAATTGAGTTCCTCATCGCCCATCACTTTTCCATAGTTTCCAAATATATGCTCGCGACTGCGCCCCCGGCATCCAGCATTCTGAATTCTGGACGAAGAACTGACCCGCCCCCCAGTGTTGGTGGTGCCTGTCACGGTACCACTGTGGACGCCAGAGACCTAGCGGATTTGTTCCTACAAAATGTGTTCCGATTACATGGCCTTCCGTTGACAATCACTTCGGACCGAAGACCGCAGTTTGCCTCCACATTTTGGCACCGGCTTTGCGCACGTCTGGGTATTGAACCGCGTCTCTCCACCGCCTTCCACCCGCAGACAGACGGTCAGACCGAACGAATAAACTCAGTAATGGAGTAATACTTGCGGTCTTATGTGAACTACCTTCAGGATGACTGGTCTGAATGGTTACCCCTTGCCGAGTTCGCGTCAAATAACCATACGTCGGAGACCACCGCAACTTCCCCGTTCTTTGCCAATCTTGAATATGATCCCCGCTGGCAATTCGATCTCACCGCCGCAGCCCACCATCAACCGCATGACCAAGGGGCCCGTTCAGCGGTAGAAGCCTTATCCGAAATCCACGGCCACCTAAGGGCTGAGATGCGCCGCGCGCAACTGCATCACCAGGAAAGTGCCGATGAGCATCGCCTTCCGGCCCCGGACTACCGGGTGGGGGACTTCGTATGGCTCGACGCTCGGAATTGGAAAACTACGGCGGCCTGTAGCGACACGAAGGATCAAAACCCCTACAATTACATTTCGACATTTTGCAATTTCTCAACTTGCAAGCGCCCATCGGCGACACATCAAAACCGAAATGTCTAAGTACCCCAACAAATAAAAGAGAGAGCGCGCCACATTAAATAAGAGAGAGAGAGAGAGAGAGAGAGAGAGCGCAAAATTAAATAAGCGAGAGAGAGCCCCATTAAATAAAAGAGCCAGCGCGCCACATCATTGCCGGTTGAGCCATGGTTGCTGCCCTGGGTAGACAATATCCTCCTCGAGCGCAGCCTCATCCGCGAGGAGATCAAGTTCCTCAGCTCCCCCGGGAAAAGCAGCAGCCGGTGGTTCCCAATCCCATGCACCGGTGGGGTGGGCTGTATGCCGGAGAATATCCTGATCCTCCGCTGCGTCTTGGAGGAAGTCGCCAGCCATCTCTCGCAGAGTGAGATAGGCCAACTCATGTCGAGAAGTGAGGAACCACTCATTATCATCCCCTCGAGCCCACATCTGGTTCTGGTCGTATGGCAGCGGTGTTGCAATTCCAGCATGAGCCAACGCTGCACCACACCAAAGCATGGTGCTGGTAGGTAGATACTCATCAGGATCTGATCGGAGAATGGTTAGAGTGACTCTATTTTATAACTTGAATGCTGATCAGCTTACCCCATGCACCTATTCCACTCCGATTTTTCACCTCCGACACCACTGCAGGATCAATGGGCTGCTGATAGTCATGGACTCCTTCCGCTGGGAGGTTGTACAGTACGTTTGGCTGTCCAGTTGGTAGATACGGCCTACCGGGAGTTAGATCAGAAGGTAATTCATAATCAGTGTAGAGAAATATACCGTGTCCGTTGTTTTCGAATCTCGTGGACATTCCACATTTCCACAAACTCGAGAATTTCGTCCTTGATGACAGGGAAGAAAACAAATAGAAGAGCGATCTCATCAGCGAGGTCGTCTTTGGTGAAGAGTCCACGGCCCTGAAGACGGCGGAAATATAATTTCCACTTCCCCGTTTGGCCCTTCGTCATCATGTTCCACCAAGATTCAATGCGCTGATTCTTGACAGAAGTCCCATAGCGGTATATCTCGCGAAGCATAACTTCAGGGTAAAGAGTCTTCCACAAAAAGAGATGATATTCGGCCATCATGGGGGTTTCAGAGCCTCTATCTGAACGTATCATCAAGGGGAGAAAGCCACATGATTCAACTGTATCCAGATAGCCACGGAGAACCGAAACCGCAGTACGAGCGGAGACCCCAACGTATATCCAGGCGATATACTCCTGACGCCGGTCCTCGATGTGTACAAGGAGCGGGAGGAGATGGGCCAACTCTCTTCGCGGTTGACCCTCAAAGAATGCCAGGATCTCCTTGTTCAGCTCATAGCAATATATCCTCAGACCACAATTTGCATTGACGCCCTGAATGAAGTCGATCATAAATTGCGGCTCGAATTACTGGAGGCGCTCAGTCATGTCGTAGAAAGATCAAATAATCTCGTCAGGATTTTCGCGACTACTCGAATGGATACCGATATCCTGATACAGTTCGAGATGTTTCCCAGGATTGAGTTGGAACCCGATGACAATGTCGATGACATCAACCGGTTTGTGAAGGAGAAGGTACAAGAGAAGATTGATCGGAAGCGGCTGCTCCACGGCAATGTTCCAAATGCGCTTAAAGACGAAATATGCCAAGTTCTTTGTGAGCGATCCAAGGGAATGTAAGGGCAACTGAACCACTATTAGATGGGTGCCACAGCTAATGGCTGGATGAAGGTTTCAACTTGCTGCTCTCCTGCTCTGCGACTTGGCCCATCCAGGCGATGTAAGGGACAGACTGATGGTCCTCCCAGAAACCTTAATTGACTCGTACGGCGAAATATACAATCGTATTCGGATGCAGGGTCGCCATGCTTCTCAGCTCGCACTAAACGCCTTCCGGTGGGTCCAGTGCTCTTACGAACCATTGCGATCGGAAACGCTGCTCGATGCAATCACGGTCGAAGTCGACGGCTTGGGGGAATATTCCCGCAACTATGCGGCTATGGGGGCGACTGTTTTGCTAAAAGCCTGCCAAAACCTCCTCATCTTGGACGAACGTCTGAATGTTTTCCGGTTTGCCCACCTCTCAGTGGAAGAATACTTGGAGACCCAGTTGCTCAAGGTCGATTCTCATACCGAAATCGCCAAAGTATGCCTTTCATTGGTTTGCGCTTCGAGTTCTTGGACAGACTATGACGTGGCCCTTGAAACATATCCAGGACGTTACCACGATCGCCACCTCTTGCTGTACTCGGCAGCATTTTGGCCATGGCACCTGAATCGCGGCGAAGACAGCTGTCAAATCTTGGATGCACTTTGGGAAACTTTCCTATCTGAAGCTACATTCCAGCGCTGGATCGACTATTATCACCAGCGTGTTCACCACTGGGGTGCTAGAGATACTTTTTGGCGTAGATCAATACCTCTGCGGCAAGAGGGGAAAAATCGTCTTTCTACGGTGTGTATGTTCGGATTAGGGCGGAAGCTTATTAGAATATCCAAATCCCAACATGGATGGACGGCCAGGATAGAATTGAAGTTACCCACCACATTCATTTCCGAGACTTTACAGAGGGTCAGTGTGGACCGATTCCTACTCCACGCGTCCAATTTTGGAGACCTGGAAATTGTTCAGCATCTGCTAGATGCAGGGGCCCGACGTCTCGATGGCCGGCCAGCGCGGGTTGACACCCCCGCACGCCGCTGCCGGCAACGGGAACGATTTGCTGGCCCGGTGCCTCTTGCGCCGAGGCGCCGGCTACCTGGAGGCTGACGTGATCGGGGCGACACCACTGCACGCTGTGGCCGGGAGTGGGAACGAGGCGCTGACCCGGCTGCTCTTGGATCGACGCGCCGACGTCTCGATGGCCGGTCATATCGGGATGACACCGCTGCACGCTGCTGCCAACAATGGGCACGAGGCGCTGGCCCGGCTCCTCTTGGATCGAGGCGCCGCCGTCTCGACAGCCGACCTGAGCGGGACGACACCGCTGCACATCGCCGCCGTGAGCGGGCACGAGGGACTGGCCCGGCTGCTTGTGGATCGAGGCGCCGACGTCTCGGCGGCCGAGCTCTACGGACGCACGCCGTTGCATATCGCGATGCAGCTTGGGTACCAGCCGCTAGCCCGGCTGCTTGTGGATCGAGGCGCCGACATCTCGGCGGCCGCTGCCGGCGGATGGACGCCGCTCCACGTGGCAGCGCGGAACGGGCACGGGGAGCTGGCTCGGGTGCTCGTGAATCGAGGCGCCGATCTCTCGACGGCCAACGGCGACGGGTTGACTCCTCTAGACCTCGCTGTGCTGAACGGGTACGACGCGTTAGCCCAGCTGCTCGCTGCCGCTGCGGTCGCGCTCACCCCTCGGAAGCGTTACTTCCCTTTTACGATGCGGTATTAATCGCAACCGACCGATCTGGTGACTGGGCGGGAAATCTTGGGAAAGAAATGGACAGTGGCCCGCCAATCGGCTGTAGCGGTTATCACTCCAAGGGAATACCGGATGCTGCGGCAGCGGTGGCTAGGCAACGATTCCCGCTACTCGCATCATAGTTTCGCCAAGACGCTAAGCGCGTGTCGTGTTCCTATTCGCTGATTCTAGCATCGCGAATTTTTCTTCGGCTTCATTTCTACCCCTCTTGAATTGTCGGTTCGCAACTGCTACACATGCGGTCGCCTCCGCCATTTGGCTCGCCGGTGCACCACCTGCCCTCCACCAGCATCACTGCCTGGAGGAAGAGGATCGTTCCGACGTCGGAAGCGATGACAACATCACTTCCCACTGAGGAGGCTGAGCGGACCTCTCAGCCGGTAAGCTCAAGGTTTCCGGCAACGGAGGCGCGGGGAGAGGATCACGAGAAGCGTGGGAACGAGCCGCCCCGAAAAGAGGAGAGAAGTATGTGTTGCCTTACTGGACGGGTCTCAGAAGCCAGGCCGGCTGGGCTATTGAGACCCATGCTTGGCACTTCCGGCTACTATCTTGTCGGGCCGCTGCTCTCCCGGTAGAACAGTGGTCACTGGCTGTTAGGGCGCGAGGCTTAGGGTTTGCTCCCGCTACTGTCGGGTGGGTGAGGGGTGAGGGATATTCAGAGGCTAGTGCTTTTAGTTCTCGTTGTGTCGTCTCCTGTATCCAGACTACTTCTCACCAATCCCAAGAATCGACTACCATCACCCGAACACTGGCTACGCAGTCGTCTGGAAGACGGGGCAGATGTGGAAAGGACATATGGTGCACATGTCAGTTGGGCATGAAGACTCTACGGCATCGCCCGCGCTCTCGAAATAGCGGTCAGGACTCAGAAGACGAGAAAATTAGGCGATATTACGATGTTCACAGATATTCAAGCCGCCATTCAGAGGAGACCTCAGGCTACTAGAGGTTTTTTTACTTTGCTTTCGTACTTCTGGCGAATGGCGGGTGCGAGGACTCAGCTTGATGGTTCTGGGTACAACACCACCTGTAGAATTCTCGTATCACATTCCAAGTGTCGTTAGAAAGGGCCAAATACCGAGAGAAAACAAAACAAATGGGCCCCAGATAGAAATTGCCGCTAACTAAGACCACGATATGTACTGTACATGTACATGACCACGAACGAAAAGGCAGAAAAACGGCCTTGCGATAAATATACTCAAAACAGAAGCACGCAGGGGTGAGATGTCGATCGAGTAAAATGAAAGTCACCGGTAAAATCAGGACTGTTCTGCTCCACAGAGCCGCGCATGCATGCTCATTACCTATTCGGAAGTGTCGTAATGCGAGTCCTCGACTGTACGGGTAGCCGTGTCCGCGAGAGACAACAGTTCCACAGAGGACAACAGCTCCGCTGCATCCACACGCAGAGCCTGTGGTGCGTATTTGAACGGCTGCGCGCCGAAGTTGGCACTGATGTGGCCCCGCGGAGAAACGCTGACCATCGGGAACAGCCGGCTGGTCAGCTTGCAATACGCGATACCTAAATACGTTACTTAGCAATATGGACGCAGAAACGAACGGCGAGGAGGCAGGAACCCACCCAGATGCACACCGTTCTTGGTGAAAAATAGATTATGCTCCCTGTCCACCCCACATCCGACCACGTCATCGACCCCGTACGTCTCGCTGTATCTGAACCCGAACTCCTGTTCCATGTACAACTTCCCGTCGTCGCCGTGATAGCCCCACGTGTTGCTACGCCAGCCGGGCATTCCGTAGAAAATCATCGGCAACCTATTGCAGAGCCCCAAACCGATTATCCTGTGTTGTCAGCCTCGTCTGTCGGTCATGCCCCAAAAGAAGAGTAGGGGAGTCTACTGATCCTCTGTGTTCACCACGCGGACCTCGAAGTATGTTTTAGGGTTGAAAAGCTCATATTCTTGGGAAGACCCGAGACAGGCAGAAGCCGATTGAGGAGGGAACGGATGGTTGGCTCCAATAAGTGCCTCATCCTCGTGCCAGGGGGTGTGAGTGGGGGTGGAGACGTCGTAGATAAAGTCGAGACCGTTGTTTTCCAGCCGCGCCTTTGGATGCTTGAGCCAGCTTGATGGTGACCGCATAGCGAGCGGCGTCGTAGGGCCTCCGCTCACCAAGCTCGTGTGTTTCCCGATCAGATCACGCAGCCCCTCCCAGTTACCCTTCGACTGCGCAATCTGCTCGACGGTCCAGCCGTGCTCGTCTTTGGTGACAACGGCTCTATGTAGCAAGAGAAGATCGAGAATCCCGGCGTTGTTGCTGCTCCCATTCCAGGCGTCCAACGCCGCAAACAGAGGCGTCGTTCCGCGGCAATTTTTGCTGTTGGGATCTACTCCTTTCTCGAGCAGAAACTTCACGTAGCTCTCTTTGCCTACCGTGCAGGCAAGAAGCAGCGGTGAGGCTCCATCGTTGTTCTGCTGGTGCAGGAGTCGAGCGGTGACGGCAGTAGCGGACCGGGCCGCTCCATCCTCGCTCCTGGACTCTGGCGGCGACCCGTCCCCGGTGAGAAGCGCAGCAATAACCTTGCACTCGCTTTCCCAGCTCAGACAGGCAAGATGCAGTGGAGAGTTGCCTCGAATGTCACCAATAGTGCCGTCCGCCCCGGCAGCAAGTAAGGCTCGGAGGATCGCTTCGTTGTTTCTCTTTGCAGCGAGATGCAGGGCTGTCCGACCCTTCGCCGTCCGCGCGTTCTTGTGTGCACCGGCCGCGAGAAGCAGGTCGACAACTTCCGGGAGGTTGGCCTTGGTGGCGAGGTGTAACGGCATATCCTGGCGTTTTGTAGTCGTAATGTTAACGTCGGCCTTCTTCGAGATGAGTAGCTTGGCGAGCAGGTCGATCCCTTGGTCAATGGCGTGATGGAGCGCCGTGTATCCCTCCTCGTCCTGCGCATTGATTTCCGCTGGGTATTCGAGCAAAACCTTTGCCAGGGCAACATCATTTGTCGCCCACCTTACGACGGTCAACAACGGCGTGTCTCCGTCACCGTCCACGATCCTTGGGTCGGCGTTATGCTTTAGCAACAGTCGGAGAAGCTCCTCATTTTCCTGCACGACCGCGACGTGCACTGCCGTTCGCCCGTCTTCGTTCTTCGCATCGATAATTCTTCTGTCTCCCTTCTCGATCAGCAGTCGTGCGATGGAGACGTGGCCTGACGAGCATGCGACGTGGAGTGCCGACTGAGATCCACCGTTGACGGCGTTCTGATCGGCGCCGCGCTCGAGCAGCAGCTTGACCATGTTTTCGTGACCACTCGAGATCGCCACATGGAATGCCGTCTGTTTGCGGTTATCCACGTGGTTGATGAGGTCTTTACTCTTGTCCTTTTCCAGCAAGATTTTTGCCACTTTGGTGTTGCCCTTGAGGGCGGCAAGATGGAGTGCTGTCCTACCGTCGGTGTCCTTGGCCATCCTGTCGGCACCTTTTTCGAGCAAGAGTTCCGCGGCATCCTCGTGGCCGTTCAAGGCGGCCAGCATTACCGGAGTCCTCTGGTTCTGCTCCTTCGCTTCGAGGTCAGCTCGGACCACCAGCAACTTTATACACGCACGGTCGCCAGTGGTGGCCGCGAGATGGAGGGGTGTCATCTCCTGTAGATCCTGGGCCGAGAGCGAAGCGTGGGCGTCTACAAGCAGTTTGACGGCAGCCTCGTTCTTGGCCAAAGCTGCCCAGTGAAGTGGTGTTCGTTTGGTAGTGTCTATGACATCGACGCTGGCTTTCTGCCTCAGCAGTTCCTTGACGAAATCGTCCCCATGGCGGGCGGCATAATGCAGCGGGTGTGTGCCATCTCGTGCACGAGCTTCGACTGGTGCATACTCGGCGAGTTGCATTCCCGAGGCGTTTCCCTTCAATGCTGCGTAGTGGAGAGGCGACCAGCCCGCTATATCATGGAGGTTCACGTCCGCACCCTGATCTATCAGAAGCCTAGGAGGAAGACGCTCGTTAGCAACGATCAGTAGACTACACGGGATCTCGGGTAACCATACTTCACGCAGTTATTGTTCCGAAATACCGCATAGTGCAACGGAGACCATCCCAGTACGTCCTGCTCGTTCACGTATCTCTTGAACTCCTCCGGTTTCCACACATCCCCTGTGCAGATCTTCTTGTGCAGTTCCGAGAACCCGACGGACGGCGCCATTGGTGCCTCTTTGGCGCCGGTTTCGCCCATGGTGTCGAGAAGCTTGTGGTACTCTTCGCCCCGACCCTGGTGCTCCCACAGCGAGCGCATCGAGGCCTTAATCTGATGAGAGACCTTCTCCTTCAGGGCGCTCCTGACGCTCTCCACCTGCCCTTCGAACTCCGAGTGTTCCTTGGGGTAAAACTCCTCTGTATTGACGAGCCTGCGCAGGTACTCGACGGTCGCAACTGCTGCCTTCAGTGCGAAGGGACACGCGGAGCCGAATTGGTTCGCCGCTTCGAGCAACTCCAGATATATACCCGTCGACTTCTGCCAGTTCTGAGCGTCCTCGTACGGCTCCAGGTCGTGCAGCACCAGGTCGACGGCAGCATCGACCGGAAGCTTGTTCTGCAGGCTCAGTGGAGGGATAATGCTGATGTATGCCTCCTCGAGGCTCCGTACGAGACCGGCGTTCTGTACCCCTAGTGCAAGCTTCGCCACCACCGAGTTCTTCAGCCGGAAATGCTGCCAGGCCAGAGGAATGTTGAGCGCCGTGTCATGGGACGCTTCCGACTTGCCGCCAATCCGGTCCAGTTGCTTCGTGGCGGCGACCATGAAGGCCGTGAAAATGTGCTGCGCGAATAGCAGCTCTTTCGGCGCGGTCGTCACTACACCTAGTGAGGCCGGCCCAGAAGCTCCCGGGAGTTTATCTTGGTTGTTTGCTGTTTGTGCTTCGCGGTTGGCGTCCGGGTGTTGTGCGTCCTGGTTGGCTGGCTTGTCTGAAACGACAGTTGATCCCAGGTCGTCAAGCGATACGGCACGGCACTCGAAATTGATGGTATTGGGCCGTCTTTCATATCCGCCGGTGGTTGTACGGGTGAGACCGGCTTGGCCTGGGGATTGGAAGCCGATGATTCTGTGGCTGGCGATACAGTAGACATTCGGTTCTGCATCGCGCACAACTACCGGCCCTGGTGAACCCGCACGCACTTCCAACAGACCTGCAGCACCGCCAGGCACCCACCACCTCAGATCTCTACGGAGCAGACGATTGTCGGGACCAAGGAATAGCATGCTCAGTTTTCGTGGCTTGTTTCGGAGCCATTTGGTTTCTGCCTTGCCGCCATTACGCTCCGTCTTTCGCATTACTTCCTCCGGGCCATGGGCGTGACACAGCCAGAGCGACAGTAGCGCCTCGATCTGCTCGACGTCGGCCTGCCAGAACTCCTTGCGGTCCACCTTGGCCACCTCCACTTGCAGAATGATCTGCTCGTTCTTCGGATGCGGGTTCAGCGTGCAAGAATCAGTCCCTTTGCCACCCTTGTAGCAACAGCAGCCCACCTGGATGTCGAGAGGCCAATGGAGCTCCTTCAGCAATGTCGTCTGGGGTGGGAACAACGTGTTCATGACCACTTCGATGGCGTTGGCTGCAGCCACTGCGGTCTCCGATGCCGGCCCCGTCCACCGACTGAGCTGGCCGACGCGCTGGCGCACGCTGACCAGCTCCTTCGCTCTCAGTATCGGTTCCTCGATAGTCTCCGCTAGCGTGTGTCCGAGGAGGCCGCCTTGTACTTGGGCGGGCCTGGTGTCAGCTGCAGGACAGATTTGCACTGTGGTGGCAGTTTTCGGCGGAATTGGTCGGTTCGATTGGGTGGACGGTGGCTCGATGCTACTGGCGGGGCCACGCATGGTCGGCGCAGCCACTGTTTCCGAGGCTTTTTGGGTTCCGTTAGTGTCCTTCAGTTGGTCCCCTGGCATTCCGCCGGTGGCGACCGCGAATAAGCGGCATAGTCGGTCCTTATGGTAATTGAGCGGCGGGGTTTTGCTGTCGCTGAAGTAAGATCCGAAGTGGCCCTTGTGTCTCGCCAGCTCGGCCGAGAGCCACTCCAGTTCGAACTCGCTAGACAACTTCACGGAGTACGGCCTGCTCGCCACACCGCGGCGTAGAAATGCTCGCACGATCGTCATGAGGATGGTCGCGCCTAGTTGCGCCGTTGAAGCCGACCTACAACCAGTCAATACACTAACTTAGTAGATGGAGATATATCCAGATTCACCAATGCATGCCGCGCAGACCGATGAACTGAAGGATGAAACCCAACGCCGAGATGACGGTGCCCAGCACGGTGAACCCGCGCATGAGCCGCGACGCATTGGAGGTTGAGACGCCGTGCGACAGGCGACGCCTGGATGTCCTGACAGCATTGACGGGACCGCTAAAGATCGCATAGGAATCGAACGTCTGGTCGTTGAGCTTGCAGCTCCGCTGTATCCTGCTCGGATCAGTCCCCGACATGCGGTGGATGATGATGGAAATCATGCTGTCTCACCAGAAGACGAAAAGCCGTGCTTCCGCCAACTCCGGAATCTTCCGATACGCTACTTCGCGTGTACTCTGTTCCACGACCGACGCCGCTATGAACATTCCGGCCACGAGTAACAGGGTGCCAATGCACGTCATTGCTATTGTCCATGATTAGCATTACCCCCCCACGCAAATTGGAACCCGAGATCAGCTACTGACGGTACGAGTAATTTTCAACGGTGAGCCCGGCTTTGTTGAACTGCAGGTTGGGGGTATATGCCGTGTACGTAGCCACCGTGATGACAGCGAGCTGGATGAAGACCCCGACTGCGGCAGCCATGTAAAGCTCCCAGGGCTTCGCGAGGACACTGAGGTTCATCGAGATATTCGGTGCATCAACCTTCGGCGACTTGAGCAGGTTTGTAGGGCCGGTGGTCTTGTCATTGGGGTCCTCGCGGTGACCCCCGCAGAACTCACCCAGCCGGTCGATGACCCTCTTGCGGAATTCCCGTCCCGTCTGATTTTTGGCCTGGACGAGCCCGAGTTCATCAGCCTCATCGAGGGTTAAGACGTGAAACTTCCGCGTAATCTCGGCGTTCGGCTCGAAATCCTGCAACCCCTTAGTGCCCGCGGTCCCTTTTTCGGGTGGGCTGCAGCGTGCGGCCTCGGCTTCCCTCCGTTTTTGGATCTTCTTGCCTAATTCCGTAGGCACATTCTCAAAGAATAGGAACTGCTGGATCCGTGGCGATCCCATTACGCGGACAATCGCGTCACCGTTCCAGATCTCGCACACTGAAAACGGCATCAGCCCCCGCTCGCCGCCGTCCCTTTACGACCAACCTTCGTGAGATGTCGAAGACATCAACTCGACTTCCGCGGCGGCACGCGTCTCACGCGCTCGCCCGATGAGTCCACGCAGCCACGACGGACCCCCGACCCTGATGGCGCCTACGCAAACATCGTATCAGCGCAGACACCCATAACAGCACTGGGAGATTAGTTACCGACTATGGCGGTGATCACCCCTAGCGGTGCCATCGAGAAGATCAGACTGTCAACCCAGCTGGTCGAGAAGCTCATGAACTGCTGGGCGAAGCGCTCACCGAACCTACCAGACGCATTAGAAGCGGGAAGGCGCGGGGGCTACAGGAGTGGAGGGATGTAGGGATATCACAGCGCGAGAAGACTGCAGTCGACATTGTAAGCGAGGTCGAATGGAGTGGAGACGACAGTGTGCCCTTACGGTGATAGGTCAGAGATCAGATTGTTGTTGAACTCGGCGCCATCACGGTACTTTTCCTCCTCGGTGCTGGTGCTCGGGGCCGCTGCAGCTGGTTGTGTGGCGGCGATGCCGAAGGCCACAACCAGCGCCCAAAGAAATGCCGTCCGTGCCATCGGAAGTGGTACCGATATCTTCAAGTGTTGTGCGGTTGTCATGGTGTCAGTGTTGGGAGGCGGACATTCACGGGATGTTCGGTTTTGAAGATTGGTTCAGCTCGGCCCTTAAATGTCAACCTAACCTGCCTCGAGTCTCCCCGGGGTGGCAGCGGTTATAAAAAGCGAGCATTGAGTAGCTTGTAGATGGATTTCTAGAAGCACATCACGGGCAGAATGGGGCCCACAATTGGAGTTTCGGAAAAGTGGAGGAAATAAAAAGCAAACAAATTTTTGACCTGTCGGATTCGCCATTTACACCCCTGGTTCGTATCGGACAGCTATGTACATATGTACTTATATGTAATTTAGTTAGGTCGCATACGAGTAATGAATAAACAAAAAAACCTAGATACACTGTAATCAGTGCGGAGGAGTAGAGAGTACTATTATGTAGCGCATTCGAATACCGAGACGCCAAGAACGCGCTTAAACGACATAGTTAAAGTTTAGCTCTCTCCCCGCAAGGGATCTGTAGTGAAGCGCAACCAGTACCCCGCCGGACCTTGTAAAATGCCAGTTTGACTCGAGAAAAGGCCCATATTGATCCTCTGTGAGAGCAAAACACGGTTGTTATGATACACGGTTTAGAAGGTCAGTAGATATTCCACTAGAAACTTCGCTGGACATCCATGATCCTATTGCCGAAATTTCATGGGACTGAAGGCTGAGTACTCGTTGTTGTCAGTGTTTTTTTTTGTTTAATCATACTCGCGTCCAGCCTGCCTACGCTGTGGCGGCGTAAATTTTATCCGTTTTTCCCGTCCGCTGTCCACGCGGTGGCGGCACGTTGCAAGCTCCCCTTTGCCCTCCGCCCAGGTCTCCCAAGAAGATATGATGCGCACCAACGAACCACACCGGAAAAGTGACCAATCAAAGTAAGGTGACAAGAGAAAGAAACAACAGAAGCGCGACCACCCCCTAGTCCTCTCTGCGAGGAGGGTATGGGTAGGAACAGCGGTAGTTCCTCCCTAGCGACCAATGAATTCCCCCGCGGCACCCTGCTCCTCCGCCTCCGCCCACCACTCTTCTTCCCGCTCCCTGCGCTGCTGCGCTCCCACTCAGACACCTCGTCCCCCGCGTCTCCCTCGGCCGGCACTAGCCTTCCCACATTGTAGAGGAAGTCCAATACTGCCTGACTGCACCGCCCATCGGCCAGGAGGTCCCGGTTCCTCCACCGACTCTTCCACCTCCCAGTTTCCTCCTGCGCTTCCGCCCACAAAACCTTCTGCTGGGCCTTCCACTCAGGGCACACCTTGGAGAGGTGATCCCGCGTCTGAGTCCGGCACCGGCACCACCAGCACTGAGCGGTGGGCCGGTTTTTCGTCCATTAAAGGTACTGCTCGGTAAGGCAGTTTCCTGTCTTCATCTGGTAATACCTCGAGGCGAGCCTCTCAATACTGCCAGCCACCGTGCTGTCCGGCCTCTGGCTCTTCGGCATCTTATCCTCTTTCTTGGAGGTCTGGCCTCCGGCTCACTGCCAGGCTTCTGCCCCTGTTGTCTGGTTTTTTTTTTGGTTTATTCATACTCGCATGCGACCTATATAGATCATGGCGGCCCCCCCTGTTGCCTGTGTTAACAATGAATACTTGCACAAACAACCCAGTTGCCACCAGCGCCATGGCTAGCCTCTCAGCATTCGATCCAAGTGTAATCGGTCGATTAAGCGCAGCTGAGACACGGTATTGGGATGATCCCATCAGACAACGCGTTCTGCAGAGTATGTATGATAGACACGGCTGAGGCTATCTACAGGAGGAAACGAAGCGAGACATCAGGTGCACATGAGTGCGTCGACGAATTTGATCATACGCCGGTATCAGTTTCGGCAGCCAGTTCATTGGCCTGCGTACATTGGTCGGATTCCTTTTAGATAGTCGCGCTCCAACCGCGAAACGGAGCGTGTCTTACCTAGGCTGAATGTGCTATCCCGCCCCTCTTCTTTCGGCGGAGGCGGTACCGGCCTGATGCACTCCTTACGAAATGCTTAAGGCCTGTTCGATTGCGAGCTGCATTTTTACGCCCAGGTTTCTGACGAGTTGAAGGTTGCCAAAACTGTAGGTGCCAACTCTCATGTCTCCCGACGACCCATTCGCCAACCCAGATATTCTACAGCACGTCGCCCTCAAGTTATTTAAATTTGCGTAACCTAAAACACGAAACCCTGCAACCCGAAAACCTCTTGTATCATGAAAGATTAGCTACCTAGTCTGTGAGAAACTCTCTGGAAAAATAAATGGACTTTTACAGGGGCAGCGTGGCCCTTCCAATTATCTACAGACTCAGCGGATGACTCCTCGTATCACAGTAGGTTGTGATGGTATGCTTGACTTTGGGGGCCCGCTGGCGTGCTGGTTGCTAGCTAGTAAGATTATTTTATATTGCGGCTCAGTCAACAATATCACCAACTGCCCGGGCTTCAAGCTGTGTAGATTGATGTTGGTGCCTCACGCCCCACGGAAGCGCCAACTCAGCCAAGAGCAACGCTAACCACTTTCGTTTAACTAGTTATCGCCCATCACCCCCAGCGAACGCCTACTGCGATGCGTCCGCCGTCGCACCGTCACCAGCATACGTTGCCCCACTGTATGACGATGCCTCGAAGTGCTCGGCCCAATGCTCCGCAGTCTACCCCTCGCCGACCGTCACCACCGTGCCCGTCTGCGAGAGCGAACCTCCAAGGTTACCCCGATCCACGCAGCGGACTCGCCCGGGGGGACTCCCGCGTGCGAGAACGGCGTCAACTGCCCAGGGACTCCCGCCTATGACTCGCCTGAGGAAGTCGCCACGACTCCCACCTACCCTGTGGAGACCGGCTATTCCCGTCGCCTCTCCCAAGAAGGCCATCACCACCTTACGTGACTTCCGTCCAGACCTCGACCGCAGTCGAATACGGCGACCGGTACCCCCGATGCCGTCTCTTACCCTAGTCCGGCAACTACACGATCACCGCCAAGACCAAGGTCGTCACCGTCACCAAGACCGCCGTCCTCGTCCCGGGACGACCGAGACCTACCGAGGTGTCACCATCGTCGTCGATACCTCTACCGTCGCCACTTGTCCCTAGGTCGCTGTCGAGACCAGCGCGCGCATCACCGTCTCAAAGGTCAACGAGACCGTGTACGAGTGTCCTATCGCTTGCACCTACATCACCGCGGCCTACACCACTGCCCCGACCGGGACCGCCACCGTCGAGCACCGCGTCCGACTACGCTTTTCGCGCCTACGTCCAACCCGAGACCGCCGCAACATCACCAAGACCGATTTCGTCGTGACCTGCCCGTGCAGGACCGTCCACCCGACACTGGTCCGCAAGGAGCCTACAAAGACCCCGGTCTACGAGACGCCCACCGTCGCGGAGCCCGTCTACACGGCCAAGGAGACACCTGTGTACAGGCTCAAGGAGACGGCCGCCATGAACCAACGAGGACGACGAGACCGTCGAGGAGGAACCTAAGCAGGAGCCCGACCCCAAGCCCAATACTGCCACCTACAGGAAGCCCGCCTACGTCCCCAAGAAGACGGTGCCCCCAAGGTCCCCACCGGCAGTAGCGGCAAGTACCACGTCATCACCTACTCGCCTACCCGGAACGGGAGCTCTGGGAACGCCAGGAGCGGGAAGAGCAACGGAGGAGGGGGGCGGAGGGGCTGAGAGCTGGGGAAGAACTACCACTGTTCCTACCCACCCCACCCTTCATGGCATCGGCGGGGGAGGAGCAGGGCGGGAGGCTGCGCTTTCCTTGGTGCGCATTCATTTCTTCGGGAAAGGCCTGGGCAGAGGGCACTAGGGGAACTTGCAACGAGCCGCTTCGCGCGGACTGCGGACAGGAAAACCGGGCAAAATGTACGCCGCCATGATCTATATAGGTCGCGTGCGAGTATGAATAAACAAAAAACAAAACCTACTCGCCTACTCCGCCGTGGTGAGCTCCGATATTGCCAACAAGGGCTTCTGCAACGTGCGCATCTACTCGACCGAGGCAAGAACTTCGGAGATGCCTGCTGCGCCAATGACATTGGTGATTGTCGGCCTATTCATCAAGGCCGGCCGCCGGCGGCATCTCGACCTGTGCGGAGGATCTCAAGGACCTCCCCGCGTGAAGTGGCTGGGACAGTGTCAAGGCGGCGTTGGCGACAACGGAGCCGTCTTCAACGGCTACATCACTGCCGGCGTGCTCAGTGTTCTCCATAGTCCAGTCCGTCCGTCCTGAGGTTCGGACGGGACGGGACAATATGCCTCAAGTCCTCCTCACAAAGCGTGTTGAGCATGTCCTCAATCACCTTGATGACCTCCCTACTGGCCGCGATCAATTCATCTCGCTGCCAGCTCTTTAGACACTCGAGGGCTTCGAAGGCATCGTCTTCCACCGGAATGGAGTCGGCATCACGAAGTCGCACTACCGAATCGGTATCGCTGGTTGGAATCCTTGCATTTACGTACTTTTCCGCTGCCATGGCGCTTCATTTGACGGGGTAGTTATGTACGGGCTCGCCAGACGTAGTACTACGTAGTACGTACCGACGGTTGCTTAGGCAGATGTGCTGTCTCTCCGTCGAGGGCGTGCCATGGTTGGTGTTGTGGGTTGTTCAGGGATGGTGTTATAACTCTTGAGCAAACTGGTGACCAGGTCGAGGTGTGACGCATTGGTATAATGTTGGTGCGTGCGTGTCAGGTGCCAAGAAAATGGTTTAAAAGCCAAACCACCATCACGTGACTGGGACTGCCGTCAATTGCGGACTGACCCCTTCGGCCCCACCGCGGAGGGAACAGTCTACTTTCATGTAGTCCGTCCAAGGTTCGGACGGGACTGTGTCTTGGCAGCCAGTCCCGTCTGGACTGCACTCCGGACCGGACTAGGATAACACTGGGCGTGCTCGCCAACTTTATCTCGCCCATGCACCAGACACTCAAGGAAGGCCCCGGCTACACGGGTCGCGTCTCGACGGCCGAGACGGTCGGCATCCTCGAAAACCACCCCGAGCTTTGCGCCGCAGTGGACTTTGTCGGCGTCAATATCCAGCCCTGCTTCCCCGGCCAGCGCGCCGCCAGCAAGGCCGGCGCCTTCCTCAAGCCACAGCTGCAAGCGGCCGAGAAGGTCTGCGGCAGCAACGAGGGATATGTCCTTGAGGACAGCTGGCCGTCAGCCGACAAGCCCAGCGGCAAGGCGGTCACGCCGGCCGAGGACTAGAAGATTGCCGTCACGTCGTACAAGGAGAACGCGCCCGGCCACGTCTCGCACATCGCCTGCCGCAACGACGGGTGGAGGTCGCCTGGCATCGAGCAGAACGCCGGCTGCGCCGCGGCCAAGTAATGTTCTGTGGTGCAGTACAGCGGAGGGATCGGAATGGAAGCGGTTTTTTGGCCGAGTTCGTGCATGTGGTTTTGTACATGAAATGTGATGGTCTGGAGCGAAGTTTCATTATTATTTTTGACTGGGGCGCAGGTTATACCTATGTAGAACCAGAATTAATACATCAGGACCTTGCCTCTGGGGCGCCGGTAGTTAGCTGCCGAAGTCCGAGTAGGGAAAGAAGGGTGTGCTACCATGACCGTAGTGGGGGTTTGATAGAGCGATGAGGTCTTGCGAGTATTGTCTTAAAAGGCTGGAAAAGTGAAAAGTACGAAAACACGTGATTCTACGCATGACAAAGCAACATGACAAAGCAGAACGAGTGAGATACTGCAACATGGCATCCCGCTATCTGCGAGTGATGATTTTGGGATCCTGTCGCATTTCGACAGCCAGCGAAGTAAAACCAATCACGATTTTTAATGGTGCTCAGAGATGGTAGATAGCACCTTGGAGAATCACCTCCTCTTGTCTACTTCTCTGTTGGGGCATTGGTTGTTGAGTAATTCACAAAACGCCGATGGCTGTGGTGAGATTGTTTTATGTCCGTTCGCCGTCCGCCGTCCGCCGCCGACCCGTGGTGACTCCCCCTTGCCCCTGCCTGGCCTAAACAGAAGGAGAAGGAAAAGGAAGGAATAATGGAAAAGTAACGGCCGACATAGTGCCAAGGAAGAGGCTTTCCTCTTCCGCCCCCCGCCCCCCCATATTCCTCCTTCTCCTCCGTGCTCTTTCTCGTTTCCTCGCCCTTATCCCGACCCATCCTCCCGTCCTCACTTCCGCACTCCCCACCAGTCCCCGCCGTCCGCGAACCCGCCCTTTGTTCGGCCCTCTCCCGGTTTCGGCGGCACTGCTCGCCGTCCCACCCTGCTCCCCAACTCCGTGGTGCGCAGGAAGTCCATGATCGACCGGGTGCACCTCTCGTCCGCGAGCAGGTCCCGGATCTCGAAACAGTTCTTCCCTCTGCCCGTCCCTCTGGTCGTACTGTTGTGTCGTTGTAGTGTAGATGGGATTTTGGTGGGGCATTGCCGTGATCTATGAGCAGGGGGGGTCAGTATCTAGTAGAGCTGTGGTGTATCCATCGCAACGGTGTAGAGTAACCGCGTGTAGCATAACGCTGGAACACACTCAACTAACACAACGAAGCTACTACTGCTACACAGCGGATCGATCACAGAATTACCCAACGATGCTGTAGCACCACATGAAGCTGAACCCTAGTGGAGCTCGGCAGCCGACGGAGCTGGGCCGACGCCGCTGCACAGGGGCGGACACGCGGCGCTGGCCCGGCTGCTCGCTACTGCGGCCACCCCGCCATCCTCCCCGCAGCTTCGCTTCCTTTTCGACGCGATGCCACCCAGCTGTTAGTAACTAAACGCAACATACCGCAATATCGCCGTGACAAAACGTTTATCGATGTGAGCGGGAATTACATTGGAGGTTCTTTTTGCTCTTGCCGGGAATGCATGGACGCGTCAAAACGAGTTCCAGCCCGGCCGGCTGCCAGTGGTCGGAATCCCCACTGTATCGTCGATCGCACCGGGCCGGTTCGCTACTTCGCCCTCGCCCTCCGCTGCCGCCGCGCAGAACCCAGCAAGCAAGCCTTGTTCGGTATTTAGCAGGCTTGTGCGGCTCATCGCGGCTCCGGACAGTTTGTAGTACATAACGTTACGCCTCTGGCGAAATAGAAATTCTCACTCGAAAGGGCTACGCTCTTCGACCAGCACTCAACGCGTTGAACCATTACAGTGGTTGTGTACACCGCCATGTCGCATTTGATTACCGACCAGATAAAAATTTAACAGCCCGAAGAAACGCACACCGGTTATCGCCTCCGATAAATAAGGATTATTTTTAGATAATGTTGTCCTTCTCTTCCCGATACTCTTCCGCGTGTGTACGATTCACGGACTGCCACGCTACAGCTTGGATACGCGGGAAGGCCGCAGGCGTCGTTGGAGGGAGAAGGACGGCGGGGATGAAACTGTGCACACGAGGATACAAAAGTGGGGAAAATAGTGGTGCTAATCGATACCGTAGTTAGTGCTAACTCTACACACCCCTCCCCACACGCAAAACACTAGAGAAAAATCAAAAAAAAAAAAAATGTAGAAAGCGAAAGGTGCACATGGGCAAAAGCCAGCCAGCCCAACCCGACCCGAGTACTGAGCGGAGGATTTCACATCCCCGAAAAGTCCATTACGTCGATCTGCCCGGGCGCTCGAAGGCACTGGTATCTCCTCGCGGCCTCAGAGTCCTCGCGCACACCAGTGCGCCGTTGCACCCATTGCACCACTACCACCGCAACGTCATTCATGGTGTAAACAGGCGCCCTGGCACGGCGACGGAAGTCGGCCGGCGTCCAGTGGTGAATCACCTGATCGAGTGGCGCGCCCCGGTCGCGAGCAGAATCGTGGCGGCGCCTGATGGCTGGCGGCGCGTTCGCCTCCGGGGGCGTCTTTCGCTTCTCTGCGGACTGCGGCGGCGGCGGCGGCGAACGCGGTGAGTGGGGTTCACTGCCGAATCCGACCTCCGGCACCGGCCGCTGCACTGACTCTCTGGGAGTCCGCGTGACGAACCGGTCCAGAGCACCTGCGTTATTTTCATCGCTCAACAGCCCCGGTCCCTGGTGGGGTGCGGATCCTCTCGACGGCTGGGCTGTTGGGGACCCGAAGCTGCGCAGTCGGCGTTGTGTGTGCCTGGCGGCCGGGAAGAGGCTTGAGCCACCGTTTCCTGCACACATTTCAGTCCAGCTCCAATTGGAAGATTGAGTGCGCCTTACTTGGACCGAACGTGCCATCCCAGTCTTGGTCTTCGGGAGGCGGCGGCACCGATCTTCTTGTAGTGTGTGGGGCGCGACCGCCCACACCACCTGCAATTATTGGGGCTTCCACCCGGCGACGTACCGGCTTTCTGGGGGACTGGAGGGGGGAACTTCCAAAGCCGATAGGCGAGGGTTGCAGTCCCGAGGTGGCCCGAGGTGACCTCCCGTTTTCTGCATGCGTGTTAGTCGTGCTCCAACCGCGAAACTGAGCGATTCTTACCTGGGCGGTATGGGCCATCCCACTCCTCGTCTTTCGGGGGAGGCGTGCGCGGAATGCCCAGAGCTGGAGAATCTGGGTCGCCCTCTTCGTCGCTCCTGGAGGGAAGCGATACGGGCTGGTGTTGGTGGGGTCCGGCGCCGTGGGGTGGGGAGTGGATGGGATTGAGAGGGAGCCAAGAAGAGGGCAAAAAGCCGACCGCTCGTCTGTTTCCTTCACACGCCATCAGACAAGCCGCAAATGGAAGATTGAGTGTGTGCCTTACCTTCACCCGGTTCGTCGTCGTCCAAGGCTGGTGACGGCGATGGAGGGCTCCTTGATATATCTCGCTCCCGTTGCGGTAGAGCTAGAAGTAAGGGATTGACAACTTTCGGTCTGTCCTTGCGCACGAGGGAGGGTCCAAAGCCGCTGTTGAGCGGGCCCGTCACTGCGCCCGCCGATTCCTTTGTCGATGGAGGCGCTCCGTACATGCCTACGAACAGCGCCTCGATCACAGCTCGAACTCTCTGGCGAGTATCCGCATCGAAGAGGACGTCGTCTTTTGCGGGCTCGACGTTCGGGTCGTACGACCCTCTCGGACACAGGACGTTGAGGTAGATGAACGGACTTCCGGGCGCCTCCCCTGCGGGCAAGCTTGCCTTTATGTGGGACCGGTAGAGTTTTGGAATGTTCGCCATCGCACCGTGGGTGGTCGAGACGGGGCGCGCGTCGACGTAGATGTACTGGCCGGCGTTCTCGAGCGCGGCAACGTTGCAACCTGGTTTCGCCACAAAAGCCTCCACAACGATCCCGTCGCCGCCCTCGACGACCCATTTGCACGCCGCCGCCAGATCCTTTCCCTTGGCCTGTCGCACTGCCTCCGGTACCGACTTGGCAGGGACGTAGATGATGCGCTCGACCGCGCTGGACTTTGAGGTGATCTTGAGCGAGAACCGACAGTGAGGCCGCGCAAGGAAGTAGCGCACCACGAGCTCCTTCAGCTGCTTCTGCAGTGCCCGAGTCTTGCGCGCCATGTTCTGCCTCCGCACCGGCAGCCCATGCAGGAACCCGGCGGCTCTCACCGTCGTCCCGATCGGAGCGCAGGCGGACCCCCTCGCAACGGGCCCGTCCCTGCCGACCGTGTAGACCTCCGCGATGGGCTCGCCCTCCGCTCTAGTGAGGAACAACAACTCTTTCGAGAGCGCGGCAGCGCTCGACAGCGCGTTGCCGCGGAATCCGAACGTCAACACCGTCCAGATCTCGTCGTTGCTCGTGATCTTGCTCGTGTGGTGCGGAAGACACACCAGCAGCCGGTCCTGGGGCGCGATCCCGCTGCCGTTGTCTCTGACCAAGACCGAGTCCAGCAGGTTCGCGGAGACTTCGATCCCGACCTGCGTCGCGTTGGCGTCCAGCGAGTTCTCGACGAGCTCCTTGACGAGCGCCACGGGGTCCACCAGGGCCTGTCCCGAATTGAGATTTCTGACCGTGTCCTCGGGCAGACCGCAAATCGAGCGTGTGGGGCGGGGGGGTGTTTCGAACATCCTCCAAGCGCTCTAGTGGTGGAGTGGGGTGAGGTGGAGCGGAGTGAGGGGGAGCAGTGCGGTGGGAGTGGTTGTGGCCGGACAACGCAAACTTGTGCGGCGACGTCACTGCCAAGACTTGCCGCCGTCCGTCCGCGCCGATCGGGGCCGGCAGCTCCCATCTCGGCCAGTTGCAGCCGCTCCCCTAACACTTCCAATCGAGGAATGCGGGTTGCCAACCCCGTTTGTAGCGGATATCTGGACGGGATCCGCTGGAAACGGAACAAAAAATGTTTCACCGCCTCTCAGCGACTCAGCCCCGAGAATCGCCCGAGCGTCACGTCCCGTCGAACCCGCGTTATCCGGGGGTTTTTTTTCCCCGCCGTTCCGGCTGGGGCGAGTGATGGGCTGTGGTGCTGGACATGAAGGGACACGCTCGCGGAGCGCGACCCTGTGCAACCGCCGACCGCATGCCTGCCCGACCCCTCCGTCCGTGGCAGACACCACCGCCGGACCGACACCGCGCACCCCCACCACGAGCCAACCCATATCCGTCCGCATCGCTCACCCCACCTCGCGCACGGAAAATTCGAAATCCACATCGCATCGAGAACTCGGCTCGAACCACGAGAAAAGAAGAAGAGGAGTTGGGCGGAAAGACGAAATGAGCTCACACGAGGAGCGA
>Ga0307508_10000781_pt1 | contig 37592 bp, 40 predicted proteins | sample 9_EM_MG_FD_203089 | JGI IMG/M metagenome (GOLD analysis project Ga0307508, IMG submission 203089) | Populus trichocarpa ectomycorrhiza microbial communities from riparian zone in the Pacific Northwest, United States - 9_EM | ecosystem: Host-associated > Plants > Roots > Unclassified | place...
CAAAGGGGGTTGGGAGGGGTGAAGGTGTGGGGAGGCGACGCACCGGGAGGGGTTTACCGGCTGCTGAGGCTGAACAGCAACGAGTATGCGACGAAGCTGGATACGAAAGGAAGATACGATAGGTTGGGTTTATCGATGTTGCGCCGCACATAGGACACGGGGCACATCCTACCCCTGGAAAGAGCCGCAGAAGCTTGGGGCGGGGGGTGGGGCGGGGCGGGGAGGGGGTTGCGAGGCACAATAGGGGATCGGACACTGAGGAGCGCGGGAGCGTGCGCAGTGTTTTTTTTCCCTGAGGGGCACTGCGCGTGTTGGAGGAGAGGTTGGAGTTGTTTAAGAACGAAGGCGTGCCCGTGCACCTCTCTCGTACACGCCCGATTTTGTTTGAGCACGGCGACAACCTTTGAGTCTTGGGGCGGGATAACAGCGGCCAATCAGCGATGCCGGCTGCAATGTATGTACACCACCACCCGTCATGCGCGCACGTCACAGAACCCTGCGGCGGATGGGAGAGGAGTGGCGTTATTCGCGAGGAGTCGATATCCAGAGAGGTACATCGTTCTCTGCGCAGCGTGGGCGTGGCTTGGGGGGGGGGTGCTTGAACATGTACGATGCCCCTTTTGGGGCGCGGGCGGGGAGAGACGATGTGGCGGCGGTGGCGGTGCGGGAAGCGTGGGAAGAGCGGGAGGCGTGGGAAGTGCGGGAAGCGTGATGGGGTTGGGATGTGGGAAGGTGGAAGTGCGAGATGGCTGAGGGGTCGGGAGAAAAGGGAAAGTGGGTGGATGGGGTCAGGGTCCAGTAGCAGCCGGTCCGGGCGTAAGACGTGTCACGGCGAGCGCGATGGAGGATTTTTGGGCGCAGTGGTGGAGGAGGTGGAGGAGGTGGAGGTGGTGGTGGTGGTGGTGGTGGTGGTGGTGGTGGTGGTGGTGGTGGTGGTGGTGGAGAGTGCGGAGGTGGAGGTGGAGGTGGGAAGTTGGTGGTGGTGGTGGTGGAAAACAATGTGGGGGAGCCAGCATGCGCCAACCCCGATGCGTGCGGATGAGAGTAGAGTAGAGTAGATACGTCGAGCATCCATGTGTGGGCCTCTCCCCGCATGCCTCCCGCAGCAAAGCGGCGTCCACACCCACTCGCCTTCCGTCTTGGCCCACCGTCGGCATGTCGAAGCTGGCCGTCCGGCTGCGGCTCTGCGGAGCCAATCGCAAAGAACCGCAAAACAACAACCCGGCGTTTCGATCTGTTTGACTGCGGTTCCGTGGGATCGTGACCACCTCGACCTTGCAGACCGCACCATCGGCCAACCGCGGCCGCATCCACCACCAGCTGGCGGCCTCGACACGGTGCATGGGTGCCGTGTCAATCTGCACTTGTCTATCGACGCGCGCGCACGTACGAGCCACCCCGGTCCATCGTGTCCATCGTGTCCATCGTGCCCATGCGCTTTCGTCTCCACTGCTGCTTCCTTTTTCTGCCCGCTTTCCTGGCGGAGCCGCAATGCAGCTTGCGCGGTCGCGACTATCCGGATGCCGGGGCCTTGGCGGACGCCCATGACAGCACAGTGCTGTGGTCTGCATGCGTGCCTGGGTTCTCCGCTCCGCCTTCAGCACGGCGCCCGCCATGCTGCGTCCCAGCTGCCCGGCGTGTCCTCTCGTCCTATCCGATGCTCCCCACGCTGCGGGAGCGATGCTGCTGGCGGCGAAGCGGAGACGGCTTGGCGGGCCACTTGACAAACGCACGCTCGCCCCTCGCCGTCGAGCTGAGCTGCGGCCGGCGAATCCTTCGCGGAGCCGCAGCGCTGGGCTGGCGCTGGAGCACTCGAGCGATCCGTTTTGGCCCGGCACCACCCTGTGCGTACGCACACTCGAGCGGGCTCGCGGCGAATCCGGACGCCTGGCGAAACTTGTGCGTTGTTCGATGACCGGGCCTGCCGGGAGCGGCCCAATGGCCGCAGCTGTCTTGCGGTCCGGAAGGGGCGGTCCGGCGGCGAGTAGAAACCGTCCGTGGTGGGGTGGTGGGGCGGTGGGGACTTCGGACGCCTGTCCTCTCCGGCTTGTGCGACCTGGAGGCTCAAGAGCCGCACGCCCGCGGTCCAGTCTCCGCAGAATGTGGCAGTATGTATGTAGCACTGGTGCAGCGCTTCTGGCTAAGCACATCTCGGTCTCGGCGCCCATATCTGCGCCGGCATGCCGGCAACCAACTGGGCGCTGCACTGCACCAGCAGAGATCACCCGCAGCGCAGATGGCCATTGGCCGCTTGCGCGACGCCGTCAACCTCCATTGGGCCAAGCGTGGTCCCTCCGTCCCCGCCCCGCCTCCACGTCGTGATCTCTTTCAGCCTCAATGGACGTCGGCCGCATGCTGCTGCAGTCGGCGGCAGAATAACCGCACGGGAATCTGCCCGCCATTTCGCTCGAGGAAGCACTATCCAGCTCGGTCGCGAACACCTGCAATGCTTCGTCCGCGGCGGCGCACTCCCCTGCGGCCTCCTCGTCCCCCAACAACACGGCGCGAGTGAGCAAGCCCATGCCCCGAGCACCTGGAGTGAGATGACGGAAGGACTTGGTCCCGTTCGCCGTCCACTGGTCCGTCAGTCGATAGCTGTCGCACGTTATGTTGTGCGCAACAGCCGTCCAGGGTTGTGTGTCGTTCGGACGAGGAACTCGAGCCGCCGAGCGGTGCATATATCCTTGCGTGCGGATTGCAGGACTTCTGTGCTCGGCGCCGGGGCGTGCAGGGCAGAGTACATACGTCGAACGTAACGTCGATGTCCGACTAGAGTGCAAGACAGAGCCGCAAGTATAGCGAACCCCTCTGCAGGGCCGAAAACATGCACCTGGACCGCGCAAATCACCAACTATTCCCATCGAGATGGCCCCACGAAAAAGCCAGACGTACGATGTGCCAACCACAATCCAAGATCAGCCAGAATACCTTGCATCCGTCCGGAGGGTGTGTGGAAAAGAGACCGGCATTGATGGTGTGCCATCCCTCTGGACCCAAGGGTAACTAGCAATGATAGGTCGTTTTCTAGAAGCACAATAGCAAATTCCTTCGGGAAGGAGGGAAGCGGCTCAACGATACGCGAGGCTCTTGAGAGGGTGCCCACCGATGTATGTCTTCAAGATGCCGCTCTCTATTTACAGGTCGGACTTGTTGGATTTTATAAAACCAGCACTGTGGTATCCCTTTCGTCCGGAACCATATCCTGAAGCCAGAGCTGCCCCGATACCCACAGTTCATCATTGTCCTACGCCAGACGAACCCTTCGGTCTTTGGATCCATTTGGCCATATGGAGCACCCATCTAGCCCCGTCCAATGTTTCCAGCGACCGGAAGACGGTTCGTCCCCATTCCCGTCTCTCCACCCCTAGTGCACTCTGGTGGTGGAAGCCGCAAGCCATTGACTCGTAACATCCAGACCCCAGGTTTTGGAATCATCTCTTTCCAGGGGCCACTCCAGGTACCCCGAGAATTCGTTCGAGGAGCGCCGACCTCCCAGCCAGACCAATCATATCCCAGAATAGCTCACCCACAGCACCCACAGCGCCCACCAGCTTGGGCAAATTCCAACACAATCCACCGCCGCCCTCAGCAGTGCAATACTCGCCCTTCTACTCTGGCGACTACGTCTCCGACGATGAGTACAACTCACCACAGGACTCCCAGGGGGAAATGGACTTCGAGCTGGATGCTGGGAGCGCCCGGAGGCCCGTCCCGCCGGTGGATTATGTATTACAGCCACACGAACACCTTGGCGATCCCCAATCAGGTCAACATCTCCAGGCGTCACAGGAAACGCAAGTAAACAGACGCAGAAGCGAGGCAAAACCCTTCAACCGCGTCTCGAAGACTGGTAAATCGCACTTTGTCACGCCTGCTGCAGCTTGCGGTGGATTCCGATGCACATTCACCGAAAACGGCCAGCCCTGCTCCGATACGGATACCTTCAGGCTGCCTTCCGCCATTAGGCAAGTCCCATCCATCCCACCGAGCCCCTCCTCCCTTTTCAACGCGCGATCCGACTCTAACACGATGGCATCCATTAGGGAACACTTGATTGCTAAACATATGGAATTCTCACCATTCCAATGTGCCAAATGCAAGCGAGTCTTCACGCGTCTCGCGCTGGAAACCCGCCACCTCCAAAAACAAGATACAGGCAATAGGATCTGCCCCAACGAACCACAGACAGGAGATAAAAACTACCAAGCACGCTGCCGCGTTAGGGATGCGCTTTGGGGGATCCGAACGAAACAGGAAGAGGTCAACAAAGCCGTGCTCTTGATCAAAGATTGCAACGGTCGGCTCGAGGGCCGGAAGAGGCGTGGTGCGCAGCGTGATCCAACTTCGTTTGGTGAGTCGTTAGATCCTTCCTTCTCCTTAGCTCCACCTCGCAGCCCACTAAAGTGCCCCCGCAGGCGACCAATCTCACCCGCCCGGCTCAGGCTCAGGCTCAGGCACCTTCATACCCACCTACCAGCCCTCCCACTCCGCCTCCCACCCCCATACCTTAAGCCGCCACCATTCGCACAGCCCCAGCCGCAGCGCCCTCCGAGACTCGACGTCCACCGAATTTCAATATCCCAACCAGCCTCCGCAGTTCGCCCACACTCTCCAGCACCAGCACCAAGCTGCGAATTACCATACTACCCAGCACCCACACCAACACGCGAATGACTGGTCACAGCTCCAGCAGCCCAGAAATCCCGTTCCACCGTCGCAGTTTGTGCCGAGCTACCCCAGCCAGTTTACCCCTCCGGTTGGTTGCCTCAACGGACCCGTCGTCTGGTGACCGTGATTGCTCATGCGAAAGAATAGAGCTCAGGCGCGGACCCGAACAATCTCTACAGGACAGACTATCACCACTGAGGTCTACGGGGATGCATTCCTTGCTCGGCTTGTTTTTTTCAGATTCATTCGCGTTTTCCGAAACATCCATCACAAAATCAATCGAAAACCAAAGCTAAAACGGACGAGGGAGAGGAGGATCGTAACGAACGGAGGACGAGGAAACGGCCTACAATTGCTGGTATTCGAGAGGACGACGGTGACGACTACTACGACGCTCTGAACGAGAAGGGAAGGCTGGACTTGGGCATTTCGATCTGGATTCTATTTCATAGCATTTCCATAGCCATAGCTGAGGTTAGGGCTCATTCATTTCCTAGCGGGGTGTAAAGGTGGCTGCATAAGAGAGAGGCTTTTTTTTTTGTTTCCGGTTTGCTGCGTACTTTTTTCAGATTCCATCAGCTGTTTTTCCTTTTCCCTTTGTCTTCTATCCAAAAGCACTTTGCATCAGGCATTCTCACTTTCTCCATAACCAAACAACTCCTATATCTACTTTCTAACCAACTACTTCTTTCACCGCGTCAATGACCGCCTCGTCCTGTGACACGGGCCGTGGCCCGTCCGCGTAGGTCAGAGTAGAGCCAGACGTACGTACGAACCATCTACGCCCCTAGCCACAATGACCGGCTCTCGAAGATGGGTTACTCTTACGCAACATGAAGTATCACTCGGGGGAATACCTAGAGGGGAAAAGAGGGGGAAGAGGGCGGGGGGCCGGAGGCGGGGGCGCGGCCGGACTTCATCCCGGCCAATGTGAACGAGCGGGCTCGTCTTCAGGTTCTGCCAGTTGAGACGAGTCACTGTCTCGGGGGCCAGCACCTCCAATGGACCAAGAGCCGGCCCACCGCCACGTGCTGTTGGTGCCCGTACAGAACCCAGACACGGGAGCGCCTCTTCTGGGGTTGCCCCCACTGGAAGTGCCAGCGGAAGGTTCTGTGGGCGGAGGCGCAAAGCGTCACCGGGAGGGGCAAGAATAGCTTCAACATCTGGGACCTTGCGGAGAGGTACAGCCAGGAGCCGGGGGCAAAGGGTAAAGACTGCCTGCAGTTCCCATCCACCCGCCCCCCCCCCTCCCCTCCTTCTTGGCCTCCGCGGAAGAGAAGTAGAGAGCAGGGAGGCGGTTTTCGTTTGTTCTTTCTTTTTGACTTTCCTTTGTTATCTCCTCGGTGTGCTCCACATTCTTGGGACAGGGCAGGGAGGGAGGGTCACAGCGAGCCGCAAGGACGGTGGGAAAGTGTGTACACCGCCGTGGCCTGGATACGTCGCATGCGATTAACGAGTACTAAACCAAGAAAAAGAAAAAAGAGGGTGGAGAGAGAGATCACCGATTTATTTCACATGCAGCCTAATCAGACTATGGCGAACGCACCACGCACTCCTTTCCTGCCTGCCAGTTCCATGCGGCGCCGCTGTCCACCTAAACACTAACGAGCAGACAAAGACAAGTGGAGACCGACGACAGCCAAAGGGAAGATTTACCCCCCTCCCCACCCCACCCGAGCGCTCCAGCTCCCTCACTGCTCACAGAGCTCCGTTGGTGGCTTCTCCCCGACTCCCCGCAGACTGAAGGAACTCCAAGCTGGCCGCGCTGCATCTCTCGTTCGCAAAGAGACCCACCTCGCTCCACGTTCGCTTCTTCCTGCCCGTCCCCTGCTTCACCCTCGCTCACATCGCCTGCTGCTGGGGGGAAGGGGGGGGGGGCATCTCACGCGCACTTGAAGCGGTGTCCTCTGGTCTGCGGGCCACGATAGCACCACCAGCACACATCGTCCTCCTACCTCCTACTCCGCTTCAGATGGGTGGCCGTGATGGCGTGACGGGGTTTCAGCTGATAGCACCGGGGACGCGATACCTCTCAGCGCCTTAAGCTTCGCAGGTGGTGGCCTCCAGCTGCCGACAGTCAAAGCGTCTGTTCTTGCTCCTCGACCGCGGCGATTTCAGGGCTTCCTCTCACTTCGCCTCGCCGATCCTTACCCCGAGGTGGCGAGCCAGGGAGGCGGGGAGATGGAGTTTGCGTCGGCCACATCGATCGCTATGCTGGAGCCACTCGACGCCGTGTCGGTCTGGGCTCGTCCCGCCGCAGTCTTGGCCCACCTCGCCGGCCACGTCGTTCCTCTCGATCCCCGGAGTGCGCAGGCACGCACCACCGAATCTCTACCGGGCAGTCGAGCACGACGTAAGAGGTGTCGTTGGCCCCGTCCGGCTTCACAGCTCTCCGCTCGGCGTATCGGCGTACGCGGAGACTGTGATCCGCTCTAGCTTGGCTCCCCACTGCTGTTGACGGGCAGCTCCCACCTCCAGGGCTCGAACGATCGCCATGCACTCCGTCCGTCAAACGCCTCCCAGTTGAACCCAAGGTGGGGCTTTAGGCCCAGCCACTCGCGTCCCTTCCTCCAGGCCACCGAGTATCCACACGTTGGGGGGAAGAGGTGGGGGCCCTCCACGGAGTCGCGATGACGGCGGCGACGCATACTATACTACAGTACGTATAGAAACGGATCTACCGGAGTAACCACACACTCCTAGCTAGTCGTGCGCGCGTGAAGGGGAGGAGGGCCAAAACCATCCTGGAAATGTATCTATTTATCTGTCTTGCAGTCACGATTGAAGAAAATATATTGATAAATGTATACAACCTTCTGTCGTGGGCCGCGCGTGGGTTGAATTGTGATGTACTGCACGCACGCACGTAGGTACTCAAGTGTGCTTTTAAGTTTACTTGGACTGTATTCTAGGTAAGTAGCCACCTCCCTTTTCCAGCCTAGCGATAAAAACGACTGGTGGATTGATCAGCCTCGCCGGTACCATGGTGACTGCTCATCTGAGGCTCGGTTTCAAGGCACAGAGCATACTGCGCTTCTATGCCAACCTCCGAGACCTGAAGGTAATTAAGCCAGGCAGCAGCAGCGTGGGCACATTACCGCGTCACACGACCATAGAGGGAGCATTTCAAAACCGGGTACGCATTCAATTCAGCACCAGCTAAGTATATGTAGAAACACACGGGACCCCCCAAAAGAAATATGCCGTATAGTAGACCGTGATGATAACAGAGTAGAGTAGGATAATAATATGCTGCACACCAGACACCCCACCGCCCAAAAACCCGTCCCAAAAAACGAAGTAACGCCTAAATTCATACAACTCCTTCTCATGATATGCACCCGCTCATTTTCTCTGGCTCTTCCTCTTACCCTTTCCTTTAGGCCCCGAATTGTTGTTTGCCGCCACAGGAATTGACGACTTCCTTGACAGAGTGCGGTTGGAGCTGGAGCCGGTGGTCTCTGCCTCTTCTTCCACTTCTTCGGCGATCACTGGCATCACTGGCGAGCGTGGTGGAGACCGTGGGTGTGCGGTTGCTGCAGCGGTGGTGGCCGTCTCGACGTCAACAGTAAGGGAAGGCATCTCCGCGACGGCGGGCGTGGGTTCTTCGTTGATTGATTCAGGGATCGCAGTGGCCTCAGTTTCGGTTTCGGCTTCTTTGGTAGCAGTGTTGGAGGCGGCTTCGGGAACAACCTCGACAACCGCGGTTTCGGGAGAAAAAGTCTCAATAGTCCCAACATCCGGAGAGGTAGCCGGGGAAGAGACTGCTTCAGCGGTGACCGCCTCAGCCTCCTGGGCAACAATCTCGGTGGTGACGACTTCGACGGCAGCAACTTCCGGAGTAACAGCTTCAAATGTTTCAGTATCGAGAGTGGCCGCCTCCCGAGCGTCAACCTCGATGGTGGCTGCCTCAACGACGGCGGCGGCCGCGGGGGCAGTAATCTCCATTGATTCGGTCATGATGGCTTCCGTCTCGGGAGAAACAACTTCGACGGTTTCAGGCTCGGGAGCAACGACTTCAGGAGTGGCATCCTCAGCCTGGACTTCAACGATCTCAGAGTTAACAGTCTCAACAGCATCGACCTCCGGAGCGAGTGCAGTCTCGACGATGTCCTCAGAAACGGTCTCTTCGATAATGGCTTCACCTTCGTGAGCACCAGCCACCATACCTTCGGCTTCCGGGCTGATGGCCTCCAAGGCTACATCCTCGGTGGTGCGCTCAGGAACGGCTGTCTCAACATCCTCAATCTCGGGAGTAACATCTCGGGGTGTGATGGCGACCGCATCTGCCGTTGGGGTGGCCACCTCGGTATCCCTAGCATCGGTAGACTCGGGGGCAACTACCACGACCGCTTCGGCTTGCGGAAAGATGGCCTCAGAGACAGCAGCTTCGGTGATGCTCTCGGGAGCTACAGCCTCGACAACAGCCTCGGCTTCGGCTTTGGGAGCGGCGGTCACGGCAGCTTCGGCATCAGGGCCGATCGCCTCGGCGATGGCCTCGTTGTTGGCCTCGTTGGTAGCCTCGTTGATAGCCTCGGCGACGATCTCGGGAGCGGCAGTAGCCTCGTCGATGGCCTCGGCAATGCCGTCCTCCAGACCTGCTTCCCCGGTGGTGATCTCGCTCGCAGCGACCATCTTTTCATCTTGCAGGTCCTTTTTTTCCGCGTTTACTTCCTCCACAGTCACTTCTTCGTTAGTATCTGCCTCTGCTTCCTTCTCCTCCTGTGCCTCCTCGGCGACGGCGATGGCAGGGTTCTCCTCTGGCTCATCCTTGAATTCGGGCTCCACCACCTCCACGCTCTTCTCTTCAAAGTCATATTCATTATGTTTCTTCTGCTTCTTCTCCTCCTCCACCGGCAAGTCCAATGGCACCACTGCCTCGTCTTCCTTGACCTCCCCTTCTGCGATGATCTCATCTTCCACTTTCACCCCACATCGGCTCTCCCCGACATCAATCTCGTCTTCACACACACGATCAGCATTCATCGAAATCGAGAAAGCATACATCATGAGATCAAACATTAATAATAATAATCCTCACCTTCTGAGATGTCAACTCCTCCAATGACGCTAGGCACGGGCATCATCCTCTCGTAGACAGCCGACTCGATGGCTGCTTCAATGGCTGCAGCCTCCTCTTCAGTAACCCTGCCATCGTCATCTTGCGCTTGTGGGCTCATCGCGTCATTGTCGGCTATGGCTCGCGCGAGCTCTTCTTGAGCTTCGCGTTCAAGTTCGGCCGCGACCACACGCGCTGCATTTTCGGCGGTAGCAATACGTGCCTTCTCGGTTTCGACCTGGGCTTCTTCGAGAGAGAGACGCTCTTTTTCAACGTTGGCTTCGGCCCGGGCGGTCTCTTCAGCGACGACGTCGGCAGCCTCGGCCGCTTCGGCAGCGATACCAGCGGCTTCGGCTTCCTCAAATGCCTTGCGTTCAGCGGCAATGCGCGCTTTCTCGGTCTCAACCGCTTCGGTAGCGATACGGGCCGCTTCAGCCTCAACCTTGGCAGCCTCAGCCTTAGCGGACTTAATGCTTGCATTGTCGGCTTCAGCCTCGGCACGCGCGGATTCGGCAGCCTTCTTGGTGTCCTCGGCGGCCTTTGCCAACCGTTCGCCCTCTGCCTTTGTCTCCGCCTCTTGACGCTCCATGGCGAGCTTCTCCGCCTCAAATTTCACCACCTTTTTCTCTTCCGCCATTCTAGTCTCAGCGGCCGGTGCGGCCTCTCTTTCTGCACTCTCCACCTTCAGCTCACTGAGGGCGCCTTTCAATTCGCCCAACTCGTACTTGCGGTGCAGAACGGGTAGGCAGTCGGAGTATAGAACCACGCCTTTGCTGAAGACGCGACCATCGTCGAGAGCGGCGGTCGGTCGGTGTAGCGACGGCAATGTTCCCTCACGATGAAAGACTGGGATCAATGGGATCACAACATCCTTGGTATCGGTGAGCGCCTGGAGATAGACAAGTGCAGAATCAGCCGAGTATGGCGGCTTGGCAGCGTAATCATGGGCGGTCCACCAGCCGGCGTCGGTGTCTTCGGCGCTCATGCTGGCGGTGATGATCTCGCGCTCCATCCGGGCGTAGCGCCAGGTCTCGATGGCGTACTTGACGATTCTAGTGATTCCAGATGTGACGATGTCCATCTTGCTCGGGTCCGCGAAGGGCTTGACGTATGAAGCAATCTCTTCGATCGCGGCTGCCGCCGCGGCTTGCTGGTTCTTTTTAGCATTGCAAGTGGTGTACCCGGCGAGGAGTGTGTAGTGTCGCCATACGGCTTCCTTGCGTGTGCTCTTCTCCCGTAGCCGGTTTGACATGGCCTGGAATAATGAGTCGGCCTTGTCGTAGCGCTTGCCTAAAGAGAAGAGGAAAGGCTGGAAGATGCGGTAGCACAGATACTTGCTGATAGTATGTTGCACGTATGCTTGTCGCAGAATCGCCGAGGCTTCACTGTCGTAAAGCATGGAGGGAAGGCCGACAGGGAGTTCCGCAAGCACCCGCTGCGTCCAATGTTAGCGCTGACCCGGCAGAGCCATATATGGGGAACAAACGTTCGGAAGTGCAATAGGGAGACCGGTGAATTCATGCGAAATATCAATGATATCCCGTGTAAGCTTTGTGAAGGCATCAATGCTGCACTGCTATTAGAACATTTCCGCGCGTAGCATGGGAACTAGGAAACCACTTACTAATACCCGTCACCCCGGCTCCTGATCTCTCCAGCCTCCTCTTCCTCGGCGATTCTCTTCAGCGTCTCGATCAGCTTCCGGTTGTCCTTCTGCATAGATTCGAGGGTAATCTGCAGGCTCTGGATGATCCCATCCAGCCTGATCCTTTCGGCGGAGAACTCGTTGGTCTTCGTGACGAGATTTTCCTTCTCGGCTTCAAGGCTAGCCTTGATAGTCTCGAGGCTGGAGACTCGCTCCTGGAGCTGATCACGGAGTGATTCGAGAGCCGCTTTCTCGATCTCGAGAGTCTTCTTGCCGCTTTCCAGGGACTCCTTATCGTCCTCGAGACTCTTCTTCATCTCGATGAACTCTGTGGCCATCCGGAGTTTTTCAGATTCCCACTCGGACATCATCCGCTCCTTCTCTTCCGCCCAGGAGGCCTTCGCGAAATCAAAGGTGCCGAGGAGCTCGTCCTTCTCTCTCTGGAGGGCCGCCTCGATCTCTTCTTTCTCGGTGGTGAAGCTCTCCTCCATAGCCTTCTTCTCTTCGGCGAACCTCTGCTCCATACTCGCTTTCTCATTGGTGAATGCGTTTTCCATCTCTTCCTTCTCGGTGCCAAACGCTGCTTGCATTTCATCCTTGTCGTTTTGGCGCTGGATGGAGAACGCCTCCAGCATGGCACTCTTCTCGATTTCATAAGAGTCCTTGAGTCTTCCCTTCACAGCCTCAAGCTCGTTGGAAAAGGACTTCATCTTCTCGTCGAAGTCATACTGGAGCGCCTTCTTTTCGGCGGCAAAATCAGCTTCAACCTTGAGTTTCTCGGCCCGGAGCTGTTGCCGCAGGGAATCTTTTTCATCGATAAACTGGAGATTGAGGTCTGCGACGATCCTGCTGTGGTTGGCTTCGAGTTCCGCTAGCTTCGTCTTGTGGCTTTCTTCCATGGAAGAAGCCTTCTGGCCGTGGGCCGCGATCAGTTCGGCCACTTGGACTTCATGCGCTGCCTCCCGATCACGGAGCAGAAGCTGATGCGCGGCTTCCTTCTCTTCGATGGCTTTGGCGTGGGCGATGTCCTTCTCTTCGGCGAGGGAAAAGTGGTTCTCCTCCGCTTTTTTCAATGCCATAACATGCAGTCCCTCCCGGTCTGTGAGGCATTTCTCATGTTTATCTTGCATCTCCCTGACCGTAGCCTCATGAGTCTCTGCCGCCTCTTTTTTCCATTCCTCAAAGCCCTCGTTGAGTCTTTGCTTTTCGACCTCAACTCGTTCCTCGAGATCCAGCCGCTCCTTCTCCATAACTTCTGCGGCCTCCTTCAAATTTTTGATTTCCCGCTCCATATCTCCGATCCGATTACGGAGCGTGTTGATCTCGGCCGTATGGACGCCGGACAGGTGTTCCATACTCTTCCTGAGCTGTTCCAGTTGCTTCTCCTTTCCGAGAAGCTCCTTCAGTTGGATGTCCTGCTCTTCGATGATGCGTCCATAATGGTCCAACTCCGCTGTGACGACCCGATGACGATCGCATAGCTGGTGCAGGGAGGGTATTGATAGAGAAAGTGACGAGAGTGCGCCACCAGCACGCGCAATAATGACGGCAAGATTCTCATGTGGATCACCACCAAAACCGCCCATGCCCATGGGAGGCGACAGCGGACCGGCCCCGAACTCTGGCCCGGCATCGTCTATCATCCCATATCCGCCGCCACCATACTGCGCGTGTCCACGGTGGTCTGTCCGCTCCAAGTCCATATCGCCAGCCATATCGGATGGCGCCCGGCCGGTGCCGAATCCGCTCATGCGTCGGCCATATCCCGAGCTGCCGCTACCATAGCCGGGGCGTGCGGCGCCGAAACTCGATACCGGGGGTGAGCTATTGCTGTGTATCCGAGGGTGATATAGCGGCCGCCGCGCATATTGCGGGTGCTGACTTTGGCTTAGATGTGACGCCTGTTGCGAATGTGGTTGGTATGCCTGTGCGGTTGGGTAGTGAACGCCGCATTCTGGGGCCACACATTCGGCTCTACGAGCACCTCCCGGTGAGCCGTAGGATGGAGCTGTGGTGTACTCTCTCGGGGAGCCATTCGAGTAAGGAGGAGTTGGAGGGAAAAATGCGGTATGATGCCGGACTCCACCGATGCCAGAGGAAGAGCCTGGCGGGGATTTCGACGAAGATCTGGAGTTGCCGGAGTCCTCTCTGGGCTCGTCCGAAAACTCCTCGTCTTCTGCCGGCCGGGGCACCAATGCGCTCAAGCTCGAAGAAGGAGAATGAGGCCCCAGTGGTGCAGCCATACTGCTATCGCCACTGGATTCTCTAGACGAAGAACGCCGGTGGACACGGACTCCGGGGCTCTCCGAAGCTGCTCTCGTTGGAGGAGTCGGAGCTCTGGGCGGCGCAGCTTGAGAGTCAGCTTCTCTGCGGGTCACTGATCTACTGATCATGTGAAACTCGTAATTTGGCAGGTCTCAAGACAACGAATCAATACAACGGAACGGAAGAGAAGGTCACTGGACAGTTGAGCGAGTACATACAGTGGAGATGCGCTTACTCGAGCCCTTCGATTCGCTTGCACGACCGTCAGTCACGAACAGAATTCGAGTGACGGGATGTGGGCATCGTATTGGGTGCAAACTCAAGCCGATGGGACAGAGAAAGTCATGGGTGAGACAGAGCGGGGTGGTGAACTAACCTCTTTCCGATCTTAGTGCTAACTACGTCCAGGGATTGGTGGATGTCCACAGCGAGCTTCAGTAGAAGCTTAGAGGAACCGGTTGGGTATATCGCTCGACCACTAGACCACTATAGGGACCGAGTTAGAGGGTTCAATGGGCGTTTGATTCGCTTTCGCAGGAGAATAGAGCTCGGATCGGGAGCAATAGCAGGAATGGATGTGAGATGTGGGTGGAGGGGGGGGGGGGATGAGGATGACCGATCGATCGGAGGGACGTGTTATGGTGGGAATGGACGGGCCTTTAAGCAAAGCCCTTCGGATCATGCAAACATGGCATGGGTTGGCCAGGAGAATCAGATGAAGCCGCGAGAGGCGTTTCGGGGTGGCAACAGGGTAGGGTGAGGCAGGACGCCGTGTGGACGCTGGCGGGTCAGAAGTGTACGGAGGTCTGCAGAACCATGCCGTCACCCCCTCCACCACCGCCACCGACAGTGCTTGTTTAACGGAAGGCCGGAACCAGAAGCAAACCCACCACCAATGCACAATCAATCAAATAAGCTGCGGCGTTTCGGATCAACCCTCGATTGCCGCGAGAATAGGATGCCGTCCAATGGGCTGTTGCTATCGTTTGCAGGCCCAATCGATATCCGTGTCAGGGAACAGGTCGTGCGCGGTGGGAGGTCTGAACAAGTGTGGGGAGGACCGAACAAGTGTGGGGAGGACCGAACAAGTGTGGGGAGGCGGTAGGGGTGAGTATGTGTGTGCCCGGAAAGGCCGAGCATGGGAGAGGAGGTTGTAGACCAGGAGAGAGAAGAAGAACGAGAAGAAGAAAAGAAGACGCAGCCGCCGCACGGTGATGTATAAAACCGACGGCAGCAATCCCAGGGGAGGGGGGGCTGGGGTGAAAAGTCGACATGAACGAAAGCAACACTGAGACAAGGCTGCGGCAACCCATGAGTAATGGCGCGCGGTTGACGCGGGCCATGTACACTGAAGCCTTCTAATCGCAAAGGCTTTCCCTGTGAGTCAGGGCGAACCTCGCACTTTGCGCACGGCGGCCGGGTGATGCGAGCTGCTGTGGGTACAGCCCCCGGGTGACGGGAAGCAAGCAACGTGTCCGCCCAACCAGGGCGTGCCCGGCAAGTCCAGCAACCCAGCAACGCCCGCGGCCGGAAGCAAGGAAAAAAAAAAGCAGAGAAGCAGAGCAGATCTGCGGCTCACTCTGGCGACGGCGCGGTGAGAATGCAAAGATTGTGCAAGAGGGCAAAGGTCTGCTGTGTTGTCAATGGTTAGCTCTATGCATAGTTAGCAACTGCAACGCGGGCTTGGCTGCATACTAGTTAGTACATACATACGCGCACTTAAACGCTCACTCCACAACGATACTCGCGCACGTTGGAGCCGCTGTCTACGAGCAGGGTGTGCCGCCAATAGAACACAGAGGCGTATGTACTGGGGATGCAGAAGCTCTCGAGCCCAAGAGGAAGTTGAGGCGGTGGAGGCGGCGGTTGTGGCGTGAACAGATCGCCCCGCCTTTCCCTGGCCGTTCCAAGTCGGTGATCATACTCTATTGCCTAGCGGCCGACGGAACCGGACTGGATACGCACATCATGTCTAGACTACCCAACTCTGTGTATGAATGTATGTAGATAGTGCAAGCGCAGCGGTGGCGAGTGGCTGTACGACTGGAGGAACAGGGGCTGGCGCCCTCCGTCAGCGGAGGGAACCTGGGGCCGCCGATCCATCCGGGAACAGAGAAGCACATACTGCTTACATACTCCAAAATACAGAGTTAGAGTAGATACATCTTTTCGGCTCCATCTCGTACCGATTGGGCAGTTATGTACTGTACATACCAACGGCGGTCGCGCACAGCGGACGAGCAGAGCCGTATGAGCTCGAGTTCGGCGAAGTCAACATTAGGTGCATTCCGGAACAGGAACACGCGAACCTGGAACGAACCCCGTCTGGACCGTCCCGCGCCGTGTGCTGCTCTCCTTCCGCCCTTGCCGTTAGCTGCATGGGGGGAGACCGACGATCAATTGCCTTTGCCAGCGAGCACGGCAGAAGCAAGCAGGAAACAACCCTTGCCCTGTTCACCTCACTTGACCGCACCGCTTCCGCCTTCGCTTCGCTGGTCTCGCCGCCGCCCGCCGAGAATACATACGTCCGGGAGAGAGAGAGAGAGAGAGAAGAAAAAGGGAAAACAGAACAGTTTTTCTCCCGCCCGCCCGCTCGCCCGCACTGCTGCACATCACACTGTGTACCCACCCATGATTCTCAATCGGCAATGGCTGTATCTATGTACCTACAGCCCACTCGTTCGCCCCGCACATAACTATCTGCACACGTACGACATCCACCGACACTTTAGATCTACTCCACGCCACCTCTATCCTCCACCGAGAAAAATTTTCGTTATCGGCGCTGTGGTCCGCCTGCTGCTCCCCGTTTCCCTTTCGGCTGCCTTCCAGTTGGCCGCTGCACTGCGCCGTTTCGCTCCCTCCGCGTATGTACAGTAGTGTGGAAGAGAGTATGTAAGCACTCTACTGCCTGCGCAGGGTGAAGAACTATCTATGTATCGCAGCATGTATGGGATGTCGGCCACTCCAGGCTCTGCTCGTTATTGGTGTATCATCGGTGTGTAGCTAGATATATTCTATCGGGGGTTACTCAGCCGTAGCGCTGCTGCATTGTGCACACTCCCCCCGCCCTCCCATTGTCTCTGGGAGGATCTCCGTCCGGTGCGTGCGTACAGTGTGTGCACATGTGCACCGTCGAAAAGCCAAACCGGCGGCGATGAATTCGTTTCGTCTCGCCCGCATCGACAACGACGGCGACGGCGACGACATCCCGCCCCCGGATCGACCATACATACCCTGCGCCGCCCACGGAATCGTATTACACACCCATTTCCCCGCCCCCGCCCTGAGCTCGCCCCTCCCCTCGCCCCCCATTTGGGAGGAGCACCGGTCTCCGACGCATGCTGGGGACTGCACGTATGGTTGGCGTGGCGGAATGGGAGTCTCGACTCGCTCGGCGTGCGCGGAGGAGGGCGGCGGGCTCGTATCGCCGAGCTGGGCGCGTGCGCCGCTGGAGGGGACTCTGCGCTCCGGCCCCGTCTCCGGAGTTCGAGCAGACGCCAGGACGTCAGCTGGAAATCACCGTCGGCCCTCGCCATGTAGATATCTGCGCGACGGGGGAAGGAATCGGTACCTGTATAGTAGATGCAGGCGCGTGCTGCACGCGGCCGCCGCCGTGTAGATAGGTAGTTACTGACTTGCCAGACATCCATCGACAAGCAGTCGGACATGGCAGAGCGTCGCCGGGTGTTGATGGGATGTCGGATACCGACGGCGGATTCATCTACACCACAACACCGTCCAGTAGTCGGATACCGGCTTCATCGCAGCTCCCCCACCTCCTCCCTCTCCTCTCCTCCCTCCTCTTCCTCCTCATCCTGCTCACCCTTCCGGTGTATGTAGCAATCTCCCAGCCACGAGCAGCTCAGCGATAACGCACCAATCGCACAACCGGCTGTTTGCAGACAGACTGCCGTCGGATCCGCAACTGCTGATTGTTGGGATCGCCTTTTCTTTTCTTTTCATTTTTTTTTCCACCTTTTTCCAGTTTCTTCTCTCACTTTTTCATTCCTTTTCCTTCTCTTTTTTTTTTATATTCTAGGAGGGAAGGGAAGTTTTTTCTCTTGCTTTCGTTCTTAGAGTACATAGGGGAAGAGTTTATATGAATATAAGAACCCAATAACTATGCAAGAAGTACCTATGTATGTCACTTTTTTTTTTTTTACTCCGGGCTCCAGGGATGGCCAGTAGACTAGTATAGTACATACATATGTGGAGTGCTATGTAGGTGGGCTTTTTTTTCCCCCTACCTCTTACTTTTAAGCTCTGTCCAATCCTTAAATTCACGCATTTCTGGGCTGACGCCCAGGGGCGGGAGAAGCTGCATCATGACTTCCAGAGTATGTACGTACCATTCGACACCGGAGATGGAGAGAGCTTTTCCGGGGGGGCGGCATTGCGAACATGACTGGGCTATCGACACGAAGAGAGAAGAGCAAAACATCGAATGTCCCACACCCGTATAGGGTGGGATGACAGGTGGGTGGATTGTGGGTGTGGACAGACGGGCGGAGAGACGAAGGACCTTTAACATCACCGGATCACACATCACCACTAAAAGTGATGGGTATTCGTAAAGTATTGGGTCGGATTGTTTCCTATGGGACGGCTCCTGCTGTCCCACGTTTCGCACGGATCGATACAGAGAAACAGGTTTTGGTTTGGGCTGATTCATCGGCAATTGTGTTTTTTTTTTCCTTTCGTTTCCCGAGTGACCCACTGTGACTGAGACTAGGCAGTGCGCTTGATAGAAAGACAACAGGCAGACAGACATCGTCGCAGCTTACGGAGGGATCCTCATGCAGTGCCGAGAGCCCACGCTCCCTCGAGACGCGTAATCGGACGGCAGCTGCGGGTGATTACTACCATCACTTCTGCGGAAGTGTCTTAACCTTTGCCTGCCCAGTCCCCGCTCTACCGTACTTTGAGAGGCACTCACCGAGAAAAAAACAATCTCTTGATCGCCGGGAGCGCACCCACCCCCCCGCACTACAGCTTCGCCCTCAGCTGCCCCCAGATCTGCTTCAACCTTTCAACTGCCTTCCCGTCCACCCCCTTCCCATCCACCCCCTTCTCTTCCCCTCTATTGGCCTCTATCTCTTCCTCCGCATCTCTCAACACGTCGAGCAGATCACCCCACACACTGTCGGTGTAATTGCTCCATTCCGGCCGCGCAGCAAGGAAATCGACGGGGTCCTCACACTCGACGAATGCCGCCACGACGGGTTGTCTAGTATCCACCGTCTCGAGGAGGTCGTCGGTGTAGATCTCGGAGGTAGATAGAGGGAACGAGAGGAGCGCCACCACGTCCACACCGTCGTCCTGTTGCGAGTGTTGTGGTTGCGAATGTGCCCCCCTCGAACTCAACTCCGAAATCTGAAATGGACCTCCGCCCTCGCCCCCGCCTGCGGCGAAGCATGTGTAGTCCCCCTCCGCGGTGGCAACTGATGTATCCGCATCGGATCCCCGCCCGCGGAAATCTCCGTAACCCTGCCCACTATGGCTCTGTCCGCCGATCCGCCCTGGTCCCGGGACTGTCTCGGACCACGACGACGAAGGACCCCCGCCTGCGCGCGAAGAGCTGGCGTGCGATTTCGACGCCGATGCGGAGTCGAGTGCGGATGCGGCGGACGACGGAGGTGGCCGCGTGATGGAGCCCAGTAGACCGGCAGCGGAGCTTGCGACGGAGGAGAGTATGCTCTTTTCTTCATCGTCGGGCTCTGATTGGGGATGCTTGGACTCGGAATTCGACGCGTCCGGCATGATGTGTGCTTGTTGGCGAACTAGGGCGTGAGGTTGGGGCGGTGACAATGATGAATCTGAAGTGTCGTTGGGTGGTTTGGGTTTGATCGTTGTGCCGGGTTATTTGGGATGGGAGGGAGGAATGGCCGAGAGCCTCGCCTGTCGGCCTGGACTTGAGCACGTGCTTTTGCTGGCCAGCCAGGAAACAACAGAACACTTGTATGTAACGGTACTGTAAGCGTGCGCCATCCAGTTCCTCCTTGTTCGTCGCGCTAAAACGCGTACACTGTGGTTGCGATTGCCGCCTGTGCGCGCAGGCGTCCCAGTTGGAGCACATCATAGTGAGAAGAGTTTGTTCCAGATCATGTCTAATAATGCACACCTCCCTAACCCAGCAGGAGCCTGCGCTTTGGCCACAGCTGCCGTTCGGATCGACGTGTAATTGCGATAGGGTATTAGTCTCCATGAGAGGCCTCATGGCGACCATGGTCAAGTGGTCCCCACTCACTCCCACCAACACCGAACAGACCAGCCAAAATGGTCGGCTGGCTTACCGCCATTCACCAAGAGATCGTTATTCTTGCAAGTCCCATATTTCTATGAGCTCAGCGTGATGATCGAAGTCGCTTCAATGCCCCCAAAGCTTGTTTGTGGTTGGGGGTTTCTCTCCCAGCGGCGGTTGAAGCCATGGACTGCATGGTAGATATGCTTGCTGTGGGGACATTACCCCCCAATCTGTCATATCTATTCGGAGCAAAATCACGTCACCCTCCTTTTGTCACCATGTACTCCTCCATCTCGGCAGGGAAAGCAAAGAGCCTACCGATTATAGTAGTCATGGTTCCGTGCTGTGGTGTGGTGTTGTGGTGTATTCTTGCGCTCGGTCTGTCAAGCTAGCTCCCACTTCTTTGTGCCACCCCCTCCCACCAACCCCAAACACACTTCCACTGCTACCACCACCACCACATCACCATCCACACAACACATCCGTCCCGCAGCGCTTCTCCATCAAACAACATCAAACCTCCAGCCATCAACTTATACACCACAAGCGCTTTCCCAGTATCTCTTACCCTTCGAGCCAGCATTTTTGTTTGCAGCAATCTTGCACTCTGCCTGGCCGCCCACCTCATCCATCCACCCGCCCCGCACACCCCGCACACCCACCCTCCGCCCAAAAAACTCCCAGCCCCGACAGCGACTGGCGACACTGTTGCATCTAGACGACTATCGATTCCCTTATCGTACCCCACCCTCTCCGACAGCTCACGCCAGCACTACCGAGCAGCCTACTCGTTCGTGAAACTGGGCCGTTCCTCCTCCCCACATTCCTGTTTGTTGCCATCACCACCGCCGCCCTCACATCTACTTCCGCATCCACATTCATCTCCAGGTCTCAGCTGCAACTATGGTCGACGGCGAAACCGCGTCGCCCACCTGGAAATTCACACAGTACGTTGCTGCCGTCCCTTCCCCTTCCTCTATGGAGGCTCTTGGAGTCTCGATCTCCCCGCAAGGTGTGGATGCTATTTTGGGTTTGGTGGCTGCCGGGATTGGGGGGGCGGCACGACCCCCACTCGGCATCCCACTTCCTCCATCATCACCATCCTTTGGCGAAATTGCTCGTTGCTTCTTTCTTTACATTGAATGGTTGGCTGAGCTTGATTGAAATATAGGTGTTTCGGTGATAAGGGTGATGTAGAAGACATCACAGAAGGTATGTGAAGATCGATGCCGGGGAAGCGACACGGGAATTTGTGGGAAGTATCGTCCTGCTCCGATAACGGTAAACTGACGGACGGTGTCTCACAGCTGACATCATATCGACGGTCGAGTTTGATCACACCGGAAATTATCTGGCGACAGGAGATAAAGGAGGGCGTGTTGTTTTGTTCGAGCGCAATGAAACTGTAAGTGGGCATTAGTCATACGGCACGATCCGCCAGTAGGCTGGGTGGATATCGAAGTTCGATATCCGCAGAGAGGCGGCTGACCGATGACCCATCTACTATCTATAGAAGAAAACTTGCGAATACAAATTCCACACCGAATTCCAATCGCACGAGCCAGAATTCGACTACCTGAAGTCGTTGGAGATTGAAGAGAAGATCAACAAGATCAAGTGGTGCAAGCGACAAAACGCCTCGCATTTCCTCCTCTCCACAAACGACAAGACGATCAAGCTATGGAAGGTGTTTGAGAAGTCGCTCAAGGTTGTGGCCGAGAACAACTTGTCGCACGACGGAGCGACCCCAGGCATGGGCGGACTACGGCATCCACAGCAACCACCGCCGCAATTCACCAGTCCATCCTCGCTCAGATTGCCCCGTCTCACACATCACGATACAGTTGTTGCTGCAGTTCCTAGGAGGACCTATGCTAATGCTCATGCTTACCATATCAACAGCATATCCGTAAACTCGGACGGAGAGACTTTCATTTCCAGCGACGACCTGAGAATCAACCTGTGGAACCTGAACATCCAAGACCAGAGCTTCAATATTGTTGACATCAAACCAGCCAACATGGAGGAGCTCACCGAAGTCATCACGGCCGCCGAGTTCCACCCACATAGCTGCAATTGGTTCATGTATGCCAGTAGCAAGGGTACAATCAAGCTTGCAGATATGAGAGAGAGCGCCTTGTGTGATCAGCACGCTAAACGTATGTCTAGATAATCTGGTCGCCACGCACTTAGACAGTAGACTGACGAAACGAATGAATAGTGTTCGAACAGGAGGAAGACCCATCCTCTCGATCTTTCTTCTCCGAGATTATCTCGTCTATCTCGGACGTGCGGTTCTCTTACGACGGTCGCTATATTCTGTCGCGCGACTATCTCACGGTGAAGATCTGGGATATCAACATGGAAAACAAGCCTATCAAGACGATTCCTGTGCACGAACACCTCCGACCACGCCTCTGCGATACATACGAGAATGACTCTATCTTTGATAAGTTCGAGGTGGTGTTCTCTGGTGACGGGCAGAACGTCATGACTGGATCCTACAACAACAACTTCATGATCTATCCCTCAGATCCCGAAAAGGAGATTGAAGTGGTTCTGCAAGCGGACAAAAGCGCTTTCAAGGCCAAGAAGGTGGGTGTGCCAACACCCATCAATGGCGGTAGGAGGCAGCAGGGTAGCAGGGCCGGATCGCCTGCGGCTGGAGGACCCGGTGCGCGTATGCGAAAGGAAACGGATGCCGATCAGATCGATTTCAACAAGAAGATATTGCATATGAGCTGGCATCCCTTCGAGGATTCCATTGCCATTGCAGCGACAAATAATGTGGGTACTTCCCATATCATAATTTGATTTGTACTAACTTGGTGGTTCAGCTGTTTGTGTTTTCGGCATTGTAGAGTGAAATTCTCGGAACAGCATCTTGTGTGGCATGGGTTTTCTGTCTTTCTTTCTCTCCTCGTCTTGTGCGTGTTACAACCATTTCCCTAGTAGCATCCCATGACAACCGTGGGGTAGTGATTCGTTATATGCGCTTTTTGCTTTCGGGGCATGCGTGGATGGCCAGTAGTGATTGGGTTCCTTTAGTCGAAAAGGATTGGTTTCTTGACTGTCCAATTTGTTCGGGAGTGAATCGTCGTTTGTTCTACCTGCTCCCATGGATGTGGAATTGTAATCACGTTTTTCCTGCCGTCGGGTTGATTGATTATTGGTAGGCTTTTTTTTTAGATTGGCTGGATATAGTCCAGTAGGAATTAATAATAGATACGCTGCTTGAGACGGAGTAGGAACGAACGGAAGATGAATTACAGTTGATGCGATGGTGGTCATCCGTGTTGCTAGGAGAGGTTGTGGGTATGTATGCAGGCATAACATGTCACTCGCCGACAATTTTTGTGTCTTTTCCCACTTGCTTTGCAAGAACAATGGTAATGTACAAGCAGACATATTCCCAGTCTAGTATGATACACCGCCCATCTCTCCCTAGGACCCCTCCTCCCCACCGAGAACCTCCAGCTCCTTGATTCTCAAGACCGTGTACGGATGTTTGCTCTTGACTGTCTTAACCTTCCTCTGTCTACGCTTCGTCTTCTCCTTAATCCTCATAGGCTCCCTGGTCTCCTCCACGACCGTCGCGCGGCAGGAGAATAGCTTCTCATCGATCCACGGGTTCCCCTTGAGTGTGTAATCCCTCGAACCGAGGATGCTCGCGTGCGTCAGCCGCAGAGTCTGTCCGGGGACGATGTTCTTGAGCCGGAAGGGAAGCGTGATTGTGTCGCCTCGAGTAACCAGGAACGGGAACGAGTGGATGTGGATGGTTATATAGTGTTGTGGCTGCGCGCGGAGCAGGGGGAGGAGCCGGAGTGCCTCCGACGCCGCAGACGTGGGTTGAGGCGGAGGGGATGCGGTGGTGGCGGCGGTGGCGGCGGTGGTGGTTGTCGTCGGAGCGGGGCTGAGGTTGGGGACTGTCGCGCTCGTCGTGAGCGATGCCGCTGTGGGTCGGGAGAGCACACGGCCAGCGGTGAAGAGGGACGGTCGTAGTATCCGCTGTAGCATTGCGTGTGCGCGTGAAGAGTCCGTGGTGGGGGTGGAGTCTCCGGGAGAGAGCATGCTCGTGCTAGTGGGTGGGTGAGGATCGATCGACACCCGTGAGGTCCTTGGCGCGCCAAGACGGAGAGACCGAACTTTCAATGTAAAAAAAAACGGTAGCTTCAAATCCGCAAAAAAAAAAAAACTCCAACCACCACATTCAATCCCCACTACATTCGCTCGCTATGGTATGTGAACAAAAAAAAAATATAAGAGGGAGGAGGAGGGGATATGCTGACCCCCGTTACAGCCTCAGAACGAGTACATCGAGCGCTGGACAAAGCAGCACGGTCGCCGGTAACTTTCACCCCGCATAGTCATCCATCACGATCGACAACTAACCCCCCACCGTGCAGCCTCGACCACGAGGAGCGCAAGCGCAAGAAGGCCGCCCGTGAAGCGCACAAGCAGTCGAAGGACGCACAGAAACTGCACGGTCTGCGCGCGAAGCTCTACGCCAAGAAGCGACATGCCGAGAAGATCCAGCTGCGGAAGACGCTCAAGGCGCACGAGCAGAAGTCAATCAAGTCCTCCGCTCCGTCCGAGCCGTCGTCGCAGCCGCTGCCCGCCTACCTGCTCGACCGCGAGCAGCCCAACACCGCCAAGGCGCTGAGCACGGCAATCAAGCAGAAGCGACAGGAGAAGGCGGCGAAGTTCTCCGTGCCACTGCCAAGGGTGAAGGGAATCGCAGAGGATGAGATGTTCAAGGTCGTCAAGACCGGCGCGAAGACGAAGCAGAAGGGCTGGAAGAGGATGATCACCAAGCCGACGTTCGTCGGTCCGGACTTCACCAGACGGCCGGTCAAGTACGAGCGCTTCATTCGACCCATGGGAATGCGTTACAAGAAGGCAAACGTCACCCATCCCGAGTTGGGCGTCACTGTTCAGCTGCCGATTCTGAGCGTCAAGAAGAACCCCCAGAGTCCGATGTACACCGCGCTTGGTGTGCTCACGAAGGGTACCATCATCGAGGTGAACGTCAGCGAGCTGGGAATGGTCACGGCTGGTGGTAAGGTGGTCTGGGGGAGGTGGGCGCAGATTACGAATAATACCGAGAACGATGGCTGTGTCAATGCGTGAGTATTACCCCCCTTCGTATATGAACCCTCTTGATTAACCGTCGCATAGGGTCTTGCTGGTTTGAACTCTTCCATTTCCGCTTCAGCACTTGTTCGTGCGATCCTTTTTTGCTCTGCTGGTAATGCACATCTCCGTTACTTTTACGGGCCAGTTACCTTGAATAAAACACTGGAGTTTGTGGGTTCTGTTGTTTTATTTTCAGCTACAGTTCGTTTCAAAAGACTAGCATTAATCATGAGATTGCTTGCAGGCATCAAAAATCCGATGAGAAAACTTCCACAATCTCCATTCCCCAATAATTCATCCGCCTTATAATAAGAAACCCGCCAAAAAAAAGCCAAGGGAACCAGTAGCAGCCCGCGTTTGTGTCGGGCGCATATCCAGTTGTTGAGATGGTATTTGGTATATAAAACGAAGGGTAGAAGTGAGACCACAATGACAGCAAACCGAGCTTCCAAAAAAGACGAAAAAGGATAGAATACAAAGTGAGTATTTCGGCCGGAGGAAAAAACGAAGAGAGAACACCACCCAAAAAGCAACCCTCACGCCAAAAGCACCAGCCTCCCAAAATAAAAAGATATCAAAAAAGTGCAAGGAAACGAAACGAAAGAAGCAGAAGGGGCCATCTGTAAAAACAAAGAAAGAGAGCAGGAAGTAAACTTTGGGTGTCAGTACGCATCAAGAAACCAAAAACATATCTACCGATACCCGGGTCGTTGGGTCTCCATCCTCCGCTCTAGCTTGGCGAACACATCTTTCGCCCAAGTTTGGAGCGTGTAAGAGCTAGGCCTCCCGTTTGCCTCGACCGTGTCGGCGGCGTTCTCTAGTAGCTGTAATAGCATGTCCTCGGTGATCTCGACGACACCGGGCTTACTGTCGGGATTCAGGAAAGGGTCCTCAAGGCTAAGTAGTTGCCGGATTGTTGGACGCTTTTCCTTGTCTCTTTCAAGACAGCCCTTGATCGTGTTGACGAGGGACCGGGGGACCTTGACGCCGCCGATACCGGTGGAGGGATAGTCGATGAGATGGTTCGGATCTGGAATCGCTGCGATCTTTTGGTACATCGACGTGAGATGGTAGAATGGAGTGCGACCGTACGTCATCTGGTAGAGTATGCAGCCGAGGGACCAGACGTCGCTCGGAGCACCGAGTTTCATGAGACGGGGCTGGCCGACCGAGGCCATTGGCTTTCCGGAGGAGGCATTGATGTCGACGATTGCTTCGGGGCTCATGTAATTCAAGGTACCGACTTGACTTTCACGGTGGACATTGACCGTGTCATCTTGAATCGCGTTGGCGATGCCGAAGTCGATTAACTTCAGCTTACCGCGGACGAGGAGAAAGTTGGCAGGCTTCAAGTCTGAGTGGATGACATTGTATTGATGGACGATGTCAACGCATTGAAGCATTTCCCGCCAGTAATACCGGACGAAACTGACGTCAAGCTGAGATTCTTCGTTGCCGTGACGCAGCGTGAGGATATTGGCAAAATCAGTCTCGCCACATTCCATAAGCTGCAGTTATCCAATTAGCGCAGACCCAAGGATAAGATGCATCGAGACAACTTTACCATCGTCAATGTTTGTTTCTCCTCGTTCATCTCGTAGTCGTACAATCGAATCACCCGTTCCTCACCACTCAGCCTCTTCAGCAAGTCGATCTCTCCTTTATAGCCTAGGATTGCAGCTGGACCGTCTTGTTCGTGGAAGGTGACCTTCTTCATTGCAAACATCTTGTGGTTCTCGGCCATAACCTTGTACACCTTGCAAGAGCCTCCCTTACCGATAGCATCCAGTCGGCGATATGGCTTGCCATTGATAGTCACTGTGGACCTGTTTTTCCGCGTGTTCTGGGATGTTTTCGTAGCGGCAGCTCCAGCTGTAGCTGTGACGGCCTCCAACAGCGACATCTTTGGTGGCGGCGGCGGGGGTGCCTGACGGACTGGCCGCAACGGGGTGTTGCCAGTCTTTGCTGTCAATGCCCTCTTCTCTGGGGGTGGCGACGCCGGCGCCAGCGGCTCCATCTTGGAAGGGAGTACAGGTGGCCCCTGGAATACAGGTGGCGGAGGTTTCTCAAGGGTGCTATCCAGACGCTTGTATGAAGACGTAGCTATAGCAGGTCGACGAAATGCTGGTGGTGGCATATTTTCTTTGTCAGACTTTGCTTGAGGCGCCGGTGCAGTTGCAGGAGTAGTAACAATAGGGGTGGGTCTCGACGTTCCCGATACGGGTGAAGCTGAGCGGCCAACATCGGCCACGTGGCCAATGTCGGACTCCGGCGATGCCGAGTAGTAGACATTCATCTGATACTGGCCAGAGAGACTTTCCGGTGAGGCTCTCCGAGGACGTCTCGAGATGGTGGGTATCGGCTCGGGCTCATAGTGCGTTTCCTTGCCATCGCCCGAAGTGGGGGACGCAGAGCCCATCCGTGGACGGGATATATCCCCATTGCTTGATTCACGCTCTCCTGCTTCCTCTGGCGAGCTGGAGTTCCTCTCAGGAATATCGTCATTGTCCCTTCTTCCTTCGTCCACATCCGAGGGATCACTCTCTCTCCTTGGTCCACGCCTGGGAGCTCCACCGACAGGCCCGAGCAACCCCCTTCCCGCTCTCTTCCATCGCATTGCAGACGCGGTCGTTGACTGTGGAAGTGGACCAGCATTTACGGCCCCAGATCGAACGATACTTGCGTACCCACTTAGATTATACCGAGTCTCTAGCTGCTCATCATGTGTTGCTGTGGCGCCAGCTAACCCTAGCCCATCTGTCTTTGTGTCCTGTCCACCGCTGTATGCCCGTCGACTGTACCGAGGAGCCGCCGCAGGTGTGACGAATTCCCGGCCGGTTGGTCGATCGGGGCTTCCGTCCCGGGATGTGGTGAAGCGCCGCGACGAGCCCTGCGACGAACCCGTCCGAGGTGCGGAGCCGGAGCGCTCCTCGGGATCTGGTGATTGGCTCCAAGTAATCCTCTTACGAGAAATTGAGTACCGAGATAATGGCGACCGGCGGAGTCCCTCATCTGCTATTTCCTGCTTTTCTTGTTCGTCTTCCTTCTTTGTCTCTAATACTCCCGGTTCCGGGAATTCGTCCAGAAGCATGCGAGCCAGAGCGCTCAACTGAGGGGCCTTGCCCTCGTCATCCGAGTCATCGAACTTGTCGTACGATGCAGCGAGAGCATTTCGGGCAGCAACAGAAGGAAACGGAGGATCGGGCGCAGTGTAGGAGAGCGGCGAACCACGGCGTGAACGCGTTGCGGCGAGAGGACTCGAGCGTCGTTGACGGGTGGATCGATATAGCCCAGCAAGGGGAGACTGGTTAGATGCAATTTCGGACTCCATTGTGTACGCGTGCGTCGTATGGATGCTGTATACGCGAGTGTTTTTTTGTCGGTTCACGGTCTTTGATTCGATCAGGTCACCAGGAGGGGATTGTCGACTATTCTTACGGCTCCGGGTGGTGCATGTGTAGGTGTGTCGCTGCTGTAATTACTATAGTCTGTGCATAGACAACACAGGTATTCCGGGATATCTACGGTGACGGTGGTGTAGAAGGTGGTGTGATGTTAGTGGGATCGGTCGGTAGGGTGGGTGGTGGTGGTTGTTGTTGTTTTTGCTTGTGTTGACGAAGGAGACAACAGTAGCAGCGATGGGGAGGGGGATGAGGGCGAGCCACTTTCCGATTGCTTGTTTACCATCACTGGCGGCGTTGTCAGGGGTAACGTCATCACCCCCCTACAACTAACCGAGAAATACCTTCGTGCACAGATTCGATTGTGGAGAATTTCGGCACTTCAAGATCATAACTACTGGGTTCGTGTATTTTCCAGGTTTCAATACAGCGGGATCTCTTGTCCTTCTCGTCCCGTCCAAAAATCCGCTTTCCGAACGTACGTGAACACAATTGTCAAGCTTGTGTGTTTGTGGAGTAAATACCCAAAAGCCCGAAAGCCGAGTTTAACGAGAAGTCCTGCCACCTAGACAGGTCCTTGGAAAGAGCGGGTCGGCGCACAGTCGGAGTGCTTACGGGAAATCAACCGTCGACTTCAAGTTCTGGAATTGTCTGGAATAACCCCGAGTCTCGGATCAGAATCAGTGCCATCGTCTCCTTATGAGGATGTTTGTTTTGCTCCTTGACAGCAGTGCAATATCCATCGCCGTATGTATCTGGCACCCACCTCGGCTCCCGTTCTGGAGAGAGGATCCTTTTTTCTTTTTCTTTTGTCATTTACCGCATGCGACCTACGGAAATCATGGCGATGTACACACTATACATACCTATCCGTTTCCCGTCCGCAGTCTGCACGAGGGCGGCTCATTGCAAGCTCCCCTTTGCCAGACCTGCCAGAGAGCAGATCCAGGGTAGAGTGATATGCGCATTTCTTCACAGCGCACGCGAGTGATTGGCTATGGCTTTTGGTCAACGTTCAAGCGCTCAAAACTCCGCCCATCATCATAGTTAACGTTACCCCACTCGTCACTGCCACCCTCATTCAGAAAGTTTACCTTTCATGGTCAACTGCACTGCCTCTTTGATAGGCGCACTCAGCCAGCCCAAACGAGGTGTAACCCTGTCCCTTCCAACCTACGACATTCTATTTGTATCTATTAGCTCATGACCGCTTAGGTATGTACCATACCGAACCTGTCACTACATACTTGATCTTCTTCCTCTGGACTCTTTCCCACACATGCACCCACGACCCCCAGTGTGCCGAGGGACGGACGATAGAGTGACTGGAAGGTGTACTGGCCTGTTCTATATCTTGGCGGGTAAAACGACAGCACAGCATCAAAGAAACGCACCGCTCTGTGGCTTGGGCTCCAGTCGTGAAACTTGTGAACCGAACGGCATGTTGTGGAATTTTATCCATCGGTATTCAGCCCGTAGTTAAAGGAAACGCCCCAGAAAAAAAGAATCCATGGAATGCGAGGGAATCTTGTAGGAAGGTAGGACTTCAGATGGAGGAACCGGGTGCGGTATGTATAAGGATCCGGAAAGTGGCAAAGTCACGTTTCAAGTACTTTTGCAGCCCTGTGAGGATGATGGTCTCCATATGTCACGACAAGGCTGTGCAGAAGGTTGCTTCACTCCTCAACCCTAATACTCCCTTTCTCGTGCGGAAATCAGCAGCTAATAGCTCCAGAAACGGCAATGTCATGGAGGTCTCGTCGTTCACCCATCACTGGTCGTTGGGTGTGGCAGCCAATATGGGCAAGAATCAGCCCCTCCCCTCATCCAACTCAGGTCCCGCGTTCGGCTGCCTACGGCGACCGAACCCACTGTTACCCCTCCCACTCTCCACCGCCCAGCAGCCAAAAATATCCACGGGGCGCATCAAGCCCACAGACAAGTCGGCAACATCCATCATACCACTCCGGGGCTTCCTATCCACAGTTGATCTTGCCGCCAACTCGCCGGTCACTGTCGCACGATCGCTCTCACCACCCCCAGAACCTCTCTGCTCACACAGCAGTTCGAACCCCAGACCACCTGCCGGAGGCTCATCAGCGCCGCTTGATCGTCCGCTCTGTCCTCCACATCCAAGTGCTGCTCGTATCGCTCGACAAGTGATCACAAACTCGAATTGTTCCTGTCGGCGATCTGCTGTTTGGCTGCGCCCTTACACCCAACATTCCGCATTGCCTTCCTTTCGGTCTCCTCCCCGCAATCTCGCTATCGTAACGCCCAAGAACCTGCACCCACGTCTGCTCAACAAGCTCGAGCGAAGTACACATTCCGCGGGGGTAGAGGTGCGACTGCAGAATAAGGCGGCGCGCTCGGAGAATTAAACGGTGGCGGAAGGCTGCTAGAGGGAATCGGCGGCTCACCATCACGGGCCCAAAACCAACCGCACTGCCCCAATCATCGCCTGCCGCCAAACCACAAGGCATACCTGCGCACTACTGGGTTTCCCATATCTACGACCAACCCCGCCGAAGTCGAGCAATTACAAGTTACCTTCTGCAACCGAGAGACGTCGTTGTTGGAATGAGAGTATTGAACGATCATCTGGCAAGTATATTATCGACAGATTACTGAAGGGAACGAATAACAATATATACCTATTTTTTTCTAAATTTTTTTTTTTTGCTTTCCGGTTACTTGTACGAATACACCCTGCGCGGGAGGCGTTTATTGCGGCCAACCGATCGCTGGTACGTGGTCGCTTTCTTATGCTCTACGTCCGCGAGCCCGGCCGCTGCGACGTCTTGGCTCTGTGACCACCAAACGGAAGATTGCGCGGCATTTGGCGACTGTGCTAATGGTGTACGTGGGCAGAGGGAGCAAGTAATACTGAGCGCATCGTTACGGCATGGGATTTATTCAAACGCCAGATAGCAATACTTCCCTGGCGACTTCACCGGCAGCGACCGACATAATCTTACCAGGAAAGATGGCGAACAATAGGCACCAGTTTACATATTCCCCGAACCCGAACAACCCACGGCGTATCTTTGGCTTCGACGCATCTTTGTTTCTCATGGACGGCAATGCGTCAGGTCCTGTGTCGCAACCGTTAAGGCCCGGTCTCCCCAACGTCGTATCTCTCGCGCGGTCTCCATCGGCGCCTTATAGCACCGGTTCGCCCAGCGCAGCCGCTACTCCAGATTCGCGCAACAGTCATGACTCGGGCTATCTGGATCCACGGGGGTCTTCGTCGCCTTCGGCCCACGGGATGGGGATCAGCGGCAGTACAACGCCTGGGTTTGAGACTTTGGAGGACCTGCCGGACCTTGGAATTAACATACCCGAGCTCGAAGATGACCGGTTTGGTCTGCCGCCGAACTCGGCTGGTTCGAGTGGATATCCACCAAGTCCTCGCCTGACGGCTTCACCTCGCCTTGCCGCGTCGCAGCTTTCCCCGAAAGTGACCATCTCCAGGTCTTCGGATTGCGGTAGTCCAATTATCAAGGTCGAGCATTCAACACCGGAGTACCATCCTAGCCCTTACGTTCGCCAGTATAGTGAGTCTTCTACGAGTTCAGGTTTAGCCGAAGGCAACAGGACGATCCGACGCGGCGATGACGGGAGTTGGCATGGCGGTTTGGATCCATCGACTAGAGGCAGCGAATACTTACCGTTCTCGTTGAAAGAACAAGAATTTGAAGCGATGAAACAAGCGAAAAACGCCGATGTAGAGGAGTGGTTGCGGAGGTCATCCGAACAATTGCCACGCCAGCCTATCAGCGGCGGGCTTGCGGCGCCCAAGGAAGGTCGGGGGCGCTCGCGAAGCTTGTCGGACTTCCGCTCAAGCCAGGCGTTTAAGGATGGCCAGCCTCTTGGCCGAATGCAGAGCAGCGCTGAGGCTGGCAATGAGGTTACGATTGATGGCGATGAAGACGACGATTCCTCGGCTGTGTCGGTTGATTCGGCATGGCAAGATGGATCGCTCGACGATGAACTACCACCAAACGTCGAAAAGGAGCTTCCTCGCAAACCGGAAGATGTCGATATGGCCGAGGTGGACGAGATGGACGAGGATGAGCGACTACAGAGAGAACGAGAAAACGACCCAGAATTACTACCCAAACCCAAGCAGTTCTTCTCATCACACCCTTGGAATGACATCGCGGCGCCGGTCACTCGAGGTGCTAGCATGGCCTACCGTAACCAGCCTGTGACTGCGAATATGGCCATCATGAAGTTCCAAAAGTACGCCGAAAACATTGAGACTGCCTCCAGGGTGGCAACAGCGGGCAGTAACATGACCAAAGGTCGGCGGAACAGTGCTGGAGACGCGGACAAGGTGCTTCCCGGTCCGTTGAAGAGACTGAGTTTTGGTAGGGACAAGAGCAAGAATGCAATTACTCCTGCGAGGAGACCAAGTATTTGGGGTGGCTTGAGATCTGGCTTGAAGAGGAGCCTTAGCAATTCCGGGGACAAGGATAGGGAGAAGGAGAAGGAGAAGGAGAGGGACGGGGAAATTTCCCCCTCCATCTCCCCCACTGACAAAGGCAATACCAAGCTGCAGTCCCCCACTGATGGACGGAAACGGGGCCGCTCGTTCTCATCTATCAGTGGGCCTTCCAAGGCGTTTTCGCAAGGAATACTCGGCCCCACATTCGGCCAACCTAGTGGTCTACAAGTCCAGACTTCCAACATTGGCAATGCGTTCGCGCAGATGGCCTCGCCACTAATGGCCGCGGGAGCTGGCGCCACCAAGCCAGGTACTGTCAGTCCGCCCCCGCTTGGTGGCGTGATTGACCGCGTGAGGAGAAGCCGGAGCCGGAGTGAGCTACAGCGAAAACACATCTTCGGCGTTGTCACCAGTCTAATGAGCCCGGTACTACCATCCGCCTCCACATCAGCTTCGACGCCGCCGGACCAGGATATAACGCCGGGACGGATCTCGAAGAAGTTTACTTTCGGCGAGGACTCGCAGCGGCGGGGTATTGAGCAAGTGAAGAAGCTCCTTTCGCCTAACGACGCACACCACAATCCGAACAGCGACGGCGTTGACGAACTGGACGATGGCGACACCTCGCCGGAGACCGCCCGGACGCCTGGCGGTACCAAGGCTGCTCTTCCAAAACACGATATCACCCCAACGCTGGATGGATTCGCGCAGAATGTTAGAGTGCTGGCGCCGGGGCTGAGCCAGAAGCTTGTGGATCGTATCGCGCATGAGCAGTGCAAGCGGTTCAAGAAGCTGGTGGAGCATCGGCAAAAGCATCTTGCAGCGTTGAATACAAACGGCCACTGCAACAACAACGCGAAATGCCGGAAGGTCTTCGGCGCCGTCGGCGTGGGTAGCGACGGTGTTGTCGGCGTCACCGGGCATAAGCGTGGGAACAGCAACAACTTCGATGCCGATGAAAACGGTACATATCTTTCCATCTGTGTTCTCCCGGCAGAGCGATGTGTTGATAGTTTGTGCAGGCTTTGATTCCTCGGACGAAAACGACGGCATATCGCCTGGCGATGGCAACGTTGCGGCTGCGCAGTTTCCACCGGGAGTTCCGACGCCCCCTGTCTCTCGTCTGCCTGCAGAATTCGAATGCCCTATCTGCTTCAAGACAAAAAAGTTCAACAAGCCCTCGGACTGGACCAAGCATGTACACGAGGACGTCCAGCCCTTTACTTGCACGTTCCCGGAGTGCACCGAGCCGAAGTCGTTCAAGCGGAAGGCCGATTGGGTGCGACACGAAAATGAGCGGCACAGACACCTGGAGTGGTGGACCTGCAACCAACCGGACTGCAATCATACGTGCTACCGGAAGGATAACTTTGTCCAGCACCTGGTGCGAGAACATAAGATGCCGGAGCCCAAAGTCAAGACGCAAAAGAAGACCAGCAGGGAGGCATCCAGGTCCGAGCTGGACAGGGTGTGGCAGATTGTCGATGCATGCCACCGGGAAACATCCGATCTCCCCACGTCGGAGAAGTGCCGCTTCTGCGGAAGTTCGTGTTCGACGTGGAAGAAGCTTACGGTGCATCTGGCACGCCATATGGAGGCCATCAGTCTTCCGGTCCTCGACCTCATCAAGGATGATGCCGTGGTTCCGGTCGCTAGGGGAGTCAGACGACACGCCCCTGCGCACAACCCGGCGCCGCAGCGACCAGCACCGGCGCCACAGCGGCAGCAACAGCAGCAGCGGCAGCAGCAAGTAGTGCCGCCGCTGGTAACATCGAGTATGGAGATCGACACATTTGCAATCCCTGCGCCATCCCCGCTGCAAGTGCCAACCTACAACCTGACACCGCCGCAGCCGCCACCGCACCAGCGGTCAAGGTCGGTACCGGCGTTCGAATACATGCAGCCGGCACCACTGCAGCCCACATACGCCGGCGACTTCCACTACGGCCAGCACCACCAGCCGCAACAGCCGCAACAGCCGTACCACCGCAAGCCGCCGCAGCCGCAGCCGCAACAGGTGTATTCGCAGCAGACCGGCTTCGATGGCGGAGGCGGCGGATACCAGTACTATGCTACACAGCAGAGCTACGAGGTCGCCCACATGGCTACACCGTTGCCACAGAGAGCTAGTCCGATGATTGGGGCCGTAGCATTCTACTCCGAACCGGAGACGGACCAGTATGGTTATCCGCGATAGCGACGGGGAGTTGCGACTTGGGCAGTGTTGGGGTGTTTGGGGTGTAGTTCTGCGTGTTGCGGATATTTCCTCTTTGTCCACTTTTGCAAATAGCGTTGTCTGCTTTCCCATGAGTTGTGTGTGGTTTCGTTTTCGTCGGGAGCGTCCTTTTTTTTTTTTTTTTTTTCCGAGGCGAGAATTCAGATAGACAGTTCATCCCACTCCGTACATGCTGCTTCCCGCCGAGTATGCTGCTTCCCGCCGAGTATGCTGCTTCCCGCCGAGTATGCTTCTACGACCACGTAAACGCCTGCCTCTGTCACAATCCTTTTCATCCGACCCGACCCGGCGCGAGCCGGCAGCCGAGTGATGTGGTGAGATTGCCGGTCCGCAAGCTCACTCACTCGTGACAAGCGACAACATGCATTGCCCGGGGGTGTGTCGTTCACGGGGAGTCACTCGCACAGCTAGCGGACGAGTCTGTCCCTGCGACTTTTCCCATTCGCGAGCTGTACGGCCCCGCTGCTTTTCAGTTGCAGGCACAAGTTGCAGGGCTCTTGGTACGGGGGCTGAATTTTTAGCGGCGTCGCTCCGATCACAATAGGATATCTCCAATTAATTTCCAAGGAACGTAGTGTGGTCTTGATCTGTAAGGAGACAAAACGAGACCTCTTGCCGTGATCTGTCTCCATCATGCTAGCTCCAAACGATACCAAATTATTCCCACCCGAACTGCGAGAAGCATTTTCCCATGCAACTGAAGAAGTATTTTTGTTCCTCTGCGAAGCCTGCACGATTAGAAATCCTCCTCCCCGGCGAGTCAGCGACATGGCAGTGAGTCTCGTACCTCAGAGGTATCCTGATGGATACTGAAGTCCTGGGCACAAGTGGAAATGGGAATTTGTCCAATCATGATGTTTCGCTGTTCTGTACAGTTTGGAAGAGTTGTGGTTGCTGGGTTGCTGTTATGTACATAGTCGCCGCAACCCGCCGGCCCCTGAACCCCAATAACCAGTCTCCATGGTCTCCTTCTCTCCTAATCGTCATGATTTCATTTGGACGATCAAATTCCTGATCAAGTTAACCAACTCCCTGGCCCCCATGCCAAGAGCCTTGCAACTTGTGCCTGCAACTTGTGCCTGCAACTGAAAAACAGCGGGGCCGTATCTACAGCTCTAGTCTGTCGCCATGGATCCGTATGGGCCAGGCGCAGTTAGTGGATAAATAAATAAATAAATAAATTCCATTCGCCGTGTCATACAAACCCTTTTTATATTTTTCCCTTTTTTCCCCCCTTTCATGTAGCGTTGCGGATCACTCGAGCGCATACGATGCGAACTACATATATAACTACATACCTACATGCGACCAATGAATCATGATCATGATCATCATAAGTAATCGCCGTTTATCGCTAGGTCGCATACGATTAACAACAAAAACAAAAAACAAACATACTCGCTGTCTCTAACCATCTGCATACGTACGTTACTTGTGTACAACCTCGGACAACCCGCCGAGAGGAGCACACGATCTCACTCTCACTCACCGACTACCGATTTCGCTCAACCGCCAGCCGCCAGGCTCTCCACACAAAAACGATTAATGAATCATCATCATCAGCCCCCAGGCTCTCCAAACTTGCCGCACAGAGCCGGCTAGCAGCACCTCCGTCACTGGCGAACCGTCGATCGCAGCAGGCTCACGATCTTGGGGAAGGGGGGGTGGGGGGTTGAAGAACGATGGAAGCCGCCGTTTGACCCAGGCAATTGACGGTAACGAGCACCGTTTGTGGTCCCCTCCCCCACATCTGCATGGAGTGGCTAGGGGGTGGTAGTGTTGGAGAGAATATACGTGTTCCTCTGGTGTAGGGGGAGGGAGGTGGGGGGGGGGGGGGGGGTAGATACGGGGTTTTCTGCGCCCGGGAAGGAGAAGGAGCAGTCGCCGTCCTCCTCCCTTGCTGCCAGGAGGAGGGGGGGCGATTGTGCTCGTCTGTCCCACCGCTGCCTTCGTATCGGTTGGCAGGTTGGCAGGTGGGGTGGGTGTGGAGAGCCTGGTAACGCGCTCGCACAAACTCTAGATAGCCCGGGATGGCAGCACCGTGACGTGACATACGCACAAGCGGCGGAGCCCACCCAGCACGTGGCCACCCCGGCTCCCCCCCTGCTTCTGTGCTTCGAGGGGAGGGGGCCGTTTGTTTGCCGGGGACGGGGAAGGCGCCGCATCCACCGCCACAGCTCCTCCCCCCCTTCGCTGGCGGTGAGCAGTTGCCAGCGCGCTGGAGTGCTGTCGCTGTTTTCCGCACGATGGCAGGTAGGAAACCGCGATCGTCGTGTCCGCAGCCACTCCCTCCAAGCGGTCGTCGGCGATGGCGCGCAGTCCCGTCCCCTCCCGGCAGTCCGCTGCGCACAGCAGAGCGGCGACTCCCCCCGGCGAGAACTCCCGGAAACGGCGGGTCTGAAGCGAGATTGACCGACGCACGCACGTGGGGGGAAGGGAGTAGAGAGGGGGGGGGGGGGGGGGGGGGCCAAAAGTGGACCACCCG
>Ga0307508_10000783_pt1 | contig 37564 bp, 53 predicted proteins | sample 9_EM_MG_FD_203089 | JGI IMG/M metagenome (GOLD analysis project Ga0307508, IMG submission 203089) | Populus trichocarpa ectomycorrhiza microbial communities from riparian zone in the Pacific Northwest, United States - 9_EM | ecosystem: Host-associated > Plants > Roots > Unclassified | place...
AGCGGTCGGATGCAGTCGGTTCAGTGCTCGGGCATGATTAGCACCACAAGAACAGAGACTGCGACGAATAGAGCCGGAGAGAGAGGTGCTCAGAAGCGAGATATTCTGAGGAGAGAAACGATCACGAGACGATCAGACGCGAGGAAATCTCGCCAGGGGGCGATCACGGGGGGGGGGGGGGGCGACAGCGAGCGGGGCGACAGAGTGCGGGGCGCAACTTCGTTTTATTGATGAGGGATGTTGTCTTCGTTTTAAGCGATCTGTCTGGCGAGGCTTCGGGCAGCCACTGACGAGCGGAAGGGACGTGTAAGCCGACGGGAGGAAGAAACGAGCAAGTAGGTGAGCGATCCGTCCAGCAATCTGTCCAGCAACCCGTCGGGCAAGCCACTGACGAACGTACAATCGGTAAGGTTCCCGTCATGCGCGATGGGACCCACCATTTCAGACTTCATAGGCGCCGAGAATCTTTGTTACTCGCTACTGCCATCACTGGAGATCTTCGAGAATAAGTAGGCGTATGGACGCTAACGGACTGTGCGCCGGACCACCACGACGAAATACCGAATGCCCAACAGCTAAAAGCCGGATGGCGCGGTGGCCGGGAGTACCAAGAGGCTTGCCCAGCGGTTGTACCAACTCAAGACGAGGCACTGTCGGTTCTGACAGTACCTCCATTGGACGAAGAACCGGACCATCCCGCAGTGCTGGTGGAGCCGGTACCACAACCAGACCGGGCGCACCCCTTCAAGCAATGCCCTGTGGATGTCCCAGCAGAAGACACTGTAGGTGGAGGTTCGGAAGGAGACTGGGAGGTGGAAGTCCGGGTGGAAGATCCGGGACCTTCGGGCGGATGAGTGGTGCAGTCGGGTGGTGCAGGGCTTTCTCAATTCTAGGGACGTGGGAAGGCTGGTGCCGCTTCTGGAAGAGGGAGACACCGTAAGTGAGGTGTCAGAGAGGGAGCGCTGGGAGCGCCGGGAGCTTGAAGAGTAGCTGGAGGCGCAGCAGGTGGGTGCCGCGGGGGAATTGGGTGCCGGGGACGAGCTGCCACCATTCCTGCCCGGCATCGGCAGGGGAGGAGTACGGACTGCGCCAATTTTCTTTGGTTATTCCCACGGTGATTTCGTTGGTGCGCATCTATCTTTCTGGGACAGGCCTGGGCCGACGGCAAATGGGAGCTTGTAACGGGCCGCCAGCGCGCGGACAGCGGACGGGAAAACCGACTAAAATGTATGCCGACAAGTCTAGAAGGGCTGAATGCGAGTGTGATTAAACAAAATAACAGCTACTGCTGCCAGTGCCACCCCCCCTCTGCAACTGGTAATCGCTCGCCACGACGTCGGCATCGATTTGGCTAAACGGTCCCCATCAACGGCACACGCTACCCAGAAAATCCCCTTCTGTCGAGGGGGTGGTTCGTCACCACAACCACTACTACCGCCTCCTTCTCCACTTTCTCGTCGGTCACGGTGATTTCCACTTTCCTACCAGTTCCTCCTACCCAAAAGGGTTACCACCCGGTTCCCTGCTGCGGAACCAGGTATGTACCGAACTGTTGCGCGCCATGGTACGGGTAAAAGGCTTGCCACCCGGTTTCCTGCTGCGGGGCCGGCTACCTCACAGGTCCTCGTCGATTGCGGGCGTTTTCTCGTGTTGAAGCCAGCTACTACTCCACCACCTAACGGTTGCGCGCCACGGGGTCGGCAAAAGCATTGCAACCCGGTTCCCTGCCGCAGAACCTGATACCTCGCTCATCCTAGGTGATTGCGGGCTTCTTCCCCAGTTACTACCGCCTGCTTCTCCTCCACCACCGCACGGTGGCGCTCCACGGCATAGCCTCCCCGCCCCAGACAATCGGATGAGGGATCTTGTTTGGCTAGATGCTCGTAATTGGAAAACTTGACGAGCCTCGGCGAAGTTGGATCACCGACGCGACAGTCCGAGTGGTCCTGGATTGTGGGGGCATTGCTCGTGAATTCTGGTGATCGCTTTGAGTTCGTTGACATTTCCCGCTGGCTCCCAATTAGGGTGAACGAATCCCGTCCACTGAACGAGGTACAGCAGTCGTTGCCGATACATTCGATAATCGAGAATGGAGTCCACAAACCGTTTTCGTTCGCCATTGATTTGCACCGGGGGCTGGCGGAGGTTGTCGCTGTTCCGGAAGCGGATCCTGCGCCGCTGGTTCCTGTGAGGAACATGGGAGACGGGATGTACCTGCATCGAATCGTGGAGTTCCATCGGTAGGCAATGAGAAGAGTTCTTGCGTGCAATCGCGAAGGAGTAGGGATTGGGGGGAGCTCGGCGATAGGAGGGGCTTGCTGTCGCGGCTCGAGTCTCGGCGTTCGGACGGTTTAGGAGGATTTGGGTGTCGGCATTCGGAAGGTTTGGGTTTGTTTGCTTGATTCCGGCACCTAGTTCTAGGACTCCTCGGCCTGCCAGTGTATCGGCGTGGGCACAGGAAGGTTCGCCGGTTGGAACGACACATTGCTCTCGGACGCCTCGAACTTGGAAGGCACGTCGGTTCTGGGCTCGGTTGCAAGAGAGAAGTTCGTACGAGTGCGTATGCGACTTGCGTTGGTACGACTACGAGGACACACGTGAGTTGGGTGAGTGTGAGTACGCATGTGAGTTGTGAGGACCGTGTAGACACGGAGGACTTTCTGCTGCGTATTGTCTTCTTTCTCTCTCATGCAACCTCTTGTATTCTATTCGGTCAATCAACCTCGCCGCCGTTTCCTCCGTTACTTCCATTTCCTCCGTTTCTTTGATGTCTGCATTTCGATGACGCTCGTCCAGTGCCGCTCGTCTCTATCCGACACATCCGTCTGATGTCGTACTTCTCTGTCTAGCACTCGTCCCGCCGACGTTGCCCAACGATTGATACGTTTCTTCTCACCATTGGATTTCATTGATCGAATGACAATCCGAATCTTTATATACGCGCGGACGGTGTATAACTACTCCTTTACGTCGACGATATGCCGGTTGCCTATGCCGACGGTGCCTCCGAAAGAGCTATTGAGATCAGAAATGCTTTCATGAAACAATATCAGATGTCGAATCTCGGCTCTGCGAAACCGTTCTTAGGCCTAGATATTGCTCGATTACCCGATGGCACAATCGCTCTTATCCAGAAGACCCTCATCGATTCGATCCTCAAGCATTTCGGTATGCAAGACGCAAATCCGGCTCTTACGCCCTTATGTCATAAGACTCGATTGGACGTCGAAATGTCATCAGATCCCGAAGCGGATTCAGCTATTTTATCAGTCCATTACCGGGAGTCTTATGTACGCCGCTACATCGACACGACCCGATACGCCTATGCGGTTGCAGTACTTTGTCGATACAACTCCAAACCCTATGTCACACATGACGGTGTTCTTCGGTATCTCAAAGGCACGGCAACTATCGGTTTAGTCTTACCCAGTTCATTGGCATCGGCGCCAACCGACGCCGGCGTTCTACGTGGCTGTACGGATTCAGACTTTGCTGGCGATAGAGCAGACCGAAAATATCAGGGCGGCTTCTCCTACGAGCGAACGATGCCACGATAGACTGGCAAATGAAGAAGCAGTTACTTGTTGCAACCTCGACTACCGAAGCGGAATGTGTAGCTTACTCTCAAGCCACACAAGGCCCGATGCCTTATACAACTCCATAAAGACGTTACCAGTGAATCAGTTGCACCACCGATGATCTCAGAGAAGAAGTGGGCAGAGGCACGCCAGTGGGCGGGGGGCCGAACCTCCAGGAAGAAGTACCGTATGCCGAACAGCCAAAAGCCCGACGGCGCGGTAGCCAACAGCACCAAGAGGCTCGCCTCTCGGTTCTACCAGCTGAAGACGGGGCACTGCCTAACGGGGCAGTACCTCAACTGGACAAAGAACCGACCCACGCCGCAATGCTGGTGGTGCCGGTACCGAACGCAAACCCGGGACCACCTCCTCAAGGAGTGCCCCGTGTGGCAGCCACAGCAGAAGATCCAGTGGGCGGAGGTGAAGAAGGAGACTGGGAGATGGAGCGATCGGTGGAAGGTGCGAGACTTACTGGCCGACGGGAGGTGCAGCCGGGCGGTGCTGGACTTCCTCTCGGCCACGGACCTGGGCAGGCGGGTGCCGGGGGTGGAGGAGGATGACGCCGTGACCGCGGGGTCTGAGCTGGAGGTGCAGGAGTACATGGAGGAGCAGGGGGCGTGGGCCGAGGAGCAGGACGCCGGCGGGGAACTTCCGCTGTTCCTAGCCACGCCCGACTACATGGCATCGACAGGCGGCGGGTAGGGGGACGCGGTGCCCTTTCCCTTTCTTTCTTCCCTTTGTTAATTTCCTTGGACGCGTCTACCTTTTCGAGGGACAGGCCTGGGCGTAGGGCAAACGGGGTGTTTGCAACGAGCCGCCACTGCGCGGACAGCGGACAGGAAACGGACTATATATATCCTCGCCACGATCCCCATGGGTCGCATGCGAGTAATAAATAAACGGAACAAAAAAAAGTTGCACCACCGATGTACTGCGGCGGCAACGGCGCATTGAAGAACATCTACTCCGACGTCTCGAGTGCAAAGACGAAGCACACCGGCATTCGACTCCACGGTAGCCGAGAGCTCCAAGCTCAAGGAATTGTCAAATGCGACTGCGTTTCGACCGACAACAATTTAGCGGACACCGTATTATCTCGGATAAGTGTGACACTGGGACATCCGACCAACGTCGGTGTGACGGTAATATTGAACTAGTCAGGTTTCTCGATAGTCAGGAAGGAGATGGGGCGCGCGGGGTCTTCGCCGGCGTTCAGTTATTATACAAGAATAACACCCCCAATGACCATCCTTCCAAGTTCGCCCACCGTTAAGGGATTCACAGAGAAATAATCTAAGGGGTTCGGTTCGATATCTGCGGAGCCCGCTGCCTGCGTTTTGAGCGCCGGATCGTACGCGGCTCCGCGGCAACAGCTCGCGTGACAGATCGCTTGGTGGACGGCGCTTGCCCGGCGGCTGCCCGACGGCTCGCTTGCGGCGCCTTGCGTGTATCCTTATCTCCGGTTCATATGCAGCGGCTACCGGGTTCGGCTCCCTTAGGACATTCGCAGCCCTTCGGATGACTGGCTCGGAATAGTGAGGATTTAGGGATTCTTGGCGAACCGGGCTTGCGCCGGGCCGGCCTCACCCACCACTACCCGGGGACCACTCGGCTGCTTTCCCCTCAAGGTCGCCTTAGTCCGGCCGAACTGCTTCTGGTCCGAATGATTCGGCGTATCGCCTGGCGCCTGGCGTCTGACAAACGGCTCGCGCGGCAGCTGCCTCCCGGGTAAGATATGGTAGAGAATACGCTCACACTCCAGGTCCCCCTCGATGCGGGCCGAAGCCCGAAGCTACTCGTCCTGGTCGGTCTGATGATAAGGGTTTTTTTTTTTTTTTTTTGTTTAATCATACTCGCATTCAGCCTATCTAGAGTATGGCGGCGTACATTTTATCCGCTTTTCCCGTCCGCTGTCCGCCCGGTGGCGGCACGTTGCAAGCTCCCCTTTGCCCTCCGCCCAGGCCTTTCCCGAGAAGATTTAGGAACCAAAGAAATGACAAAAGAAATCGTTGGAGGACCTCCGCCTAGTCCTCCCTCTTTCCTGCGGAAACCATGAAGGAAGGGGTGGGGAGGAACAGCGGTAGTTCCTCAGCCTCTGCCCCCAACTCCTCGGCTCCAGCCTCCTCTCTCTACGGGCTGACACGCCCACTCCCTATCCCACCTCTCCTCTGTCTCTCAGTCTGAGCGCTCGGCTCCGACCCTTTTTTGGGTTTGCGTGCCTTTTGCGGCCGGGCGTCCCTGTTCCCGCCGATGAAGACGGTCACAGAGAAGCCGCCCCTGCCCCGAGCTTTATCAGCCCAGGACGTGACGCCCACCTCTCTTCCAAATCCTGCCCCTCTCTTCTCCCCTTTCCCGTTGCGCTTCCTCTCAACCTTCTTCCATCCCTCGTCCGTGTCGCCATGGCGAGGTGCGGGCCCTGCGGCCGTGGCAGACGTTGATGGCGGGGGTTGCGCGGGGTCGGTTTCCACATCCGCATGCTCCGGGTGCATGAGAGTCGGTGTGGGGAGGTATCCCTCAGTTGCTTCGCCCGCTGGTGCGGGGTTTGAGGCCCCGTCCGTTTCCGCTTTGGCCGCGGAGGTGGTGTCGAAGGAGGAGGCGGCAGCGGCTGTGTAGCTGGCTGTGGCGTTTGCTTCCGGAGTGCCCGGTACTCCTCTGTGAGCTTATCGATTCGCTCACTCATCGTAGTCATAAAGACCTTGAGGTCCTTCATCTCGCATGCTGTCTCTTTTGCCGCTGATCGAAGGATTTTGACGGCTGCTGACTGCTTCCCGATGTCGTCGCATACGATCGCAATCTCGGAGCGGAAGTAGGAATGAAGCGCTGTTGTGAGCAGTTCGAGGTTTTGCACGATAGTCTGGGAGGCGATGTTGCCATCGCTTCCGACGTCGGAACGATCCTCTTCCTCCATAGGCAGTGATGCTGGTGGAGGGGAGGCGGTGCACTGGCGAGACAGATGACAGAGGCGACCGCATGTGTAGCAGTTGCGAAACGACATTTCAAGAGGGGTGGTCTGATGATAAGGTGTGGTAGGTGGTCAGCGCCGCCGACCAATTCCCTCAGTTCTGGACTGAGTTCTGTTGATGCGGCCCAGCAAGGATCCATCGGCGTACGAGGAGAAAGTCCTCGTCCATCTTCATTGCTGGTTGCCTTCCTTGCCCAGCCCCGGAGTCAACCTTTCTCGCCGAGACCTTCGGTCGAGAATCCTCAACTCCAGTCCTCATCTCCCGCCTAGACTCTCGGGCTCCTCACGTATCCTTCCGTCTTCTTCCCGAACAACCGTTGTCCCGCTCGCCGCGCTTTGGCGTGTCATCGATTCGAGGCGCAGGCCTGGCGGCTGCCGGAGGCTTGCGAGTATCGCTGCGGCAGTTTGTTCAAAGGCTAGTGAGTATCGCTACAGCGGTTTGTTCGACGGCTGGCGCTCCTCACCAGGGCGACTTGTGTGTTGGATCGTTTTGGGGTTCCGTGGCGGCGCCTCGTTCGACGGATCGCCGGGAGATGGTCGCGACTCGATGTCTTGGTGGCCGGTAGGAGGTTCATTGGTGATTCCGCGGATGATTCCGATGATTATTCATTGAGGTCCCGTTGCCAGCTGCTCGTCGGCGGGTCGTTGTAACAGTATCCGGCTCGGCGAAGTTACGTGCTGCGGAGGATTACCCCGCACTGCGACGTGAAAACTCTTCTTGGCATTAGACTTCATCAGCGTATCACGGATAACTCGATTGGATTGGACATTAGCGCTGTAGCGGCGTTTGCACTTTCCCGAACGCGAGCCGGTACTGGGTCCAGGGGCTACCCAGCGCTACAGGATTGGCTTGAAGTCAAGCCTCCGCTTCAGCATTCGGCTCAACTCATTGTCCCTCACCTTGGTGCGGCATTCCCTGCATCGTAATTGTCAAAATGTTGGACGTCCGGAGATGACGCCGGAGATGACACCGGAAGCGCTGTCCGGAGCCCAGTCACTAGACGAACCAGCTCAGCAACCCTCTGTATATAGAGAACGTTGTGTACGTGACGTTGTATTAGTATCGAATTCATGATCTTCATCGCTATCTATCGATATTATTCTGACAGGTTATGAGCCCGGATTGACGCTCAATCCATTACCGTCCCCGCTGCTCATTGCTTGTAATTGCTCCCGCTACTGCACTCCATCCCTGCACTGTTTTTTAAGCCTCAACAGTTGAGCCGCACTACACGTCGACGTCCATCACCAACCTTTGACCTCCTGAGTTTGAAGTCACCGTGTGGTACAACGCCATCGACCATCGCTTACTGAAGAACAACACCCGATAGTATCCTCGGCATAGAGGGCCTACCAGCCAATGCGACTGCGCAGGCTCGAGCCTTGCGCATTGAACGGTGGAACCATTCATTCGCGATCCCACCAGCAATTGCATGAGCAATCCCAGAAGTGATTCAACGAGCGATCCTACGAGCGACCCTACGCGCGACCCTACGAGTGATCCTACAAGCGAGCCTACGAGTGATCCTACGAGTGATCCTATGAGCGATCCTACGAGTAATTCCACAAGCGAGCCTACGAGCGATCCTTCGAGCGATTCTACGAGAGATTCTACGAGCAATCCCACAAGCGGATCCAGCGCTTCGAACGTATCGAGCAGATCCGTCACATCAAACGCACGTAGTGTATCGACCAGACTCTATCCATCGAGCGGATCCAGTGTATCGAGCGCATCGAGCGGATACGTCACATTGAAGGCACGCAGCGTATTGACCAGACTCCGTCCATCGAGTGGATTCTGCGCATCCAGCAGGTCCAGAAAGTCAACCAAATCCGGTGAAAGATCCGGTCCGTGGTGCTGAAAGATGTTCATGGCCTGCGGGAGAAATCCGGTGAAAGATCCGGTCCGTGGTGCCGCAAGATGCCCATGGCCTGCGGGAGAAATCCGGTGAAAGATCCGGTCCATGGTGCTGAAAGATGTTCATGGCCTGAGGGAGAAATCCGGTGAAAGATGCGGTCCGTGGTGCCGCAAGATGCCCATGGCCTGCGGGAGAAATCCGGTGAAAGATCCGGTCCATGGTGCTGAAAGATGTTCATGGCCTGAGGGAGAAATCCGGTGAAAGATCCGGTCCGTGGTGCTGCAAGATGCCCATGGTCTGAGGGAGGAATCCGGTGAAAGGTCCGGTCGGTGGTGCTGCATGGCGCCCACCCCACCTGATCCGGGTGGAAGAGGAACCAGTGGAAACTGCAAATCAGGTGTCCTACCGGGAGCGTACAACATACCCAAGTCTCGGTCCAACGTGGTCTGACACCATCAAGCTAAAGACGATTTAGATAATCATATCCTACGGCACCGGATGTCAGAATAATGGGCGTCCGGAGATGACGGACCGGAGGTGGCGTCCGGACATGACTCAGTCCCCGAGCACCGGCTCGTGGCAGTCTTCCGTCCTTTGTCCCGACGGCCTTCCTGTATATAGAGAGATCTTGCGCCCGTATAATGCTGCAACAATAATCAGTTCACAATCTTCACCTTTTATCGATCCATATATTCCAACAGGTTATGAGCCCGGATTGAACGCTCGGCCAATCCGATAACCATCGATAATCGCACCCGCCTTACCTGCCGCTTTGTTCCTCGCTTCTGCGTCTCATACCTGCACTCTCGTTTTTTAAGCCTTAACTTTTTAGAGCCGCGTCTCGTCCGACATCGCCAACCAGACAACGCGTCACTATCCTCGGCATCGAGGGGCTTACCAGCCAACGCGACTGCCCAGACTTGAACCTTGCGCATTGAACGGTGCAACCATTCATCAGTCAGCATCACTCGGTTGTCATCCGAGCGAAGCGTTGGCCTGCTAGCTGAAGGACCTTCGGATACGGCGACCCCACGAGCAATTGCACGAGCAATTCCACCAGCGATCTCACAAGCGATCCCACAAGCGATCCTACGAGTGATCCTACGAGCGATAATACGAACAATCCGACGAGCGATCTTACCAGCGATTCTACAAGCGATTCTACAAGCGATTCTACAAGCGATTCCACAAGCGATTCTACGAGCGAGACTATGAGACCGAGCGGTCCTACGAGCCACCCTACGAGCCATCCGAAAAAGAAGCTGTCGATCAACAGAGAACCACTCGGAGATTTCCGCTACTGTAGCGCGTTTGACGGCTACTGTGGATTCGGCCACTTCAAAGGATTTGGCGACTTCGGCATAATCACTACTCCAGTGGTTTTCGGTTTTGTTCCTGAATCGGCTTTGCTCCTAAGTTGGCTCTCCACTGAGATACCGATTGAACAAAGACCATATGTGGAATCCATTCCAAAAGCTGAGTATTCATTCCAGACATGAAGATATCTACTGAAATACCCAGTTTCAGAACAGTCTCGCTGCTCAGACATAAACTACATCCACGACGGATCTGGGTGGAAGTGCAACTGGATTAAGCAGATCCGTCAAGCAAGCGGATGTCCTTCGAAGCTCCTATCACTGCCCCGGCCGGCGTACCAAGCGTGGCAAATAGCAAGAATTATGGCGAGACCGAAATCGACCACGAGTCCGATATCGACGGCGAGGCAGCCATTGATGTGGAGCCATTATCCACAAAAAGCCGATGTGGATACAAGGACAGCATCAACGGCGAAGCCAAGAACCGGTTCAAGACCCCCATCGGTGGCAAGTCAGATACCGTTGACCCTTCAATACTGATAAATGGACACGTACTCGCATCCTTCAGCACAACTGCGGAAGGCCTGAAGGGTAGATGTAGACTCGTCGCCCCGAACGGACGTAGACTCGTCTCGGGACGGACTTGTTACCTCGGTCGGACTCGATGCCATGACGGTCGGACTCAACGCCACGATGGTCAGACTCGATGCCACAGTGGTCCGACTTGATGCCACGACGATCGGACCCAATGCCACGTCGGTCGGACTCTGACTCAGACTCTGCATCCCGGTCAAGTCAAGCAGATATCCAAACCTTGCACCGACGCCTTGGCCATCTCAACCTTAGCAATGTCCGAAAGCTATTTCCTAAGGGATCTTATGCTGAAACGGAAACTGCACCCACCACATGCGATATCTGCATCAAAGCGACGGCAAAGGAGGATACGACAATGAAGCATTTCGATCGATCCTTACAGAATTTGGCATCAGCCATCACCGCCATACACACAGCACAAGAATGGGGTCTCCGAAAGGATGATTCAGACCCACAATCCAAAAGCCCGTGCAATGCTACTGGACTGCTCCCTCCCACCAAGTATGTGGGTAGAAGCTATCTCCACAGCGAACTACTTGCATGCTCGAAGCCCGAACTCACCAAACAATGGTATGACTCCCTACGATAATTTCTTTGGAAGAAAACTGGAAGTTCGCCATCTACGACATTTTGGATGCAAAGCCTTCAAAAACACTCCCAGCCACCCACCGCAGCAAGTTTGGTACACGTGCAGATGCTCTATTCATTCTTGGCTATGTTCATGACAGTACCACTATCTGGCGCTTTTGGGATCCCCGCCGGAGGCAGGTAATCCAGACATCAAACGCCACCTACCCAGAATCCGACGTCTCGAGCGGACTCGACTTTTCAAGCGGACTCGGACTCGGCGCCTCGAGCGGACTCGAGCTCGATTCCTCGAGCGGACTCGGACTCGACGACTCGGCGGTCGGACTCGGACTCGACGACTCGGCGGTCGGACTCGGACTCGGCGCCTCGAGCGGACTCGAGCTCAATTCCTCAAGCGGACTCGGACTCGACGCCTCGGCGGTCGGACTCGGACTTGACGCTTCGAGCGGACTCCGACTCGACGCCTCGGCGGTCTTACTCGGACTCGACGCCTCAAGCGGACCCACACTCGGCTTCGGCTCCTCAATCGTACTCGGCCAGAAGAGACCGCAAGCGCTCACCCACCAGATCTGGGTGGAAGAGAAACCAATGGATTCTTCAGATTAGGTGTCCTATCGGGAGGCTACCATGCACCCGTGCCTCGACCGCAGTGGTCTGATGTTATTGGAGAGATCCTTTGACCTATGCCGATGCAAACGACCTGAACATCTACATCTCGAGCAAAGCCAATGATCAGATGGTCGTACTTCGCGATGTCGATGAATGCAACTGACCGAGACGGATACGGCATATCCGCCAACAGCGTGTCATCCGGATTCTGCTTGCAACCTATGATCTTCCGGACTCCAACTGCGACTGGACCCCGCCGCCCACCGCGAACATGCCCCGAAGACTGTACCCAGAGTCGGATTCGACTGAAATTTCTCCGATGCTCCGACTACCGAGCTCTTGGCTGCTGCAACCACACGCCATGACATCTACGCGGCACACCTTGCAACCCAGGTCCACGGTGACCAGCGGTCAACATCTGGCTACGTCTCCTCACTTGCCGGAAGCGCCTTCTCCTACTGTGCTTGAAAGCAACTATCGCCCCCTTCACGACGGAAGATGTTGGAATATAGGGATCGATAGAGACGAAGATGGTGAACTGATTGATTGATACAAGGTCGAAGGAAAAACATTCTCTATATACAACGCGCCTGAGGGACTCGCCAAGGGGAAAGGACGGAAGACTGTCTCCCGAGCCGGTGCTCGGAGACTAAGGCTGCTGTCATCTCCGGACATGTTGCCTCTGGTCCGTCATCTCCGGACGCCGTCTCCGGTCCGTCATCTCCGGACGCCCATTATTCTGACAGAAGGCAAGTACTACACGCACCTGGCGCCTTAAGGAGCACATCTGGATCCAATCCTTGCTGTCCGTGAACGAAATAGATTTTACACCCCGCCTCTCGAATTCCTTAGTCACCAAGACGACACGCCCTTCTCCATATCCGATCAAATCGATTCCCGGAGCTGCGGTGCCACATATCTGAGTTTCTGAACGCACTTGAGGACATGGCTTCTATGGTTGTCCCGATCGGCTTTACGATCCTATGCCCGTTCCCAGGTGAAGCCTCTGGTGGAATGTGCTGTTGAAATAATGGTTATTTCACATTCCTTTCTTTGGAGGATGCACTCTTTCTCCTATGTCCGTGGTTTTTCCCATGGGATTTTTACACGGTTACGAGTTTTCACGAGGCATCCGGGTATGCTGGGTTTTCACTGTTTCTACTTCGCTGCTATTTGTTGCTATTCATACTGTTCTAAGCTATACTCGCTGTTCCCTACTTTCCTTCTCTCCCTCTCTCCTTTGCATCTTCCGTACGAGGGGAGGTGTCAAAATGTTGGACGTCCGGAGATGACGCCGGAGATGACACCGGAGACGCTGTCCGGAGCCCAGTCACTAAACGAACCAGCTCAGCAACCCTCTATATATAGAGAACGTTGTGTAAGTGACGTTGTATTAGTATCGAATTCACGATCTTCATCGCTATCTATCGATATTATTCTGACAGTAATCGTTGTAAGCGTCTCGGAGAAGAGGTGGGGATACGCGCACGCTGTCGAGCGCTGGCAAAGCCCAGAGTTCATTACCATAATCGGGTGTCAATGACGAGGATGCGAGTGGTAGCATGATTCCTCGGGTCTCCTGACAACGGGGTGTAGCAGTATCGCCTCCGGCCACTGGCCGTCTGCAACGATACTGTCAGAATAAGGTGGCGTCCGGAGATGAGGAGGCGTCCGGACATGAGAGACAAGAGGTGGCGTCCGGAGATGAGGAAGCGTCCGGGCATGACTGAGTCCCCGAGCACCGGCTCGGCGGGGGGCAGGCTTCCGTCCTTTGTTCTGACGGCCTTCCTGTATATAGAGAGATCTTGTGCCCGCATAATAGTACTGTAATACAATCTTCACGTTTATCGATCCATACATATTTCAACAGGTTATGAGCCCGGATTGAACGCTCTTCCAATCCTATACCCATCGATAATCGCCCCTGCCGTACCTGCCGCTTTGTGCCTCGCTTCTGCGTCTCATCCCTGCACTCTCGTTTTTTTAAGCCTTAACTTTTTGGAGCCGCGTCGCGTCCGACGACATCGCCAACCAGACAACGCGTCACGTTTGCAGTCACCGGCCTTTACAATGCCAGCAACCATCGCTCACTGAAGAAGGACACACCCGATAGTATCCTCGGCATAGAGGGGCCTACCAGCCAACGGGACTGGCCAGACTTGAGCCTTGCGCATTGAACGGTGCAAGCATTCATCAGTCAGCATCACTCAGTTGTCATCCGAGCGACGCGTTGGCCTGCTAGCTGAAGGACCTTCGGATCCGGCGACCCCACGAGCAATTGCACGAGCAATACCACCAGCGATCTCACAAGTGATCCTACGAGCGATCCTACCAGCGATTCTACCAGCGATTCTACAAGCGATTCCACAAGCGATTCTACGAGCGAGCCTATGAGACCGAGCGGTCCTACGAGCCATCGAAGGAGAGCGAGGCAGACACGCAACAGTAAGGAAACAACAAGGTGAGTAATAAACATAACACGGAGTAAAGCGAGGCAGACACGCAACGGCACAGAAACAATCAGGAAGATCCTGGGCGGCCTGCGGCCAGGGTGTTCCGGGGAATATCGCTACCGGCGCGATACTAGGCGAGGGCGTGGATGGTGCGCTTACGCGCGTAGGATAATCGTGGCCGTGGCGGCAGTGACAAGGATAAGCCACAGTGTGGCGAGGTTGACGACGGCTCCTGCGGCGGCGCCCAGTAGCCTATCGCGCCAGGTTCGTGACACTGATGCGGTTGATGAAGAACTCAGATCTTTGGCTGAAATCTCAACCTGGGACTACGTCGGGCTGGAAGACGTTCCAGCCGGCGTCACGCCCATTAGCTCCAAGTGGGTCTTCAAGACCAAGGAGTTGCCAGGAGGTGGCATTCGGTATAAGGCCAGGCTTGTTATCCGAGGCTTTGAACAGCAGGCGGGGGTTGACTTTGATGAAACTTTTGCTCCAGTAGCAAAGTTGCAAAGTCTGCACATGATGCTAGCCCTCGCTGTTGTCCACGACTGGGAATTCAAACAAATGGATGCTGTCACCGCCTTCCTGAATCCCAATGTTGACGGTGACGTCTATATGGCTCTGCCACAGGGTATTGAGGCGGACAAACCTCAAGTCAGCAAGCTGAGAAAGTCGCTTTACGGACTTAAGCAGGCCCCCCGTTTCTGGTATGAGCATATTGACCACTTTCTCAGATCTCTCGGTCTCCAGAGTGCGAGTACGATCCGAATGTCTATCTCTCGGCAAGCACCACCTTAACCGATTGAACCGATTCCCCACTGGCCATCTGGAATTCCAAGCAATTGGCTCCAAACGACGCACCAATAATTCTGCTGCTGCACGTTGATGACATGCTACACTTCTCTCCATCTGCCAACCGAGTCACCACAATCAAGCACCTCCTCCGCGCCAAGTACTTGATGACCGACCTCGGCCCAGTTCGCTGCTTCCTCGGTATAGAGATTGACCATGACCGATCACGACGGATACGTCATATCCACCAACAGCGCGCTGTCAGGAAGCTGCTTGCGAGTGGTTTTTCCGACTGCAACGGCCACTGGACACCACAGCCTACTGGAAGCAAGCTCTAAAGATTAGATCCAGAGTCAAATTCGACAAACGGCACAGCAAAGACTCTTGACTCAGATGGTAAACAACGGTATCAGTCAATTGTTGGCAGTCTGGTGTGGCTAATGCTATGCACTCCGCCGGACATCGCATTCACCGTCTCCATGCTCAGCAAATCCTCCTCCACCCCAACTACCGAGCACTTGTCAGCAGCCACCTATACGTTACGATATCTGCGACACATGGCCAACCTCGCTATCCAGTACAATGCATCAGACTCCGAAGCCACCATGCCCGCCGGCTACACCGACTCAGACTTCGCCGGAGATCCCGATGACCGAAAATCAACACCTGGCTATGTATTCATGCTTGCCGGAGGCGCTATTACCTGGCGTGCTCGTCAGCAGCCGCTCGTCGCTTTCTCAACGGTGGAAGCCGAATACATAGGTGCTTCCGACGCCGCAAAAGAAGCCATCTGGGTCCTGTGTTCCTTTTCATCTTCCGTACGAGGGGAAGTGTCAGAATAAGGTGGCGTCCGGAGATGAGGGGGCGTCCGGTCATGACTGAGTCCCCGAGCACCGGCTCGGAGGTGGGGGGCAGTCTTCCGTCCTTTGTCCTGACGGCCTTCCTGTATATAGAGAGATCTTGTGCCCGCATAATACTGTAATACAATCTTCACGTTTATCGATCTATATATATTCCAACAGATACCGCGATTCCCGACTCGCGGCGTTGTCCCTCTGGGCGCCGTGCCTCTGTTAACCACCCCGCTCCTATTCCGCGATCTAGACTCGCAACTTCTTGCGTTCCCGTTTCCTTCCGATAGCTTGTCCGTGTGATGACCACCAAGGTTGCCTTTCTCTGCGGCAGCACTTGCGCTTTCCCGGCCGGTGCCGGTACTTGGCCCGCGATGGAAGATTGTATCGCGAGCCGGAGTTCATACGCTCGGACAGGTGTAGTGTCCGGACGTGTCGCCTCCGGCCCGCCATCTGCAGACACCCATAGTACTGACGGTAGTATAAAACGACTCATGCAAGCCCCGATGAAGATCACGAAATGAAAGGAAGGTGGAGTCGAGTGAGAATGTGAGGGAGTTGTCGATACCCAATGATTGGTGGATTCTGTCCGGCAAGTAGATGTACAGGATGAAGTGACAGAATCAAGAAAGCCCGGGCTGCAACTCGCTAAGTATACACAATTGGCAGACATAATACCCGCAGAACTTCAATCCTCCTTCAATATCTACCTAATTTGCTCATCTGACAGACGCGAGCAGGCATGCGGGCATACCCGACCATGATAAGTATGAACTTCCAGGCATTAATCACCTAACCCGCCAGCGGCGAACGCGCACATGGAAACGTCTGGATTGTCAGAATATTTGGCACCCGGAGATTGCAGATTTGAGGCGACACGACCTGAGATGACAGCAGCTGGTGTATGCGAGCACCGGCTCGCGAGACGCTCATTACCAGGTCCCATTTTCAATTCCCAATGTGGCGATGTTGAGCGGTGAGATCGGTGGCCCTTCGAGGAATGTTCGGTTATTTTGTTAAATGGTGATTTGAATGCGGCACCCTCGAAACTTCGTACTGACCTTCAAGTGCAGAATGAGTGGCAACCCAAGATAGCGAACTGGCGGCCCTGTGGAATTCACCCACAACTGCCGCACGCGCTAGCTGATGTTTTTCCGTCACTTCGCGTACGCACCTACTCTCATTCTCCTCACTGCAGCCCCTCGATGGACAGTTGCAACCGCTAGTAAAAGCCTCGCGCCATTGGTCGCTTAGCAATTCCCATTTGCTTCGCCAGGCTCCTGGTTGCAGTAATGTAATCGGCGTTCGCGAAAACAGCGGAGTGGTCATTCTTCGTGAGGTGGGAAACCAGTTGTGACTTGAAAGACTCGCCACCACGGGAGACAGGACAGTCTGAGGGGGAGGCTAAATTGAACCCTTATTTCGCCGTGTCTGGTCACCGCTGTGGCCGTGTAGATTGGGGGTTGGTAGCTAGACGGCAGGCTTGACGATGGGGGTGACGTTGGAAAATGGTCGAGGCGAAGGGAAGAACCGTGTTGGAGCGAGGCCTTTGCCAGCGGTTGCAACTGTCCGTCGGGGGGCTGTAGTGAGGAGAATGAGTGTAGCTGCGTGAGCGAAGAGAAGAAAAGCGTCGGGTAACGCATGTGCAAATGCGGGCGCATTCCACGGCCGCAACACTGCCATCACACGGGGGTCAGTACGCAGTTCCAAGGGCGTCGCACTCAAAACACTGACAAAATAACCGAACATTCCTCAAAGGGCCAGCTCTTCACGGCAGACTACGCCGTAGCAACGGACACCGGCGCAAGCAGACGACGATGTTGTGGCAGCCAATCGCGAGGTGTAGTGGGTGGCGCCAGCAGCGGTACTAGCGACGACCGAAGCTAGCCACCTAGCGATGAACCACGCCCGCAAACTCCAATGAAGTGGCGTACAGGGTGTTATCATCGGGGACGAGGTCGCCCGGACGGGTGGTGGGAAAACGTGAGGTGGAGCGAAATGGTCGTTAGTACATACCGAGGAAGCAAGCCCGTGCCCGCGTAAGAGGTGAGACCTCGCGGATTCCGTCGAGGCGCACGGCATCACGAAACAATTGCTGATACACCTTGCCAGCGGACCACGTGGTAATGGAGGTAGTACCGACGAAACTCGCCGCCGGACGCCACGCCAGTTTGGGATAATATTTGCTGTTGGGGTAGATTTCGTAAACACCCCGCTGACGTGGAGGCCAAGGAATAAGTGAAGAGGCGTTTGGCGGTAGATACATGTCACTCGGAACTAGCCCGTGACCGTCATGCAGGCATGAGGTAGATAGCGGCTGCGGAAGCGGTGAGCCCGGGTGGTGATGCCGATACCGATTGCGGGGCGCCGGACTGGGGGGCGGGGGTTATTTTTTTGTTTATCCAATATTACTCGCGTGCGACAGAGATCATGGCGAGATTATGTACAGTCCGTTTCCTGTCCACTGTCCGCGCAGTGGCGGCACGTAGACTGGGGGGGGTGCAGGGGCAATAGCGGCGGGAAAGACCGTGACCATCGAGGAAGAGTGAGGTTGCAGCTGCCGTATTGCGGAAGTGGTTGGTAAAGGCAAAGTCGAGGAGGCCGCGGGATTAGGGGAAAGAAATTACCTGACCACTGACGCCTTCCTGACTGCCTACTTCTTTGCAGAGTTCTATTTGCTGGGCTGTGAGTTTTCGATTCTGGCTGTCGACTGTGGATTGCGCGGGGATTAACCTTTGGGCTCCTGCTGGAGGCATTGCAGTGGGCGCGTGCGGGGGGCTGGGCGGGCGTGCGTGCGTGCGTGCTTTGCCGGGAGGGGGGGCGGGCACCCAGAATGGCTAGCAGCACCTATATAACTGAAGGACCTGCCAGGCCCGAGGTAGAGAACGACACAGCAAGGAAGGTTGAAAGAGCGAGCGGTGCGTGCTGGCGTTACCCAATGATTGTCCGGTTCTGTCCGGCTAGGGTGGTGTTGTGCAGGATACGGAGCCAACAGGTACGCTGACTTCGATGAATAATCCGCACAATGAAGCAATCGAACCTAAATCCTCCCACAGTACTTACTTTCTATCGTACACCACATACAGGCCTTGTGGAAAGCGGATGCTAGCTGCCATCTTCTATCGTCAGCGGCAAGAAAAACCGACTTTCGTGGGTTTTTGCGTGTCTTCGACGGTAGCACTGCTCCGAAAAGCCTGTCTGACGGAGGTTTCCATGGCGACGCCCTCCGTATCTACATCCGTTCTAAAATCCTGGCCACGAGAGCCGGTGCTCGCGCGGCAGCTCTTGTGAGATATGTAGGTTATGGAGATCCAGAGGTCTTCGGCTACAATGGCCTTCCTGACTGGCAAGAGCATGTGAACGCCGCTCGTGCTTGCAAAACTCCTGTACCTTCTAGGCGCACTGGTGGCACATGCGTTTCTGTCCGGGTCGCAGTCACATGGGTGGCGCGCCGAGGAAAGATGACTAAACGGGCGGCCGCGTACTTTATCAACGATTCGACCCCCTCCTTTCCCACCATCAGCAATCGGTCTGAAAACATCGTATCATGGCCACCAACAACCCCAACCGTGGCCTTGCCACGAACCAGCAAGGCCGCCCTCCCGCCGACGACCGCAGCGTCTACGGCCTCCCGCCCGGCGCCGATACGGGTGGTGTTAATGACAGCGACCGTGAGAAAAAACCAGGCAAGTCCCGCCCGCCCTTCCCGGCCAGTTACGGTCCCATCATCCTGGGACGGCCCCCTCCGATCCGCAACCTGCAAGCCCCACGTGGGAGGCCGATCGCTGGCGCAAACCTCGCCTCGATGGGAGCAATTATCGATCAGATCACTAGGGCGTCGAAGACGAACGACGGTGTGGCCGAGCAGAGGCGCGTTAGAGCCGGAACTGCTGTTAGTCCGAACGCGGCGGACTATCAACTGCCGGATCCCATCCCTTGTCCCTTCTGCTGGGCCAAATTTCTTCCTCGCGAGAAGTTCTGGGAGGTGGGCCTGTTTGACCTGTAAATCCCACCCCACCCCCCCACCCGAAAGACCGAGTCAGGGTGGACTCCGGGACTGAAGCGGTGACTGACAGAAAGTTTTATCCAGTCATGTGAAGTACGAACACAAGAAGATCAATATCGTCGGCAACCAGGAGTATCGCGACTGCTGCGACAAAATTGCTGCCTTACCCTACGACAAGGCGCTCCACGAGCTCCAAAAACAGGAGCAGATGAACAAGTTGATGCGAGATCGGTACCGCCGCCGCGACGACACGAGGGAGAGGGCGAGGGATAGGTCGAATACGCCGGAAGCGGCGAAATCCAATCCAACTCTTGATTATGGAGTCGGAGGTCCCTTCCACGTCGGAAAGTACAACTGGCCACTAATCGTGAAGCGGGCTCGAAATAATATGCTAGCCAGAGAACGCGCCAACGCTGCGGCCAACACCAGCGATGCCCAGAGCAGTGGCCTCCCACCCACCGAGGACGCCGAAAAGAACCCGGAACTTGCAGCTTCCAACGACAGCAACAAGACTCCTGAAACCGTTCCACATGATGCAGGCGAGATTGCTACATCCGGCACAACCAACGAGACCGGTCAGTCCTTCGTCCACCGCGGACTGCCGATTTCGGCTCTTCTTAGTAAGACTTCCCATCATCCGACGGTACAAGATGGTGGCACTGCTGACAACTACGATGGGGAAGGGGGCGGGACCCGCTAGGGTCCGTCAAGAAAATTTCGAAAGCCGCAGGGAGTGGCAAGGGTGATGCGACTACGGCGATTGAACTACGGCGACGGACTGGCAGATGGCTTTACGGATCTTGGTGGTGGAGTTGACGATCTGTTTTTTTCTTTCACTTGACCTCGTATGCTCGACGGCTGGATGTTTTGTTGGCAGTGGAAGGGAGTATGGCAGGAAGCGAATAGGTTTTGCAGAGTGTAGGAAGTGGGACATTCGCGTTGTACTCTGGTTTTGCATATATTTTTGCTGCTTTGCATCCTGCGGGTGCGCACAAAAAAATAAATCCGTCGAGGATACGTACCAACGAGTGAGACCCCCATCCTGTACAAGACGAAGGCGAAGAGGCGGGAGGGAGGGGGGCGACGAGACAGTAACAGCAGAGCTGGTCGTGCGATGTTTTTCAGTCGCATGTGCGCAGAGAATTGAAAAAAAAGGGTGTGCTCAGCACGTGGATGTGGTGAGACAGCTTCCAAAGCCGCAGCCTGCTGGGGCGCCCAGGCCCTCAGTCACGCACTGTAGCTCCTTTCCGTCGCCCCGCTGACGCCGCAGCCTGGTCGAGAAGTGCCTACTCGGCGGCGGTGGCCGTCGTCAAGCGTCGGCAATTAGTGGGAAAAAAATTACCTGGCCACACGGACGCCGTCCTGACCGCCTACTACTTCGCAGAGTTCTGTCCTCTGGGCTGTGTTTACGACTCTGGCTCTCGACTGCAGATTGCGCGCGGATTGTCCTTTGGACTCGTGCCCGGGGCATAGCAGGGCGCGTGCGGGGGGGTAAGACCCGCGTGAGTTGCCGGGAGGGGGGGCGGGCCCCCCAGAATGGCTGGCAGCACCTACCATTCCTTATCAGAAGCGGGTGCTATCTGCCATCTTCTCGGTATCGTCAGCTGAAAATGCCCACAAGAAAAACCCACTTTCTTGTGTTTTTGCTTCTCTTCGACGTGAGCACTGCTGCGAAAAGCCCGCCTGACCGAGGTTTTCATGGCGACGCCCTCCGTATCTACATCCGTTATAAAATCCTGGCCACCAGAGCCAGTGCTCGCGCGGCAGCTCTTGTCAGGTACATAGGTTTGGTGAGAGTGGTCTGGAGACGTTGACTGCCAAGAGCATGTGAACGCCCCAGTTGGATGCTCCTCCTCACCAAACTCTCACACCTTCTAGGTGTGCAAACGTGACATGTGTTTCCGTCCGGGTCGCAGCCACAGACATGGTGCGCTGAGAAATGATGCCCAAGTGGGCGGCCCGGACTTTGCGCACGATTCTACTCCACATCCCACATCCCCCTCCTTCCCACCATCAGCAATCGGTCTGAAGACACCACATCATGACCTCCAACAACCCCACCCACGGCCTTGCCACGGACCAGCAAGGCGGCCTTCCCACCGACGGCCCCAGCGTCCACGACCTCCCACCCGGCACCGATACCGAAGGCGTTAGAGACAACGACCGTGAGAAAAAACCACGACTGACCCGCCCACCCTTCCCTGCCAGTTTCGGCCGAATGATGCTGGTACGTCCCCCGCCGGTCTACAACCAGGAAGCCCCAGCTGTGAGGCCGATCGCGGCTGCAGTTGCCGCGGTGACAGGCGGAACTACCGATCAGATCACGACGGAGGCGAAGGCGGACGACGGTGCGCCCGAGCAGGAGCACGACACGGCCGGAACTGGTGATAGCCGAAACGCGGCGACCTATCGACTGCCCGTCCCCATCCCTTGTCCTTTCTGCTGGGCCCTGGATTACTCTCAGGAGAGGTTCTGGGAGGTGGGCTTGTTTGTCCGGTAAATTCATCCCCCCCCCAACCGACCCGAAAGTCCGAATCAGGGTGGACTCCGGGACAGACAGGGTGACTGACACAAGGTTTTTACCCAGTCATGTGACGGCCTATCACATGAATATCGATATCATTGACAACCAGCAATATCGCGACTGCTGCGACGAAATTGTTGCCTTACCCTACGACACGGCGCCCTACGAGGAGCAAAATGCGGAGCGGCTGGACAGGTACATCCGAGAATGGTGTCGCCGCCATGATGCCGGGAGGCAGAGGAGGCCGAATCCAGCGGAAGGTGCGAGGTCCGATCCGACTGTTGATTATGCAGTCATACGTCTCTTCTACGACGGAGAGTACAACATCTCCAGGTCGGCTCGGGATAGTCTGGATGCCAGCCTTCGCTCCAACGTCGCGGACAACACCAGTGGTGGCCAGAGCAGTGGCCTTCCACCCACCGAGGACGCCGTTAGGAACCCGGAGCTTGCGGCACCCAACGGCAACAACCAGGTGAACGAGACTGCTAAAACCTTTCCCCGCGACGCACGCGAGGTTGCTGCGACCGGCACTGCCAACGAGACCGATCAGTCCTACATTCCGATTGTTCTGAGTAAGGCTTCCCATCATCCTACGGTACAAGGTGGTGGCACTGCTGACAACTACGATGGTGAAGAGGGCGTGACTGAAGTGACCCGCTAGGAGCTGTCAAGAAAATCTCGGAAGCGGCAGGAGGGGCGACGGCGATGTAACTACGGCGACGGACTGGCGGATATGATTCATGGAGCGTGGTGGTGGAGTCGACGATCTGTTCATTCCTTTCACGTTACTTTGTATTCTGGACGGCTCGATGTCGGTTGGCAACCAAAAGGAGTATGGCCGGAGGCGAATAGGATTTGGAGAGTGTGGGAAGTGGGTCATCCGCTTAGTACTCTGGTTTTGCTTTGATATTTGTTGCACTTCTTGTATTTTGCGGATGCCAACACAACAAACGTCCCGTCAAAGATATGTGCCAACGATTGACATTCACCCCATTTATCGTGAAGATAGCAGTGTATATTTGTGGCCCCTCTCTGACACACACACACACACTCTCTCTCTCTCTCTCTCTCTCTCTCTCTCTCTCTCTCTCTCTCTCTCTTTCTCTCTCTCGATATTGCAGCGTTGATAACGACCAATTCGTTTCGACCCCATATCCAACAGGAGCCATATACCGGTGCCGTTACGGAAATAGTCCGTCATCCCGTATAATTTAGCGCGTGTACCCATCTTTTTGTCCACTCTGAGATCCTTAGCTATAAGCTTGTATGCAATACAGCCGAAACACTGTAGATGTTGCAGTGGAGGCTTGTCGATATCTGGATTCTGCGCGCTGCCGACCGGATTCTGCGGAGCAACGACCGCATTCTTGCACGCTGACGACCGGGTTGTGCAGGCGACCAGATTGCGCTGATGACCGGGTTCTGCGCACTGACAACCAGATTCTACACGCTGACGACCGGATTGCGATGGCGACCAGATTGCGCTGATGACAGGATTCTGCACGCCGACAACCGGATTCTACACGCTTACGACCGGATTGCGATGGCAACCGGATTGCGCTGGCGATCGGATTGCGCTGATGACCGGGTTCTGCGCACTGACTACCGGATTCTGCACTCAGACGACCGGATTGCCGTAACTGCTTCGAGGGTATGCGGGCAAGAAAAGCCATGGCGCGGAGATGAGCGATCCATGGTCGCAAAGGCGTCCTCTTCATTCCTCTCCTAAATCACTGCAGTGCGCGGTAACATTGAGTGGGTGCATCACACCGAACTGGCCCCGAGCAGTCAACACGGGAGCTGCTAGGTGAAAACGGTGAGCCGCGGGTAATCTTCGAGCTGTTGATGGGCGCGGTAATACAGCAACTCGCAAAATGGCAGCAAGCCAACAGGTTAGCACGTTTGACTGAGTTGGGATGATACAAGAGAGTGTTTCCAGGCGGAAGAAACATCGTTTTCAACGCTGCAATATCAAGAGAGAGGCGGCGCAAATATACAGGACTACCTTCAGAATAAATGGGGTGAATCTCAATCGTTGGTACATATCCTCGACGGATTGATTGGCTCATTCGCACCACAAAATACAATAGCAACAATTATCAAAGCAAAACCAGAGCACAAAGCGAATGACCCACTTCCCACACTCTCCAAATCCTATTCGCGTCCTGCCATATTCCCTTCCGCTGCCAACAAAAGATCGAGTCGTAGAACATGTGAGGTAACGCGAAAGGAATGAACAGATCGTCAACTCCACCGCCCCGATCCATGAAAGCCATCCGCACTGCTGCCGCTTTCCAAATTTTCTTGACGGATCCTAGTGGGTCTCATCCCTCGCGCCCGCTTCACCATCGTAGTTGTCAGCAGTGTCACCACCTTGTACCGTAGGATGATGGGAAGCCTTACCCAGAGCCATCGCAAGCCAGGAGAGACCGGTCGGGTAGGTTCTGCCGGTCGTAGCAACCTCGCGTTCATCGCGGGGAAAGGTTTCCGCAGTCACGTTGGCCTGGTTGTTGCCGTTGAATGCCGCAAGCTCCGGGTTCTTATTGGCGCCCTCGGTGAGTGGAAGGCCACTGCTCTGGCCATCGTCCGCGGCGTCGGAGCGAAGTTTGGCTTCCGGACTATCCTGTGCTTGTTGCAAGAAGTGGTCCCATGGGTCGTGGAAGGAACTGATGAATCTAGAATCAATAGGCGGACAGGATTTCGCACCTTCCGCCGGATGCGGCCTATCCCTCGCGCTCGTGTCGTCACGGCGGCGATACCGAGCTCGCATGATCGTGTTCGCCTGTTCCTGTACTCGGAGCTCGTGGCGCGCCTTGTAGCAGGGTAAGGCAGCAATTTTATCGCAGCAGTCACGATACTGCTGGTTCTCAACGATATCGATATTCGTGTGATATGTCATCACATGACTGGGTAAAAACATTGTGTCAGTCACCCTGTCTGTCCCGGAGTCCACCCTGATTCGGACTTTCGGGTCGGTTGGGGTGGTGGGGGGGTGAATTTACAGGACAAACAAGTCCACCTCCCAGAAGTTCTCCGGAGAGAAATCCCTGGCCCAGCAGAAGGGACAAGAGATGGGGGCGGGCGGGGTATAGTCCGTGGCATGAGTGCTACCAGCAGTTTCGTCCCTATCGCGCCCCTGCTCGGCCACACCGTCGTCCGCCTTCGCCTGCATCGTGATTTGATCCATAGTTCCGCCCGTCACCGCGGCGTCTGCAGCAACGATCGGCCTAACAGCCGGGGCTTCCGGGTTGGAGACCGGCGGGGGCCGTCCCAGCAACATCTGAAAAAAATCTGCCGCGAAGGGGGGGCGTGAAGGACCTGGTTTTTCCTCACCGTCGTTGTCTTTAGCGCCTTCCGTATTGGCGCCGGGTGGGAGGTCGTGGACGCTGAGGCCGTCGGTGGGAAGGCCGCCTTGCTGGTCCGTGGCTAGGCCGCGGTTGAGGTTGTTGGTCATGATGTGGTGTCTTCAGACCGATTGCTGATGGTGAGGAGGGGGGGGTGTGCGATGTGGGATGTGGGATGTGGGATGTGGAGTAGAATCGTGGGCAAAGTCCGTGGCCGCCCACTTGGGCGTCTTTTCTCGGCGCGCCGTGTACATATGTGACTGCAACCCGGACGGAAACAGATTAGGCCGAGAAAGCACGAGGGCGTTCGCATGCTCTTGGCAGTCCAGATCTCCAGACCAGTTTCAACTAACCTACCTCACATGAGCTGCCGCGCGACGACTGGCTGGCGTGGCCAGGATTTTGATACGGCTGTAGCTATGGAGGGCGTCGCGGTGAGAACCCAGGTCAGCCGGTCTTTTCCGAGCAGTGACAATTGGGAGTTCATATCCAGTACTGAGAATATACCAGAGTCGAAGAAAAGCAAAAATAGAAGAAAGTCGGTATTTCTTGTGGACATTTTCAGTTGACGATACAGTAGATGGCAGATAGCACTCGCTTTTAATGAGGTCTGATTTATGTAGTGTATGTTAGTAAGCACTTACTTATGTAGGAGCTTTCCGGTGCTTTCTATCGCTTCACCCTATCCGTTCGGCGGTGACCTTTCCGCACTTCTGTTCGCCGTCCATACAAGCCGATACCGTCAACCTAACGTGCCGGTACACATCCTTCCTAGCCAATGCATCCGTGCTCGCAGACAGCTACATTCGTGCCAGATGAGACATCCTTACTATCCAATGGTGCCACACTCGTTATCGGCCGCAGTACGTGCGGCGGCGGCACGGCGCAATGCATCCCCTCCCACGCCCGTCTCATGGACAAGCACTGCAAACCACATAAGAGAGTAGTCCGCACCCAAGAGGAGAGCAGAAAAACGCCATACCGGTCCTGTGCTCCTCGTAGGCCATGAAACAAGGCGTGGGTAGAAACAGCAGTAGTTCCGTGTCCCGCCGTTTCTTTTTCTTTCCTTGCTTTGTTCGTACAGACCGTGACAGGTAGCGAACTACTTTCTCACCGTGCTCGTCTCCGCGGATATGGAGGAAGGCGTTATCGTCCGTAATCATCCCCGGATGCGACGGCAACAAGGAGAGAGATCACCAAAACACTCGACGCTTCTGGCCGAACCACGCCACTCGTGTCAGCTTCCCCACCCGTCCGTACCGAGAGACTTGCCGCAAAGTCTGAGGCGTGACGGTGGAGTGTCGCGTAAAGTTGTAAAGCTTGGCGGCTGACACAGGTGGTGCAAGGGAATAGGACGCCGCAAGGTAAGGGGAAGTAAGGGGGGAAGCAAGGGGTACCTAGCTAAGGCCTCGAGTGCAGCGAGGAGGCGGAGGTCAATAAAAAGGAGGGGCGTCCTTTTGAAGAATCTGTTCTCTAAACAAGATGCCAAACTTAAAGTCCAACTTCGAGGTGACTGCTGCGTTTAGGAAGACAACCAAGCCTGGCTACAAGTAACGTTCTCCAGTGGTGCTCTGCTGCTGGTTACCAGCAAAAAGAGCTACTTTTTCCATTCCACGGGAATTCCAAAGACTCATGAATTAAATTGAAGTGCCCGCGGATGCGCTGCCTTTATTGCGGCGTGGAAAATGCCCCAAACACCACCCGCCAGCACCACCATCTGCTCGGGTGTCCACAGTACCAAGAGGCGATGCACGGCGGGGGGCATCCGTCGCGGTCGCCGGTGGGGCGGGTGCGCCTTCCGGTTCCGCCCCGACAACGGTTGCCGGAGAACCTGTCGCCGGACGGCGGTTGTTAGTTACAAAAGTCCAAATGGAAAATTTGGGCATTGGTTGGTACCACAGTAATTTCGTGACTCCGATCGCAATTCCAGCCAGCAACACAAAACCAATTAAGTTTTTTTAATACCGCTCACAGACGATAGATAACATTGTAGCCGATCACCTCCTGTTGCCAGATTATCGATTGGGGCCTTGGTTGTTGAGGTATCCACAGAAGAGCGGTGATGTTGGTGGTGGTGGTAGTGGTGGGGGTGGTGGTAGTGGCGGTGGTGGTGGTCATGTGACATATACTGAAGGTGACGAACAATGCGTCTCAACAGCACCTGCTCCTTCATCAACAGCTATGATCGACACATATTCACGTTGCACTGTAGCAGTCTTCGCAACCTCGGTTACTAGAGCTGTTAGAGTTGTCAAGCAGATGGAGTGAATGGTGGTGAGTAGATTGTGGTGAGTAGATGGCGCAGAGTAGGTGGTGGCGAGTGGATGACAGCGAGTGGATGTTCAACAGCCACCTTTTCTTTTTTCGCACGGTTCTCGCCGGACTGGAACCGGCGAAAAAAGAACTAACGGAGGGTTTGCTGAAAACCGGAAAAAGGAGGAGGGCGGCGAAGAAGTAGCATGCGGTGCAAGTGATACACGCTCATTACACATTACTCGCTCCAAACGACTTTGAATTCAACCTTCAAGGCCACAACTACTGTACAAGCGCGGTGCACTGGAGCGGTCGTTGACTTCTTGAGAACGACGGAGGTGGGGGCGAGGGTGGGGCCGCGGGAGCTGGCACCGGAACAAACGGGGGAGAGGGAGAGGGGAGATATTCGGTCTCCTTAGGCGCGGTATTTCCCTTTGTCACTCGTTCAGTCACTCTTTCTTACTCTCTTTACTCTGTGTCTCTCTATCTCTCTTTCTTCTTCTCTCTTCTCTTTTTCACGGGACAGGCCGGGCGGGGGCAGGGGGAGTCGCCGCGAGCCGCCTGCGGACTGTTCGAGGGCGCAGCGGACGGCGAACGGGAAATGACTGTATATAATATCGTCATGATCCAATAGGGTCGCACACGATTAATGAATCATCATCATCAACAACTACTGTAGAATAAGATGATTGAGGCGTTGATATCAATCTCTACGATGTCGGCATACCATTTCTGCGGGTGTCAGCTGGGTTATAGCCAATCAAATGCAGTAACCCCGCAAGTATTGGGTTTTGGTGCCGAACTTTACGGAGGTACACAAAGTTGAGAACTTAACCCAACAAGTGAAAAGAGCCAGATTTCAGCTGTGATTTGCAGAATAGGTATATCGATATTATAGAGATCAACGTCATTGCCTCAATCATCTCATTGTACAGTAGTTCTGACCTGGAAGTTTGAATTCTAAGTCGCTTGGAACGAGTGATGTGTAATGAGTGTGTATTACGTGCTACGTTGGCCTTCGAATACAGCTCTTCGCCGCCCTACTCTTTTTCCGGTTTTCAGCAAACGCTCCGTTTGTTCTTTTTTCGCCGGTTCCAGTCCGACGAGAACCGTGCGAAAAAAGAAAAGATAGCAGTTGAACATCCACTCGCGGTCATCCAGTCGCCACCACCTACTCGCTGCCATACACTCACCGCAATTTACTCACCAGAGTATATTGACGTAAATGGTTTTTGATCAAACCATCCTTTGCTTGCATCGCTTTCTCGAGCGACGAACAGTTCCCATTACCTCTTAGCTTACATTATACCTCTGCAGTGCGCATTTCTCGAAACGGATGGAGTACGGGAGGGAAAAGGAGTGAACGGCTAGTTGGTGGATTAGGCCACCAGCCACCAGTCCAATCGCCCAGCTATACCGCCACGACCTCGCTTTTCGATGTCAATACGTGACATGATATGACATGACATGACACGACCGTCATATTACCGTTGTCATCCCTAGAATTTGCCATCCGTCCGTGGCAAAAGACTCGAGTCCGCATTTCCACGTCCAGCACCACGCATGATTCCATGTCCGCGTAGAAGACGGGGGCGGAGGCAGAGGACGAGCCACCACTTTTCCTCCCCACGCCTGGATTCATGGTGTCGGCAGGATAGGCCTCGGTGGCAGGTCGCTCTCTTTCCTTTTGGATTTCTTTTGTCATCTCTTTGGTGCAATTCACATTGTCTTGGGACAAGTCCGGGGCGGGGGCAAAGTGGCGCTTGCAACGTGAGTCTATTACGCGGACTGCGGACAGGAAAATGGCTGTACAAAATCTCGCCATGATCTGATAGGTCACGTGCAATTAATGAATGAACAAAAAAAAAAGTCTATGTACATGGACAGCTCGAAGCCGAGTGAAACACGATGATCTATCCACACACTACGTTACGTAACGGCGTGCTCGTGGCATGGATGGATGGAAATACTCGAGTCTTTTGCCACGGACGGATCGAGTCTCATGCCACGGACGGTTGTCACTTGGGATCAGAAGCCCGCTGTTACGTAACGTAGCGTGAGCGCAGATCATCGTGTTTCACTCGTCATTGCTTAGGACATTAAGTCATGCGATGCGCGGGACGGATGGAAATGCCCCCCCCGAGTCTTTTGTCACAGACGGATGGAAAAGCCGACTGAAGTCTTTTGCAACGGACTGCCCGCCCCATGGAGACGCACCGCAAACCAGAAATGAGTGAAGTCCTCTCCCAAAGGGAGATCAGAAAAAAGTGCTACCGGTCCTGTGCTCCGCGTATGCCATGAAAAAGGGCGTGGGTAGAAACAGCAGTAGTTCCGTGTCCCGCCGTGCCTTTTTCTTTCCTTGCTTTGTTCGTACCAGAACGTGACGAGACGTGAAGTACTTTCTCACCGTGCTCGTCTCCGCGGATATGGAGGAAGGCGTTATCGTCCTTAATCATCCCCGGATGCGACGGCAACGAGGAGGAGAGATCACCAAAACACTCGACGCTTCTGGCCGAACCACGCCACTCGTGTCAGCTTCCCCACCCGTCCGTACCAAGAGACTTGCCGCAAAGTCTGAGGCGTGACGGTAAAGTGTCGCGTAAAGTTGTAAAGGCTTGGCGGCTAACATAGGTGGTGCAAGGGAATAGGACGCCGCAAGGTAAGGGGAAGTAAGGGGGGAGGCAAGGAGTATCTAGCTAAGGCCTCGAGTGGAGAGAGGAAGGGGACGTCGATAAAAAGGAGGGGCATCCTTTTGAAGAATCTGTTCTCTAAACAAGATGCCAAACTTAAAGTCCGACTTCGAGACCGGTGACTGCTGCGTTTAGGAAGACGACCAAGCCTGGCTACAAGGTATGTTCTCCAGTGGTGCTCTGCTGCCATTCCACGAGAATTTCAAAGACTCATGAATTGAATTGAAGTGCCCGCGGATGCGCTGCAATTATTGAGGCGTGGAAAATGCCCAAAACACCACCCGCCAGCACCACCATCTGCTCGGGTGTCCACAGTACCAAGAGGCGATGCACGGCGGGGGGCATCCGTCGCGGTCGCCGGTGACGTAGGTGCGGGCTCCGTTTCCGCTCCGACAACGGTCGCCGGAGGTGCTGTCGCGGGTGGCTTCTTCCGGGGAGGGGGAAATGGCTCCCAGAGGTGCTGACGCGGAGGTGGCTACTTCCGAGATGAAGTAAAGTGTCGCCGGAGGAGCGGTGCGTTTTACTAGCTGTCATTTTGTGCCACTGTATTTCCTATGTCTGGGTTAACTTTGATATGTTGTGGTGGCGGCGTTCTGTTTGTTACTGCATACTCGCATTCGACCTATATAGGCCATGGCGGCGTACATTTTGTTCAATTTCCTGTCCGCAGTGCGCGCAGTGGGGATGTTGTGGTGGGGGCGCGGCGTGGGTGCTGATGGCACGGCGTGGAGGGTGTCATCGCGACAGCGTAACGCAACAGCAGAGGGAGTCTTTGGGGAATAATTGCATCGTCTTTCCCCTTTGCACTCTCATGTCATTCTCTCTCAGACGGCTATATATGTAGCGTTCTTTCTCTACTGTGTAGGAGGGATATGGTCTTCGTCTTCAAGCAATCGCAAGCTCTCTCTCTCTCTTCCGAATCGAATCTTCTAGTTTCCAAACGACCCCACTTCCGCAAAACTACATCGCGGACGTGGCTTCTTCCGAGATGAAGGAAATTGATTGAGCATTCGCGCATGCAATCTAACCGCAAACCTCGCTTTCGATATTATCGGGAACCGCTACATGATGCAGTTGCATCAAACGAATCAATCCTGCGTATAATCCTGCTGGTAGAATCACGTTTTCTTCCACGCTCCTCAATGCGGAATATGAACGAACTTGGAGAGATGTAGAAGGCAAGCTCATCACCAACGAAAGCGCCGACATTACGAAGCACCGCATCGCCAGCATGTGTGCTGATGCATGTACTCTGAGTTCGATTTAACTAATGTATTCCCCTGTTTTTTTTTTCGCTTGGATTGCATTTTAAATTCATGTTGTTTGGTCAGAGAGTACGGGAGCGAAGGGAGTGAACTGCCAGTTGGTGGATTAGGCCGCACGCCGCCAGTCCTACTGCCCCGCAGTACAGCCACCAGCGGCGCCACCAGCTGCGCTACCATAGCCACGCTTGGCAAAAGATAATACCGCCACGACCTCGCTTTTCTGTTACAACACGTGACATTTAATGACTTACCGTTGTCATCCCTAGAATTTTCCATCCGTCCGTAGCAAAAGACTCGAGTCCGCATTTCCACGTCCCGCATCGCGCATGACTCCATGTCCAGGAGGAGGATACGGCGGAGGTCGAGGACGAGCCACCACTATTCCTCCCCACGCCCGACTTCAGGGCGTTGGCAGGAGAGGCCTATGTGGGGGGCCTGCTCTCTTTTGTTTCCGATTTCATTTGTCATTTCTTTGGTGTGATTCGTATTTTCTTGAAGGAGTCTGGGGCGGGGGCAAGGGGTTCTTGCAAAGTGCGGCCACTGCGCGGACAGCGGACAGGAAAATGACTGTACAAAATCTCGTCACGATCTAATAGGTCACATGCGATTAATGAATGACCAAAAAAAAATTAATATGTACCTGTGCAGCGCGTAGCCGAGTGAAACGCAATGATCCGTGTGCACTCTACGTTACGTAACGGCGAGCACGTAGCATAGATAGATAGAAATACTCGTGTCTTTTGCCACGGAGTTGTACTTGGGATCAAAAGCCCGCTGTTACGTAGCGTAGTGTGAGCGCAGATCATCGTGTTTCACTCGTCTTTGCTTAGGACATTAAGAGATGCGCGGCGCGGGACGGATGGAAATGCTGACTCGAGAAACAAAAAAGAAAGCTATGCTCCATGTGGACATGAATGGGGGAAAAAACGCTGTGCTTCGAGACTCGCGGTTTTTTTGGTCGCCAGCAAACAAGAAATCCTTAAAAAAACGAAGTGCTCCGCCGAGTCTTGCGGCGTTCTTCAGGTTGCATGTGAACAAGAAATGAATAAAACAAAATTAAAAGGAGTGCAGCCTTGCCATGTTCTTCAGCCGCATTTTTTTTTGGGGGGGGGGGGCGACGGGGGCCGTTCGAAGGGCGACGAGACAGTAACAGCAGACCTGGTTTTGCGATGTTTTTCAGTAGCATGTGAACAGAGAATTAACAAAAAAGGGTGTGCTCAGCGCGTGGATGTGGAGAGACAGCTTCCAAAGCCGTAGCCTGCTGGGGCGCGCAGGCCCTCTGCCACGCGCTGCAGCTCCTCTTCGTCGACCCCGCAAACGCCGCTGCCTGGTCGAGAAGTGCCTCCTCGGCGTCGGCAATTAGCAGGAAAGAAATTACCTGACCGCAATGACGCCTTCCTGACTGCCTACTACTTCGTAGAGTTCTATGTATCTTCTGGGCGGTGAGTTTACGATTCTGGTTCCAGGCTGTGGATTGCGCGCGGATTAACCTTTGGACTCCTACTCGGGGCACAGCAGTCGGCAGGTGTGGGGGGCGAGGCCCACGTGGTTGGCCGCAAGGGGGGGCGAGCCCCCGGAATAGCTAGCAGCACCTACATAATAAAACAGACCTTATTAAAAGCGGCTGCTAGCTGCCATCTTCTGTATCGTCAGCTGAAAATGTCTACAAGACAAACCGATTTATATTTTTGCTTCACTTCGACTCTAGCACAGCTCCGAAAAACCCATCTGACCGAGATTTCCCTGGCGACGCCCCGCATCTAAATCCGTTGTAAAATCGTGGCCACGAGAGCAAGTGCTCGCGCAGCTGCTCTTGTGAGGTAGGTTTGTTGGGAGTGGTCTGATCTCGACTGCCAAGAGCATGTGAACGCCCCAGGTGCATCCTCCTCCTCACAAAACTCTCACACCTTCTAGGCGTGCAAATGTGACATGTGTTTCCCTCCGGGTCGCAGCCACATACATGGTGCGCTGAGAAAAGATGCCCAAGTGGGCGCCCACAGACTTTGCCCACGATTATACTCCACATCCCCCATCCCCCATCCCCCCCTCCTCACCATCAGCAATCGGTCTGAAAACACCAAATCATGACCACCAACAACCCCCACCGCGGCCTTGCCACGGACCAGCAAGGCGGTCTTCCCACCGACGGCCCCAGCGTCCACGACCTCCCAGCCGGCGCCGATACCGAAGGCGTTAGAGACAACGACGGTGAGGAAAATCCAGGCCTGACCAGCCCACCCTTCCCTGCGAGTTCTGGTCGAATGATGCTGGGACGGCCCCCGCCGGTCTTCAATCCGGAGGCCCCAGTTTTCAGGCCGGTCGCTGCTGCAGACGACGCGGTGACGGGCGGCACTGTCGATCCGATCACGACGGAGGCGCAGGCGGACGACGGTGTGGCCGAACAGGGTCCCGATGCGGCCGGAACTGCTGGTAGCTCAAATGCGGCGAACTATCGGCTTCCCGTCCCCATCCCGTGTCCCTTCTGCTGGGCCCTGGATTTCTCTCGGCAGAAGTTCTGGGAGGTGGACTTGTTTGTCCGGTAAATTCTACCCCCCCCCCCCCCTTCCAAGTGACCCGAAAGACCAAATCAGAGTGGACGAGTTCGGGACAGACAGGGTGACTGACACAAGGTTTTTACGCAGTCATGTCATGGCCTATCACAAGAATATCGATATCATTGACAACCAGCAGTATCGTGACTGCATCGACGAAATTGCTGCCTTACCCTACGACAGGGCGCTCCACGAGGAGCAAAAGACGGAACGGCTGGACAGGTTCGTCCGAGAATGGTATCGCCGCCATGACGCCGCGAGGGAGAGGAATAGGCCGAATCCGGCGGAACGTGCGAGGTCTGCTCCGACTACTAATTATCCTTCCATGCGCCCCTTCCACGACGGACAGTACGTCGTCAACCAGGCTCAGGATGATCTGGAGGCCAGCCTTCGCTCCAACGTCGCGGACAACACCAGCGATGGCCAGAGCAGTGGCCTTCCACCCACCAAGGATGTCAATACGGACCCGGAACTTGCAGCGTCCAACGGCAACAACCAGGCGGACGAGACTCCTACTACCTTTCCCCGCGACGAAGGCGAGGTTGCTACGACCGGCACAACCTACCTGACCGGTCTGTCCTTCCTTGCCATGGCTCTGCGTAAGGCTTCCAGTCATCCTACGGTACAAGGTGGTGGCACTGCTGACAGCTACGGTGGTGAAAAAGGGGGCGGGAGTGGAGTGACCCGCTAGGATCCGTCGACAAAATTTCGAAAGCGGCAGGAGGGCGGATGGCTTTCATGGATCGTGATTGTGAAGTTGAAGATCTGTCCATTCCTTTTACTTGACCTTGTGTTCTGGACGGCTCGATGTTGGTTGGCAACGTAAGTGAGTATGGCAGGAGGCGAAAAGGATTTGGAAGGTGTGGGAAGTGGGTCATTCGCTTGGTACTCTGGTTCGGCTTTGATATTTGCTGCTATTCTTGTATTTTGCGGATGCCAACACAACAAACGTCCCGTCAAAGATATGTACCAACGATTGACATTCAACCCATTTATCGTGAAGATAGTAGTGTATATTTGCGCCCCGCCCTCTCTCTTATTCTCTCTCTCTCAATATTGCAGCGTTGAAAACGACCTTTCTTCCGCCTGGCAACACTCTCTTGTATGATTCCCACTCTGTCCAGCGTGCTAGCCTGTTGGCTTGTTGCTCTTGTGTGCGTTTCCATATGACCGCGCCCATCAACAGCTCGAAGATAACCCGCGGCTCACCATTTCTACCTGGCAGCTCCCGAGTTGATTGCACGGAGCTGCTTCGGTGTGAAGCACCTACTCAATGTTACCGCCCACTGCAGTGATTTAGGGAGACCAATGAACCGGACGTTTCTGCGACCATGGATCGCTGCATCTCCGCGCCATGACTTTTCTTGCCCGCTTACCCTCAAAACAGTTACGGTGGGGACACTCTTTTTTTTTCTCGCAGCTGTTCACTGGGCCTCTGCGACACATATTTTTTTCTTTTTGAAGTTCCGTACTCATACGATACAATTTGGGCGACTTAACAATTGCTCCTTCTTGCCACTTGGGATCAAAAGCCCGGAGTTCCGTAACATATTGTGTGCGCAGATCTTAATGTTTCACTCGTCTTTGCTGGGGGCGTTAGGTCATGCGCGGCGCTGGAGGGGTGGAAATGCCGAGTCGAGTCTTTTGCCACGGACGGTTGTCACTTGGGATCAAAAGCCCGCTGTTATGTAACGTAGTGTGTGCCCAGATCATCGTGTTTCACTCGTCTTTGGGTTGGACTTTAATGTCAGTAGGAGTAATGTGTAGAAGAGATTAATATCGTCATGATACAGTAGGGTCGCACACGATTAATGAATCATCATCATCATCATCATGTGTAGAAGAGATGGTTGTCTATTCTAGGACTCGCGCTGCTGCTCTAGATGTACGGCATGTGATCTGACTCAGCATACAATGTGACTCGACAACACTTCCGCGCTCACTGCGTTTTCCGAACGCCAGTCAACCCACCGGATTCTGCACGCCGACGACCGGATTCTGCACGCTGACGGCCGTATTGCGCTGACGACCGGATTCTGCGCACCGACGACCGGATTCTGCGCACGACCGGATTCTGCCCGCAGAAGGCCGCTTCTCAGCGCTGAAGACCGGATTGCGCTGAAGACCCGATTCTGCGCACCGATGACCGTATTCTGCCCGCTGACGACCGGATTGCGCCGACGACCGGATTCTGCTGATTTTTTTCGGCTCCTTTGTATGAAGATAGCGATGATGGTCGATGAAGAATTTTTATGTAGCGCATTTTCGTTGGATTTGGCAGTAGTAAACTGTCCGTAGGCTGTCCGAATGCGCCAACTTAAACTACCAATAGCATAGGAGCAGGTTTTATCGAAGAGTTTGCGCTTCTAGCATTGACTCAGTTGTAGGTTCTTTCTGTCCGACTTGTTCGCATTTGCACCTCAACCTTGACCTTGTCTGCTTTTTCTGGAGCTTGTCTTCAATCTTGACCTCTCGTCGTAGGTCTATTCCTCGATCTTGCTCTTAATTTCACTGTCTGCCTCATGCTTGGTCTCGTTGCCAGTCTCGTTCTCGGTCTGTCCTTGCTCTGGTCCTTGATCTCATCTTTGATCTCGTCCTCAATTCCGTTCGCGGTCTCTTTCTCGGTTTTATACTTGGCCCAGTTCTCGTTCTTGTTCTTCTCCTTGATCTCATCCTTTATCTAATCCTTGATCTCATCCTTGATCTCGTTCTCAATTTCTTTCTCGGTCTTGTTCGCGTTCCTGCCCTCGGCCCGTTCTCGTTCTTGATCTCATCCTTAATCTCTTTCTCGGGCTTAATTCATTCTCGGTATCATACTCGGTCTTCTCCTTGATCTTCTCCTTGATCTTTTCTCCTTGATCACCGCCTTCAGCTCGTCGTAAGTGCTATCCACCAGCATAGTGCGGTCATGAATGTAGGCTTGAATATGGTGTAGAGTAGACACGTTTCGTCATTCTTCTGAATATAGGGTATCCAGGTGTACTCTATTTCTGAAAATGGTCAACTTCGTTCATGGAAATCTTGTGGTGAGACGTAGAGAATCGGGCCTCGATTTTGCCGGCCCCCGCGCTTATCCTGCTTTTTGATGACACCGTGCTTTCCTTGATGCCACTTATCATGGCTGAACTTTGATTTCTGCATGATGGATGATATCTACATCGAGTGTTCTGTAGAGCGATGCCAACTTTGTTCTTTGACCCCGAAGTTTTTTTTTTTTTTGTTTATTCATTACTCGTGTGCGACCTATGGAGATCATGACGAGATTATGTACAGTCCGTTTCCTGTCCGCTGTCCGCGCAGTGGCGGCTCGTCGCTAGCACCCCTTCGCCCT
>Ga0307508_10000784_pt1 | contig 37429 bp, 32 predicted proteins | sample 9_EM_MG_FD_203089 | JGI IMG/M metagenome (GOLD analysis project Ga0307508, IMG submission 203089) | Populus trichocarpa ectomycorrhiza microbial communities from riparian zone in the Pacific Northwest, United States - 9_EM | ecosystem: Host-associated > Plants > Roots > Unclassified | place...
CCAGCCGGTCTTTTTATTTATCCTTATTATGTACTTGTTCGTCTAGTGCTTAAACTGGTAAAAAACGCCTGCGGCAAATACCCTGTTTTTAATCTTGCCGCTACCATCATTTATATTGGTCAGCCCGAGATTATAACGGGCATCTACACCAAAACCGGAGCTGGTAAGATAGCCCAGGCCGAATGCCCAGCTGAGATCAAAGGTTTTGAAACTATCGCCTACATCGCTGCTATTGCCGCCTACTTTTGAACGCGCGCTTACCATCACACCCGGCTGGGGACCTGTTTCTACCCGGAAGCCGTCACCGAACATGAATTGCCCCAGGATCGGAATGGTGATGTAATTAATGGCCACCTTATAGTCGGTACCCAAAATAGTATATTTATATCCCTGCGATGAAAACAATAACTCCGGCTGGATGGCAAACTGTTTGTCGAGGTGTATATGGGCGAGACCGCCTACATGAAAAGAGGCCCTTGCATCAGGGTTGGTTGAATTGTCTACACTTACATTCGATATGTTCACACCTGCCTTTACACCAAATTCCGTATGCGTGCTTCCCTTCTGTGCCTGTGCTAATACAACACTTATGGAAAGGGCCGTAACGAAAATGACTTTTTTCATAATTCATTGTTTTAAGTTAAAGATTGTTCTACGCTGTAGTAGAAAATAACGTGCCGGGATGGGCTGGATCGGGGAATGTGAATACCTAAAACACTGATAATGAGTGGAAATAAAAAGCGATGGCCGCTGGCCATCGCTAATATATACAGTTGTGATAATATATCTTCCCCAAGGGGCCGCTGCATTTATTCTTCCTGTAAAAACGGGTATTTGTAATCCACGGGCGGATTGAATGTTTCCTTGATCGTGCGGGCGCTGAGCCAGCGATAGAGATTGAGAATGGAACCTGCTTTATCGTTGGTGCCGCTGGCGCGTGCGCCGCCAAAGGGCTGCTGCCCTACTACGGCGCCGGTGGGCTTATCATTGATATAAAAATTGCCGGCGGCATGGCGAAGCGTAGCGGTAGCTGCTTCCACAGCCGCCCTGTCCTGCGCCAGTATAGAGCCGGTGAGCGCATAGGGCGATGTGCTGTTGACAAGCTCCATGGCCTGCTCAAACCTGTCGGCATTATAGGTATATATGGTGAGCACCGGTCCAAACAGCTCTTCGCACATCGTGACATAGCGCGGGTCGGTGGTTTCGATAATAGTAGGTTCGATGAAATAGCCTTTCCGTTTATCGCAGTTACCGCCAACGAGTATTTTCGCCTTCTTGTCTTTTTTGGCGCGGTCGATGTATTTCTTCAGCTTGTCGTAGCTTTTTTCGTCTATCACCGCGTTCACAAAATTGGTAAAATCTTCCACAGTACCCATCTTCATGCTTTTTACCGCGACGATCAGTTTTGTTTTTACCTGTGCTGCTATGTTGGAAGGCAGGTAGGCGCGCGAAGCGGCGGAGCATTTCTGTCCCTGGTATTCGAAGGCGCCTCTTGCAAGCGCAGTTACCACGGCATCGACATCGGCGCTTTTATGCACCAGCACAAAATCCTTTCCGCCGGTTTCGCCGACGATGCGGGGATATGATTTATAACGTCCCATGTTTTCGCCAATCGTTTTCCACATGGCATTAAAAACCCCGGTAGAACCGGTAAAATGGATGCCGGCAAAATCGGGATGTGAAAAACAAATGTCGCCGAGGGTAGGTCCATCTACATATATCAGGTTGATAACGCCGTCGGGCAGACCGGCCTCCTGGAGGATGCGCATGAACATCTGCGCGCTGAATATTTGTGTATGGGCAGGTTTCCACACCACCACATTACCGCACATGGCGGCAGAAGTGGGAAGATTGCCGCCGATGGCGGTGAAATTGAACGGTGTTACAGCCAGTACAAACCCTTCGAGCGGGCGGTATTCCATGCGGTTGTGTATGCCGGGCGAGCTGATGGGCTGCTGGCGATATATTTCGCTCAGGAAATGCACGTTGAAACGCAGGAAATCTATGAGCTCGCAGGCGCTGTCTATTTCTGCCTGGTAAGCATTCTTGCTTTGCCCCAGCATGGTGGTGCCGTTTATAAAGGGGCGGTATTTGGTGGCCAGCAGGTCGGCCGCTTTCAGGAAAATATGGGCGCGGTTTTCCCAGCTCATGGCAGCCCAGCTTTCCCTGGCTTTGAGCGCGGCGTTGATGGCCTGCCGTATGTGACCGGCATCGCCGTTGTAATAATAGCCGAGGGTATGCGCCAGCTCATGGGGCGGGCGGAGCGCGCTCCTGTTGCCCGTGCGTATGGCCCTGCCGCCGATATACATGGGTATATCGAGCTCTTTTTTCTTTAGTGTTTCCAGTGCTTTTTTTAAGGCTATCTTTTCCGGGCTGCCCGGTGCATACGATAAAACCGGCTCGTTGGCCGGTAAAGGGTAATGAAAATAACCGAGATTCATTCTTTCTTGTTTAATCAATGACTAATAGTTATCCGGTCGCCGCCGACTGCGAGGCTCCGGCATTTACTGCCGCGAGTATCTCCGCCGTTACGTCTTTACCGCCGCCAAAATTAGTGATTAAACTGCCAATAGTATAAATAGGTCCCCAGGGTATTCCCCACCAGCCGAGGAAAAAGGTGAGTGCGGTCCATCCCATGCCTTTGCCGACGGCGCTTTCATCAGATTTGATGAAGTATATATCGGTGCCTCTTTTGAAGGTCATTACTACGACTGAAATGCAATATTGGTACAAAACGAATTTGGCGCCACGCTGTAATTCGAGGTTGATTTCTGCGGTGGTCATGCCTTCAATGCCGTGAATTTTCATATATCGAAGTTTAAGGTTTAGAAAGGTTTAGTAATATCCTGGAATGCTTGCCGCATTCGAAGTCGATGGTATCGCCGCTATTAAACTGGTAAAGATTGCCCTCCATCCAAAATAGCTTTTTGTACTTCTTATCGGAGGCCTCGATGATGAATATGGTCTGTTTGTCCTCTTTTTGTTCGTCGATGGCGGCACGTTTTACTTCGAGAATTTTTGCCTGGCCGGCTATTTTGGTTCTTTCGTAGAGATCCTTTTTAAGGCCGAAATAGCGGAGGTCGGCAAGAAATGCCAGCAGGAAAACGGTACCGAAAACAAGCATGGTAACGATAACGATGACGCCGCCGCCTTCGAGTATGCTGTTATCCGAATGGTCCGAGCCGCGGAGCGGGATATATTTTTGGGGAATCAGTAAAAAGATAAAAAAAAGAATGACGGAGACAATGCAGCTGATGGTAAGCTTGCGGGTAGCTGAGTTGAATTTATCCTGGAGGACGTTTTCTTCTTCAAAAGAAAGCGGTAGTTCTTTCATAGGGGATGTTTGGGTTTTCGTTGTCAAGAAAAGAAAAAAAATTGTGTTATGCAATTTTTGGGGAAAGATAATACATGAGGGTCAGGGGTAATATTTAAGTGAGCGGTTTAGGGGGTATTGGCAGGCTCTTCGGCGCTGGGATGGCGGATGTAGGCGTGCCACGGTTAGCTATCGAAGCAAACGACCGTGGCACGCCTAATTAGTGATTTGATTAATTACGATGAGCTGACTTCCTTCTCGCTCATCAGATATGCTTTGATGAAGCCGTCGAGCTCGCCGTCCATGACGGGTTGTATGTTGCCTACTTCGTAGTCGGTGCGATGGTCCTTGATCATTTTATAGGGGTGGAATACATAGCTACGTATCTGGCTGCCCCATTCGATTTTTTTCTTGCTGGCGTTGTTGGCGTTTTTGATCGCTTCGCGTTTTCGCATCTCTTCTTCGTAGAGGCGGCTTTTGAGCATAGTCATCGCCTTCTCACGGTTTTCGCCCTGGGTACGGGCTTGCTGGCATTCTACGATGATGCCGCTGGGCTTGTGGGTGAGGCGGACGGCAGTTTCCACCTTGTTTACGTTCTGTCCGCCGGCGCCGCCGCTGCGGAAAAACGCCCATTCCACGTCGGCGGGATTCACCTGTATCTCGATGGTATCGTCTATCAGGGGATATACATATACGCTGGCAAAAGAGGTATGCCTGCGGGCATTGCTGTCGAACGGTGAGATGCGCACCAGGCGATGTACGCCGCTTTCGGCTTTTAAAAAGCCGTAGGCGAAGGGACCGTCGAACTGCAGGGTGCATTGTTTGATGCCGGCTCCGTCGCCGTCCTGCCAGTCGAGCTCCGTGACGCTCCACCCCTGCTTCTGCCCGTACATGCGGTACATGCGGGCGAGCATTTCGGCCCAGTCCTGGCTTTCGGTACCACCGGCGCCGCTGTTGATTTGCAATATGCCGGGCAGCTCATCTTCAGGCTGGTTGAGCGTGCTTTTAAACTCTGCTTCGTCGAGCAGCTGCAGGGCCTTTGCATACGCTTCTTTGGTTTCCTCTTCGGTGGCATCGCCCCCTTTCCAGAAATCAAACAAGACGGCAAAATCCTCTACTGCGGTGGCCGTTTGGTCGTACAGCCTTACCCAGTACTCGTTGAGCTTGATGTTTTTGAGAATTTCAGTGGCCCGCTTATTATCGTTCCAGAAGCCGGGCGAGAGAGATAACTGCTTGTCCTCGTTTATCTTATATTGACGGTTATCGACGTCAAAGAAACCTCCTTAGGACAACCAGGCGGTCCCTCATAACTTTGATCTGTTCTTGTGTCATAGGGCGCAAATATAGCGGATTATTTCAAAACCGTGCGGGCTCCTTGACGGTGAGCCACTTAGCCCTGCCCCGGGCCTGGCGCAAAGTGACCCACCGGGGGCCATTAAACACTGAGATATGGCAATATTTTAATATCCGGGCCGTTTGTATGGCTGACACCAAATCCAATTTCTCATGACAACCAACACCCGAATGCTTGTTAAGCCCCTGGCAGTCTTTGCTGTATGTATGACTGTTTTCTTCTCCTGCAAGAAAGACAATAACTCTACCCAGAATAATACGCCGGACAACGACTCGGCGCTGTCGATGTCTACTTCCGCCGCCGCTACCGATAACTTATACAACGACACCTACGATGTGCTGGCGCTGACAACCGCCAACAATAGCTACCTGGGCCGCGTAGCGGTTAATGGCCTGCGTGCCGACGGGGTTGATTCTGTGCCTGGCTGTACGACCATCACCGTTTTGCCCGCCGATGCCGCAACCTATCCCAAAACCGTGACCGTCGATTTCGGAAGCGGTTGCACCGGCTGGTACGGCGTTACCCGCTCCGGCAGTATCGTGTATACTTTTTCGGGTAAGTTTAAAAACCCGGGCAGCACAGTAACAGCTGTTTTTAATAACTATAAAGTAAACGGCTATAAGCTGGAAGGGAATTATTCCATTACCAATAATTCTTCGGTAAGCAACGGCATACTGTTCAACTCATCGGTTACGAATGGTAAGGTAACTTATCCCAATGGCACCTGGTATACCTATAGCGGCACCAAAACGGTTAAACAAACCGGCGGGCTGCTGTCTTCCAATTATAACGATTATGTGTTTGCCATCACCGGCGCACACAGCTATGCATCGTATACCGGCAAGACACTTACCGACAGCATCACTACGGCACTGGTAAAACAAACAACCTGTAAGTATATCTCTTCGGGCGTAGTGGCATTTACCTACAATGGCAGCATTAACGGCACCCTGGATTACGGCAGCGGCAGTTGCGACAGCCTGGCTACGATAACGGTTGGCTCTATTAACAAGACCATCGGTCTGCCGAGGTAAGTGAGGCGTGAAACGTGAGGCGTGAGATGAGCAAATCGACGCAAAGGCATGACGTTTCACGTTTCACGTCTCACGATAAAAACATACCTGATTATATGTAAAGGAGAAGCAATGGTGCTTCTCCTTTTTTGTTAACAGGCCCCGGTGGCGCTGTGGCGCGCCTATCGAAGCAAACGGGCGTGCCACGGTTACGCTATCGAAGCAAACGACCGTGGCACGCCTAATCCGCCTTATGGTTCGTTTTTTGCTACGGCTTATAAAATAAAATACTTTTGGCAACAACTTATGCCGCTCCGCTGTTACAGCGGGATATCCTTCACTAAAACAAACGCTTTTCATGAAACAGCCAACACAGTTCTCTTTTTTGTTTGCGGTGGGTTTTGCCATCACGCTGGCAGCCTGCAATAATAACCAGTCGGCCTCGGCGCCTACCACAACAGCTACGGAAGAAAAAACCACGCCGGTAAAAATCAGGGAAGACGAGGTAACTTACAAAGACGACACGACTACCCTGCACGGGTACGTGGCATACGACGAAGGCACAGGGAAAAAACGCCCGGGGATACTGGTGGTGCCCGAATGGTGGGGGGTAACGGATTATACCCGCAGCCGCGCCAAACAACTGGCAGGACTGGGGTATATCGCCATTACGGTGGATATGTATGGCAACGGCAAAATAGCCGACAATCCCAAAGATGCCGGGGCATGGGCCACGCCTTTTTACAAAAGTGCGCCGCTGGCCAAAAGCCGTCTCGATGCGGCGCTGGCCAAACTGCAAACCTATTCCCAACTGGACAGCGCCAATATTGCCGCCATCGGCTATTGCTTTGGCGGGGCGATGGTGCTGAACGGCGCCCGCCTGGGCGAACCATATAAAGGCGTGGTGAGCTTTCACGGCGGCCTTATGACGGGCGTGCCTGCCGGGAAAGGCAACATCCATGGGAAACTGCTGGTGCTGCATGGCGAAGACGATAAGTTTGTATTGCCGGCGGAAGTAGCCGCCTTTAAAAAACAAATGGATTCCGTTGGCGCGGATTATACATTTAAATCCTATCCCGGCGCTACACACGCGTTCACGAACCCTGATGCAACGGCCCTGGGTGAGAAATTCAAAATCCCGATTGCGTATAATGCGGCGGCGGATGCTGCTTCGTGGAAGGAGATGAAAGAATTTTTCGGAAAGATATTCAGGCAATAAAAAAGCGCAGGCAATACCTACGCTTTGTTTTCAGTTGTGTGCTTAGTTAAAAAAGGATACCATCTTCCGGGAAGGATGGTATCCTTTTTTAATGATCTTATTTATACTTTGGGAGACGTTTCTTCTGTAATACCCGGCGGCGGCATATCGCTGTTGTCCCAATCGTCGTAATTGCTTTTGAGGGCCCAGAGCGTGCTCAGTAAGATAACTGCCACGACAAGCCCGAGCACTACGCCCACAAAAAAGAACAGGATAAACGCAGCTATAATCAGGTATATCCTGATGCCCACTTTTTTGTACTCTTCTTCGTACAGTTTATAAGAGCATAACCGGAAACCGATATAGCTGGCCCATAACAGGATGGCCCATGAGATAATGCCCATGAAAAATACCAGGCTTATCTCGCCGGACAGCATTAAAGCAAGCGTGGTACTTAGTAACAGGCCGATGACAGACAGGGCCATGGCGACGATGGAAAAGACCTTTACGGTGTGCGATTTGAACATAGCAGTGTAGTATTGGTTTAGGGGGGGTATAGCCCTCAATATACGCCGCTTTACCCAAATATATGCCGCCCACCGGTTTTTTTTGAATCAGTTACGCCGGGCTGTTTGTGCTGCCTGTACACGATCTTATCATGACGGGTCCCGCTCAAAAACCAGCTGTCGTTTGGCGTGAGTTGCCAATGATTTGCTAAAATGCGCTGGTCAGCAAACCGTGCGGCAATTTCTGCGCGCGGGCGACCGTTAGACGGTCAAACCCCTTATTTATGCCAAAATTCGTCGGTAGCAGCTTTGTCGTGCTATCCCTGCTTTCCTGCCAGAGTAAAAAACAGCCTGCCGCTTCTATATCGAAGGATTCGGTGGTAAACCGGTACCTGCACCTGCTCGATTCTTCGGAAAATGCCGACAGCAATGATCTTAAATACAAAATACTAAAGGGGTATGCGACCAACGACAGCGGCTTTTTCGCCGTTCTTGATCGCAACCTGGATATTTATACACAGGAAATGGAAACCCAGCGGCTGTCAGACAGCTGTCTTCATGCGGGGAGGCTGTCGGCGCAGGATTTTGAAGAAGTATACCGGTTTTACTGGTCGGGCGCTTTTTGCCGGCACCGGCTGATGGTGACCGTCGGCAAGCATACAAATGGCATACAGCTGGATTTTGTAGAATACCAGTCGGCGTCCGACTATACTATTCCCTGCACCGTTACCCGTCGTGGGAGCAAAACCCTTTCGGAAGCTGCGTGGCAGCACCTGAAAACCACGATTGAATTTGCTTACTTCTGGTCGATGGCGCCGCACGAGGATAATACAGGCACGGATGGGTCCGACTGGAAGGTAGAAGGTTTTATGGCCGGCGACCAGCGGTTTACCAGCGACCGGTTTCACAGCGTATACCGGCATTCGCCCGGGGTGCGGGCATTCAGCGCCATCGGTTTTGAGATGCTGAAGCTGGCGGGACAGAAAACGCATTGCTTTTACTGATTTTCTTTGTGTAAGGTGAGCCACTTCGCCGGGCACATGGCATTGCACAAAGTGACCCACCTGCTGCCAGCCTGTCAGCAAAAAACGTCTGGCAGCAATCTTGCCGTACCCTTTCTTACTATGAACGATCAAATTTCCTTTGTCAGCCATGCGCCTGCTCATGATGCGGCGCTGCTGGATGCTTATTCGCGCACCATCACCGGCGTGGTGGCCTCGGTGGCCGAAGCCGTGGTACATATACAGGTAAACAAAAAAATAACGGAGCGCGCCACCAACCGCCCGCAGCTGGCGCCGGGCTCCGGTTCGGGTTTTATCATTTCCTCGGATGGCTTTGTGGTGACCAACCACCATGTGATTGAAAATGCCACCGATATAAAAGTTGCTTTTACCGACGGACGGGTGGTGAATGCCGAACTGCGCGGCGCCGATCCATCGACCGATATCGCCGTACTTAAACTATATGAATCGGGATTGAAAGCGTTATCGTTTACCGATTCGGATGCGTTGCAGGCAGGGCAGATAGCCATTGCCATCGGCAATCCGCTGGGATTGCAGCATACGGTAACGGCGGGCGTGGTCAGTGCGCTGGGGCGAACGCTGCGGGCCGGCAACGGCCGCCTGATAGACGATGTCATCCAGACCGATGCGGCCCTTAACCCCGGCAATTCGGGCGGCCCGCTGGTCAATTCCGCCGGCCAGGTAATAGGCGTTAACACCGCCACCATTATTTCCGCACAGGGGCTTTGCTTTGCCGTGTCGTCGAACATTGCCGCCTATGTGGCCGGGCGCCTTATTATAGAGGGCCGGGTAAAAAGGGCCCAGCTGGGCATTGCCGGTCAGCTGGTAAACCTGACCGAACGTATGGTAGCGGCCAACCGGCTCAGTAAGCGAACAGGTGTGTATGTATCGGAGATCGTGGCAGATTCACCGGCGTATAACCGTGAAATCCGGGTGGGCGATATTATTGTCGGGTTTAACGAAAAGCCTGTAGGCAGCGTAGATGACCTGCACAAACTACTGCATGAAAAAGAAATCGGCAAACCGGTTTACCTGGATGTACTGCGTGCCGGAAGAAAAAACAGTATCAAAACTGTACCGGCGGAAGCAAGATAACGGCCACCATTAAACAAGTGATGGATGAGTGGTAAACGGGTAAAAAAATATACACAACTATAAAAAACGATTAACAATAGGCTAACAGTTCTTAACATCATTTTTAGAATTATAGTCTGACCTTTATGTCCTCACAAGCAATTTTCTCATAAGCAGTTAGTTTTGGTTACGAGCCCTGTTTCTACAGGGCTTTTTTATTTTTACTCCTTCCACAGCAAGTGACAATACAACAACCACTACATTACACTTATATTAGTCCGTTATACATTGTAAGAATGATAAAACCCGTACAGTTTATGCAGGCTACACGGTGGCCGCCAGCGCAAACTGAACCGCGGCGGTAGCGTGTATAAGCGTGGTGTTGAATACCGGCAGGGGTGATTCTTCCGGTTGTATCAGCAGGGGAATTTCCGTACAGCCGAAGACAACGCCTTCAGCCCCCTGCAATGCCAGCTGTTCAATGATATTGATGAACCGTTGTTTGGTGGCCGGCAGAAAAAGCCCCTTGCCCATTTCTTCATAGATAGCATCGTGGATAAACTGGCGGTCGTCGTCGCCGGGAATGATCGTTTCGATATTCTGTGCGGAGAGTTTGGAAGGAAAGAAATCCTGCTCCATGGTATATTTTGTGCCCAGCAGTCCTACTTTTTTTAATGCCTGTGCGCGGATAGCGGCAGCCGTTTCAACGGCGATATGAATAACGGGGATATTGACCGATGCCTGTACTTCGCCGGCTATCTTATGCATGGTATTGGCGCCGATAAGAATACAATCGGCCCCGGCGGTTTCGAGCTTTTGCGCCGCATCGCATATCATAGCAGCTATGCCTTTCCAGTCTCCCGCAAAGGTGAGCGTCTTGATATCGCCATAATTGACCGAGTATAGAATGATCCGGCCCGCGTTTACATCTCCCAGCCGCTGGTTGATCATTTCATTAATGAAACGATAATAATCTACAGACGATACCCAGCTGATGCCGCCGATAATGCCAATTGTTTTCATCTACGCCTGTTTTTTCAATGGCCGGGTGGAACAATGCTGTTTCACCCGGTGATAATGGTTTTTACAATTAAACAAAAATAAGCTTGTTTATTCTTTTTTTGCCGGGTATTTACCGGGCTGAAAAGGAAGATTAATTACCTTAGCGGCGATTTAATCCAATCATCAAAAATAACAGTTATGAAAAAATGCTTTACTTACCTGATGGTAACCCTGTTTACCGCTTTTGTATTTGCAGCACCGGCCATTGCCGCTTCGGCCTCGGTACCCGTGAGAGCCGATTCCACTACGCCCGGTCAGCCCGACAGGGCAACTGTCAACGCAGCCCTCAAAGAATTTAAGAGCCTCGATCGTAAAGACAGAAAATCACGTATTAAAGAAAGCAGGAAATGGCTGAAGGAATACCGCGCAGATGTAAAGGCCGGTAAAATTAAAAGAGAAACCGACCAGGTATTGCTTATCATCCTGTGTATCCTGCTGCCGCCGCTGGCCGTGTACCTGAAAGAAGAAGAAATCAACACCAAATTCTGGCTTAGCATCCTGCTGACCCTGTTGTTCTGGCTGCCGGGTGTTATTTATGCCCTGCTGGTGGTGTTTGAAGAAGTATAATTAAGTGCTTTCTGCCTTCGGCGCGGACAATTTCCCGATAGCTATAGTTACGGGGAAAATAATACCCATTATTAAACAAAACGTTTATTAACAAGGCGGGTCGCTTTCTGGCAAGGTTGTTGAATTTTACCGGGTATTATTCATCATTAAACTCAGATACTATGACTGCACAAAAACTTTTAATAGGCACGCTGTCCGGCCTGGTAGCCGGCGTAGCGCTGGGTATGCTGATAGCCCCCGATAAAGGCAGCGAAACACGTGCAAGGATTTCCGATACGGCACTGTCTTTAAAGAAACGGCTGCAAAGACTTCGCGGCACAGCCGTGGATGAGCTGGATGAGCTGAAGGAAGTATTCGAGCATGAAGTGAGTGGCCTGCAGGACGATGTACGCGAGCGTGTGCTTAACTTAATCAATACCGCCAAAGCCGGCAACAATCATCTGAAAAAACAGGTACTGTCGTAAACTTTTTTTTGAGCAGAGCGATGAAAAGGAGTCCCCGTAGGACTCCTTTTCTCTTTTGAGCATTAAATATTATTTACGGGCTTAGTAGGTATACACCACCGCCCGCTTCGTTGCTTCGCCTGTATACGAATTATCTTTTTCTGACTCCACGAAAATGAACCGGCCGCCTTTTTCTATGGCGGCGCTTTTTACTTTTTTGGTGACCCGCTTGTCGGAGTTGCCGCTGGTCCAGCCATAGGACCAGGCATTTATCTCCGCTACTTTTCTCAGCCCCACGGTGCAGGCCTTGTCTTCGAGAAACGCAACTTTTTCCCAATCGTCCTTTTCCTTCACGACAATCTTTTCGGATATTTCATCTGTTCGCCCGCTGGCGTATTCGATTTTGGCCACGGCATATTTGCTGATGGTTTGCAGCGCCGTTTCGCCGGCATAGGTATAGGTAATCGAATATTCGCCTACTTTGATGATTTTAACGTTGGGGGTTTCGCCATTGTGCCTGTATAGCTTATCGGTTTGTGCAACGGTATTGCCGGCAAAGGCCAGCAGGAGCAACAGGGTTAAAAACGGCAGGGTTAATTTGTGCATGGATATTGAATTTGACCCAAAATAATCGAAATTACCTGATCGTGCAAGCGGGCCCATCCCGCGTTGGTATGCCGGTGTTTTCTGCTAACTTCGTGGCTTAACTTCTTTTATATGACAATCGATCTTCGTTCGGATACCGTTACCCGCCCTGTGCCTGCTATGCTGGATGCGATGATGGCCGCCAAAGTGGGCGACGATGTATTTGGCGAAGACCCGGCGGTGAACGAGCTGGAAGAAATGGCTGCTACCCTGTTTGGCAGGGAATCGGCGCTGTATTCGCCTACCGGCACGATGAGCAACCAAATAGCCATTAAATGCCATACCCAGCCCGGCGATGAAGTTATCTGCGAAAAAAGCAGCCACGTGTATTTATATGAAGGCGGCGGCATTGCTTTTAATTCCGGGTCGCAGGTACGGTTGATAGAAGGCGATCACGGCCGCATCAGCGCGGAGCAGGTAGCCGCTTCCATTAACCCGGATGATGTGCACCGGGCCAGGACTTCGCTGGTGAGCCTTGAAAATACCGCCAACCGCGGCGGCGGGAGCTGTTATGATTTCTCCGCAATAAAAAAGATACGCGAAGTATGCGATACCTGGCAGCTGCCCCTGCACCTCGACGGCGCGCGGCTGTTTAATGCCCTGGTGGCCAAAAAAGAAACACCCCGGCAATACGGCCAGGTATTCGATACCATTTCCGTTTGCTTAAACAAAGGATTGGGCTGCCCTGTCGGCAGCCTGCTTATAGGCAGTTCTGCTTTTATTAAAAAAGCGCGGCGCATCCGCAAGGTATTTGGAGGTGGTATGCGGCAGGCAGGTTTTATGGCGGCATCGGGCATCTATGCGCTGAACAACCATATCAGCCGGCTGGAGCTGGACCATAACCATGCAAAGCAACTGGCCGCAGCCCTGCAGGAGAGGCCCTTTACCGGCACGATACTACCGGTGGAAACCAACATCGTTATTTTTGAAGTGAAAGCGCCTTATACGGCGAAAGGACTGGCAGAAAAATTCAATGAAAACAATATCCGCTGCATCGCTATTTCTCCCACGCAAATCAGGATGGTCACCCACCTGGATATCAGCGAACAGATGGTAAGGGAAGTGGTTTCGTTTATTGCACAATTATAATTCGGGAGCCTATAAATGTTCAATGCTCAATATTCAATGCTCAATTGAAGCGCCATTGAAAATTGAACATTGAGCATTGAATATTGAGCATTTATTCTTCTTTCCTCACCCGGCGCAGCTCAAGCAGGTTGAGCCCATTGGCATGAAAGTCTTTTATACGTGGATTTACCAGCCGGAATACTTCGTCGTACCACAGGGGCACTACCGGCGCATCGTTTATCATCAGCTGGTCCATCTGCCGGTACAGTTTCATTTTTACCGAATCGTTTTCTTCTGTTAAGCAGCGTTCATACAGCTGGTCGAACGCCGGGTTTTTATAACGGGTATAATTGGGCGGCGCGGGGTTTTTGGAATAAAACACGCCCAGGTAATTCTCCGCATCGGGGTAATCGGCTTTCCAGCTGCCGCGAAAAAACAGGGCCTGTGATTTGGCCGTTTGCTCCAGCAGGAGGCTTTTTTGTACTACTTCCACCTGTATCCGCACACCGATATCTTCCAGCTCTTTGGCAATAAAGCTGGCCAAATCGGAATAGATGGGAATGGTCAGCAGTTTAATGACCGGGAAGGGTTTGCCGTTGGTATAACCCGCTTCGGCCATCAGCTGCCTTGCTTTTGCGGGGTCGTAATGATAGCCGGTTACTTCGGTGGCGCTGAAAGAAGGCAGGCCCTGCGGTACAAAACCGCTCTCTGCGGGAATGCCGATTGAATTGCGCAGGTAGAGCATCATCTTTTTGCGATCGAAACCGTAATTGATGGCCTGCCGCACTTTTTTATACCGCAGCGGTGAGTCTTTTACCAACGGATTGGCCGAATCCACCAGCATGCCCAGGTATTCGGTATTCAGGTAAGGGTGTTTGGCCAGTATGATCTTTCCCTGCCATTGTTTTTTCAGTTCGCCTTTTTTACTGATGACCTCATCTTTGAAAGAAGGATCGATATCGTTTATATAATCCAGCCCGCCCTGCTGGAATAACAGGAATTCGGTGGCTTTGTTATCGTAAAACGAAATCTTGACGCCGTCCAGCAGGGGCAGTTGCCTGCCGGCGCTGTCTTTTTCAAAATAGCGTTCGTTCTTTACCAGCACCATGGCCTGTCCCTCTTCCCAGGCCACCATCTTAAACGGCCCGCTGCCGCAGGCGTGGCTGCGAAAATCCTTCCCGTATTTGTTTACCACTTCTTTGGGCACGATGGAACAATACTGCATGCTTAAGAGTCCTAGGATAGGATTGAAGGGGCGTACCAGCTCCAGGCGAAACAGGGTATCGTTGAGCGCTTCAAATCCGCGGGCGCTGTCGGTGCGGCCATTGAATATCCAGGCTCCGCTGCTGGCGGTGTTTTTATCGATGATGCGTTTGAAGCTGTATGCTACATCGTAAGCGGTGAGCTTTCTTCCCCTGCCACCCGGAAAAGCATCGTTGTCATGAAAAAAAACATCGTTGCGCAGGTGAAATACATATATGCGACGGTCGGCCGATACCTCCCAGCTTTTGGCGAGCGAGGGCACCATGTTCAGCTGGTCGTCGGTTTCTATGAGTGTATTATAAACCTGGTGCACGGCCCACATGATAGACTGGTTCTTGGCAAAGGCAGGGTCAAGACTGGCAATACCGTCTGATTCATTATAATAGAATATATGCCTGTGTTCCTTTGCCTTATTTTTGCAGGCCGTTGCACACAGGGCGCTGCCCAGTATGCCGATGGCCATCCTTATCAATATTTTTGTCGTCATAAGTAAAATCCGGCTAAATTTAATACTCTAAAACTATACATGGTGAATATCACCCGAAAAACATTCTGCAAACCGGTTGTTCCGGCCATAGCTATCCTTATCATGGCCGGCAGCTTACTGCAGGCGCAGCCCCTGCACGGGCCGCACAGCTTTACGCACCAGGACACGCTCCGCGGCACGCTGTCGGAACAAAGGAACTGGTGGGATGTGCAGCAATACGATATCAGCGTAACACCAGACTATGCCACTAAAACCATTATGGGCAAGACCATTATCCGCTATTCCATCAATGTCCACACCCATACCGATACGATGCAAATCGATTTGCAGGAGCCGATGGTCATTGACAGTATTCTTGCCGGCACGGTAAAAGCCACGTATACCCGCGACGGTAATGCGTTTTTTGTGGTCATTCCCCGCCAGGGCAATGCTACCAGCGCTGCGCTTACCATCTGGTACCACGGCAAGCCGCGTGAGGCCATCCGCCCACCCTGGGATGGCGGCTGGATATGGAAAAAAGATGAAAAAGGAAGGCCGTGGATGAGTGTGGCCTGCCAGGGATTGGGCGCCAGCGTATGGTATCCCTGCAAAGACCACCAGAGCGATGAGCCCGACCATGGCGCCGTGCTGAATATAACAGTACCCGATTCACTCACGGCCATAGGCAATGGCCGCCTGAAGGAAAAGAAAGCGCATGGCAACGGCACCACCACCTGGAGCTGGGTAGTGGTCAACCCCATCAACAACTACGACATCATTCCTTATATCGGCCATTATGCCAACTGGCAGGAAACGTTTAGCGGCGAGAAGGGGAAACTGTCCTGCAGCTACTGGGTATTGGATTATAACCTGGCCAAGGCAAAGGAACAATTCAAACAGGCGCCGCTGATGCTGAAATGCTTTGAATACTGGTTTGGCCCCTACCCTTTTTATGAAGACGGCTATAAGCTGGTAGAGTCGCCGCACCTGGGCATGGAGCACCAGAGCGCCGTTGCCTATGGCAATAAGTTCCAGAACGGCTACCTGGGCCGCGATCTCTCGGCCAGCGGCTGGGGATTGAAATGGGATTTTATCCTGGTGCACGAAAGCGGGCACGAATGGTTTGGCAATAATATCACTACCAAAGATTTGGCCGATATGTGGGTGCATGAGGGTTTTACCAATTACTCCGAAACCCTGTTTACCGAATGCCAGTACGGCAAAAAAGCAGGGCAGGATTATGTGATTGGCACCCGCAAAGGGATTAAGAACGATATTCCCATTGTTGCCCCCTACGGCGTTAACCAGGAAGGCAGCGGCGATATGTATCCTAAGGCGGGCAACCTGCTGCATACCATCCGCCAGGTGATTAACGACGATGAAAAGTTCCGGCAGCTGCTGCGGGGCCTTAATAAAACATTTTACCACAAAACGGTCAGCACCCAGGAAATAGAAGGTTATATCAATATTGAGTCGCACATCAATTTCTCCAAAGTGTTCGACCAATACCTGCGCCACACCAATATTCCCGTGCTGGAATACAAGGTGGTGAACGATAAAACCATTTCTTTTCGCTGGACCAGCTGCATCGACGGTTTCAACCTGCCCCTCAAAATAAGCGGCGGCGAAGAAAAATGGATCAGGCCTACCCAGGCCTGGCAAAATGTGGCGCTCCTGAACCCTGCCGCTTTTGAAGTGGACAGGAATTTCTATGTAAACGTGAAAAAGGTAACGGAATAAACAGGCTGCATGTCAAAACCCGTATGGATTGCGCTGCTCATTGCTTTTGCGGCTGTTGCCGGCTGGTCTGTTTACCGCAGTATACAAATCGAGCGGCTGTACCCCTCCGATTTGCGCAACCGCGTGGTGGGCGCCCGGCTGCAGAAAGATCATGCGTCTCCTTATTTTTATACCTGGTCGGCAGGCGATCCGATAAGATATTATGACCCCTGCAACCAGCCGCAGCCGGGCGATAGCCTGGTGGTATCCAATATTACCGGTACGCCTTTTTTGCACCACCTGGTGGAGCCGGTGGCCGATTTGCCGCAAAGAACCATCTCACGGATATGGCTATGGCTGGAATGGGCGGTGTTTGCGGCCTGTGTGGTGATAGCGCTGGGCATGGCCGGCAACCCGATGCAAAAAGCGATGGTGCTGGGCGGCGCAGCGTTGTTCCTGCTCACCGAAGCCTGGCTATCGCATATCGCCAACGGCCAGTATTACCTGCTGGTACCCTTCCTGGCCTTCCTGTTTTATGATCGCTTCCGCCGCCCCGATAACCTGCTCAATGCCGCCGTGGCGGGGCTGTGCGCCATCGTACTGGTATTGATTCGTCCTAATTGTATTATATTTTTCCTGCCCTTCCTGCTGGTGATACGAAAATATCCCGTGCGGTATATCGCGGTATTTTTTATACCCGTGGTATTGCTGTCGGGGCTAACGCTGGCCAATCCGCGCGAGCGTTCATTATGGATGGACTATAAAAAAGTATTGGGCGATAATATCAGGCTCCACCAGAGCCTGGATGTGAATGCGGCCCCGCGTGATATAAAAGGGTATTATACCGATTGGGAGGGCTGGCACGCGCAGGATATCAGCAGGCAGCATGTGGAGCACCCCCATACCGCCCATTCGGAAAACGGCAATGTATTCGTGCTGTTTAGTAAAATAACCCATACCAAAACCAACCTGCTTATACTGAATACCTGTGCGGCGCTCAGCCTGCTGCTGCTGACCGGCGTGTTTTTGTGGCGCCAGAAACAACGGTCGTACGACCTGCGGGCCATCGCCCTTTTCAGCTTTTGCCTGTATATGGTAGCCGATCTTTTCTCTCCCGTGTGGCGGCACCAGTACTATACGCTGCAATGGCTTTTTCCCGTATTGCTGGCTGCGGCATACTATGAGCCCCGGCAAAGAAAATGGTTTATGCTGATAGGGCTGGCGCTGCTGCTGAACGTACTCAATATCCCGTTTGTAAAAATGGAGCATACGATGGGAGAGTATTTGCTGCTGGGGGTGTTGATCTTTATGAGCTACAGGTTGCAAGCTTCGGGCCATGAGCTTCGGGCTGCGAGCCATTAGCGGGACAAAAGAGCTCGAAGCTCGCAGCTAGTAGCTCACAGCTAATTCGCTGCTGCATCGCCGCGCTCGCGGCGGGCGCCGACAAAAGCCCTTGAATAATAAGGATCGGTTAAATCGCTGATGACGACACCGTAGTTGGTGGAGGCGTGAACGAATTTATTGTTGGTCAGGTAGACGCCTACATGCGATACGCCTTTGCGGGTGGTATGAAAAAACACCAGGTCGCCTTCCTGCAAATCGTCTTTTGATACCCGTTCGCCGGTATTGTACTGGTCTTTGGCCATACGGGGCAGGCCGATACCGAATACGACAGACATGAGCCCGCCTGCAAAAGCCGAGCAATCGATGCCCTGTTTTGTATTACCGCCGAAACGGTAATGCGTGCCGTACCAGTCGTCGATGTATTGCCAGAGCCGGGTATTGCTGAGCTGCTCTACCGGCGCATCTACCAGCAGCGAATATTTAAACTGCAGCGCAGCCAGGCTTTCTATATTGCTGCTACCTGTAGTGGCGTAGGAAGGCGTATAATTTTCGGCTGATTTGGCGGTATTGGCCATATCGCGGCTATTGGCCGTGGAAGAACCGTTGACCGTAATGTGCTCAATGAATTTCGGGGACGAGGAACGGGTGGTGGGGGTACCCGCGCTTTCCGGCTGTTTATTGACAGCGGGTTTTAAGGAGGAACAGGAGGAAAAGACCAGTGTAACGGTTATAAAGGCGATAAAACGCATTAAAACTGTTCGTTTTTGTTTAGATATTGGTTATTAGTAAACGCGGGCAAGGTACGAAATTGTATGCAAAGAAGGTGTAAAAATTGTGCCAAACTTACCCGGGCAGGGTGAGCCGCCTCTATTGATACGCCAGGAAGGGCGACCCACCCTGCTCATGCACATAGGTGTGTAAAACATTGTCGTTATTTACGGTTTCAATAAGCGAAATTTGCCACCGGGCATTCGTTTTTTTACGATAGACGCCGTAATTATAAAAAGCATTAATACAACGAGGAAAGGAATATGTCGAAGTTTTCTCATTTGCACGTTCACACCCAGTTTTCACTGCTCGACGGGGCCGCCTCCATCCAGAACCTGTATAAGAAGGCGCTGGCAGACGATATGCCCGCCCTGGCCATTACCGACCACGGTAATATGTTTGGCGTATTCGAATTTGTAAAGGAAGCCTATAATCATAAGGGAGAGGACGGGAAGCCCAAGGTAAAGCCCGTGGTAGGCTGCGAGTTTTATATAACGGAAAACCGCCATCGCAAAACGTTTTCCAAGGAAGAAAAAGATCCCCGCCGCCACCAGGTATTGCTGGCCAAAAATGATACAGGGTACCGCAACCTTATCAAGCTCACCTCGCTGGGGTATATAGAAGGCATGTATTCCAAATACCCGCGCATCGACAAGGAGCTGATACATAAGCACCATGAAGGGCTTATCGCCACCACCTGCTGCCTCGGGGCCAGCGTGCCGCAGGTGATACTGAAGAAAGGAGAAGAAGAAGGGGAAAATGAATTTAAATGGTGGCTGAACATTTTCCAGGACGATTATTACGTGGAGCTGCAGCGTCATGGCATACCAGACCAGGAAAAGGTGAACATCGTGCTGCTGAAGTTTGCCAAAAAATACAATGTAAAAGTCATTGCATCCAATGACTCGCACTATGTAGACCAGAAAGACGCCAACGCCCATGATATCCTGCTTTGTATCAATACAGGTGAGAAACAGGCTACGCAAAAGATGAGCGATTTCAGTGACGATGATGTGATGGCAAAGAACAAACGCTTTGCGTTTGCCAACGACCAGTTTTATTTTAAGTCGACGGCCGAGATGAAGCAGGTGTTTCATGATCTGCCCGAGGCCATCGACAATACCAATGCTATCGTTGATAAGATAGAATTACTCGATCTTAAACGCGATATCCTGCTGCCCAATTTCGTGGTGCCGCCCTCGTTTACCACGCAGGACGAATACCTGGAGCATATTACCTGGGAAGGCGCCCGTGATCGGTACCAGGAGCTGACGCCCGAAATAGAGGATCGCCTGAAGTTTGAACTGTTTACCATCCGCACGATGGGTTTTGCCGGTTACTTTCTTATCGTAAGCGATTTTATCAAGGCGGGGCGTCATCTCGGCGTATTCGTAGGCCCCGGCCGTGGCTCGGCCGCCGGCAGCGTGGTAGCCTACTGTATCGGCATTACCAATATCGACCCGATTAAATACAACCTGCTGTTTGAACGTTTTCTGAACCCCGACCGTAAGTCGATGCCCGATATCGACACCGATTTCGATGATGAGGGCAGGCAGAAAGTGATTGACTACGTGGTGGAGAAATATGGTAAGTCGCAGGTAGCGCAGATCATCACCTACGGCACTATGGCGGCCAAGATGAGCATCAAGGACGTGGCCCGTGTTATGGACCTGCCGCTGGCCGATTCCAACGCGCTGGCCAAGCTGGTGCCTGACCGTCCCGGCATTTCCTTAAAGCGGGTATTGCAGGCGCCGATTACAGCCAAAGACGCCAAGGCGGGACAGAAATCGCTGGAGGAAAAAGAAGGCATCAATCCCGACGATCTTGAAAACGTAAAGAAGATCCGCGAGGTGTATAAAAGCGATACCCTTGAAGGCAGGGTATTGCGCGAGGCGGAAATCCTGGAAGGGTCGGTACGCAATACCGGTATCCATGCCGCGGGTATCATCATCGCCCCAAGGGATTTGACCGAGCTGCTGCCCGTGGCCATCGCCAAAGACTCCCCGCTGTGGGTCACGCAGTTTGAAGGAAGCATTATCGAGGATGCGGGCGTTATTAAAATGGACTTTCTCGGTTTAAAAACCCTGACGGTTCTTAAAAACGCCCTGGTGCTGATTAAAATGAACCACGGCGTTGAGATAGATCTCGATACGCTGCCATTGGACGATCCCAAAACATTTGAATTATACCAGCGCGGTGAAACAAACGGTACGTTCCAGTTTGAAAGCACCGGTATGCAAAAATACCTGCGCGATCTGAAGCCGGATAAATTTAATGACCTGATTGCCATGAACGCCCTGTACCGGCCGGGGCCGCTGGCATACATTCCCAACTTCATCGATCGTAAGCATGGCCGGGAAGCCATCGCCTACGATTTGCCGGATATGGAGGAATACCTGAAAGATACCTATGGTATTACCGTATACCAGGAACAGGTGATGTTGCTTTCGCAGAAGCTGGCGGGCTTTGGCAAAGGCGATGCCGACGTACTGCGTAAGGCGATGGGTAAGAAAGACAGGAAGACGCTGGACAAGATGAAGAGCAAGTTTATAGACGGCGCAGTAGCCAAGGGACACCCGGCAGACAAGCTCGAGAAGATATGGACCGACTGGGAAGCGTTTGCCCAATATGCGTTTAACAAATCGCACTCTACCTGTTATGCCTATGTGGCGTATCATACCGCCTATTTAAAAGCCCACTACCCTTCCGAATACATGGCCGCGGTGCTGAACAACGCCGGCGCCATTGAAAAGATCACCTTCTTTATGGAGGAGTGCAAGCGGATGGGATTAAAAGTGCTCGGTCCCGATATCAATGAATCGCTGAAAGGCTTTGCCGTAAATAAAAAAGGCGAAATCCGTTTTGGACTGGGTGGTCTTAAAGGGGTAGGCGAAGCCGCGGTGGAAAACATCATCGAGGAACGTGCTAAAAAAGGGCACTTCCCTAATATTTTCGACTTTATCAAGCGCATCAACCAACGCGCGGTGAATAAGAAAACGCTGGAAAGCCTGGTATATGCCGGCGGTTTCGACTGCTTTTCCGAAATGCACCGGGCGCAGTATTTCTTTATTCCTCCCGGCGATACGTCGACCGGGCTGGAAAAAATCATCCGCTTCGGCAATATCTACCAAACGCAAATCAATGGCAACAGCAACACCCTGTTTGGCGATTTGCCGACGGTGATGGATGTGCCTGCGCCTAAAATACCCACCTGCGAAGTCTGGACGCTGACGGAACTGCTGAATTATGAAAAGGAAGTAACGGGGGTATTCATGAGCGGGCACCCGCTGGACCACTTCAAGTTTGAGATACGGCACTACGGTCTTACCACGATGGCGGAGTTCAACGAGCTGAAGGAGACGCTTACGCCGCAAACCAATAGCGGTAAGGCCATACGGCTGGCGGGCCTGATTATCGATGCGCAGCACCGTGTAAGCCGGCAGGGAAAGAATTTCGGTTCCCTTGTGCTGGAAGATTATAGCGGCAAATCGGAGTTTATGCTGTGGAGCGAAGACTATAACCGTTTTCGCAGTTATATGGAAAAGGGCACCAATCTTTTTGTGACCGGCGTTTTCAGGCAGCGTTTTAACAAGCCGGAGCTGGAATTTAAGATAGAAAGGATCATGCTGCTGGAAAGCATCAAGCAGCATCTCACCAAACAGGTGATTGTAGATATTGAGGCAAGGCATATCAATGAAGACATGGTCCGTTTCTTTGAAAAGAATGTTAAAAGTTTCCCGGGTACGGCGGCTTTAAAGTTCAATATTACCGAACCAAAAGCCCGGTTAAAGGTGAGCCTGCTCACGCTGGGCGGAGGGTTTGAGATGAACGATGAAATGGCGGGATACCTGTCGGATAGTCCTGAGTTTGACGTGCATGTGGTAAGTGGGTAGTGCCTTGATCGCCATCACAGAATCGATACTCCTCAAAATCAGCTATTTATCCAGCTAACTGCCCTTTTATCAGGACAAACAGCGGAAATCCGGCGGGAATGGCAAAATTATACACAACTTTATGCCATTCGCGCATGTTATAGCTGTTGGATTTAATTTTGTAATATTAGTGGTCAAACAACAAGCACTAAACAAATAAAAATATACTATATGGCAGCAGAATTCACCGACTCAAATTTTCAAACTGAAGTGCTCGCTTCTGATAAATTAACCGTTATTGATTTCTGGGCAGAATGGTGTGGCCCCTGCCGCGCTATCGGTCCCGTTATCGAGGAGCTGAGCAAGGAATATACCGGCAAAGTGAACGTAGGTAAAGTGAATGTTGACCACAATCCTCAACTGAGCACTAACTATGGCATTACATCGATACCTGCTATCCTTTTCATCAAAGGGGGCAAGGTGGTAGACAAGCTGGTAGGCGCACAGCCGAAAGCCAACTTTATCAAAAAGATTGAGCAGCATATCTAAGCGATAACGCCGGAAGCGATTAAAAAAAGGTATGCCATACTTTTAAAGTATGGCATACCTTTTTTATGTGCGGTGTAGTCTTGTTAATGCTGGGCAAACATCACTTTGCGGAACAGCTTTCCACGGGCGAAATATTTTTTCAGCCAGGTTTGCTGTTCTTCTATGCGCGTATTTACATCGCCCAATTGTTTGCGGAAGGAGTCGATAAGCGCGGCCATCGTGGCATCCACGTCCTGCATACCGTCCAGTTTGCCGGTAGCTATTTTTAGCAGGCCGGCAGGCGTATCGATCATGGCCTGGATGGCGGAGTCGGGCTTGTCGGGTCTAAATTGCCGGTTGCGGTATTCGATGAATTCATTGACCAAATGAACGCTGTTGTTAAAATCGACCACGGCCGAGTTATACAGTTCCGCTGCCTGTTTCTGCTTTTCCAGCGCTTTGTTCTGTTTTTCTATCTCTATCTGTGTGCGAATGATACGCAGCCGCTCGAACGCCATGGTGTTTTTAATGCCATTTCTTTCGATCCTGTCGGCCGTTGCCGCCCAGGCGGCTGTTTTATCGAGTTTTTCGAAGGCGGCGATAGAGTCGGGGTAATTGAAAAAAGGTTTGCCGGCGTTAAGCTGTGTTTTGCCCTCATAAAACTCCTGGCTGGTAATCGGAAAATACAGGCACTGCCATAAATAATCAAACGGCATATGCGATTTAACAAGCACGGCGGGTGGCACGAGAAAATACTGGTTGTTGATCCGGCTGATAAACTTTCCGTTGTTTGCATAGCCCGAGCCCCAGGTGGGATCAAACATATACCAGGTGGTGTCGATTAAAGCCGCGCACCAGGCATGCGGGATATAATCTGTAAACCCGTTTTGCCGGGTATAGCCTTCCACCATACAACTTTTGATGCCTGTTTTGGCGCAGATATCGTCGAAGAGCGCCGCATAATTTTCGCAGATGCCTGTCCTGGCTTTCAGCGCCTTGCTGATTTTCTCTTCCTTTTTCTCGTAAAAATTGAGGGCGAACATATTGTCGATATCGTACCGGATATTGCTGGCTATCCAGATAAACGCCGCCCGGGCCTTTTCTTTCTGGCTGTTGAAATGGGTGTTTATATAGGCGGCAATGCCATCAGTGCTGGCGGCGGCCGTATCCGGCAGCTGCAGTGCCGTTTTGTCGATGGCGGCATATTCGTTTGTGCGCGAAGCCGGCGTACGCGCAGGCGGCTTTGCCTGGGCGGTGGCAGCATGTGTTGGTAATAGCTGTGCAAGGCAACACAGTATGATGGCAAGACATAGCCTTTGCATGGAACAGGGTTTAATATGGTTGCCCCGGGGAGCTATTCGAATAAATGATTTATCGGCGTACGCTAATGTTGCACCGTTTCCACTTCGGCAGGGTCATGCTTGTGTTTGAATACCAGCATAAATACAACGGCTACGATCAGCGCATAAGCAGCAAAGCTTATCCATATGCCAAACCAGTCTTTAACATCGCCCGGACCGGTAAAAAACCTTTGTATAACATACCCGCTTATAAGACTTCCCAGCACGGCGCCGATGCCATTGGTCATCATCATAAAAAGCCCCTGCGCGCTGGCGCGTATGACGGGGTCACACTGCGATTCTACAAACAGGGAGCCAGAGATATTAAAAAAGTCAAACGCCATTCCATATACAATGCAGGAAAGAATGATCATCCAAAGGCCGTCGCCGGGATTACCGTAGGCAAACAACCCAAAGCGCAACACCCAGGCTGCCATACTAAAGAACATCACGTATTTTATGCCGAACCTTTTTAAGAAAAAAGGAATTGCCAGGATAAACAGCGTTTCAGAAATCTGGGAGATGGACATTATGATGGCAGGATATTTTACCGCCACCAGGTTTTGGTACAGCGGCATTTTGCCCAGGTCGTGCAGGTAAGTATCGCCATAAGCGTTTGTTAGCTGAAGCGCGCCGCCCAATAACATGGCAAAGAAGAAGAAGACAGCCATCTTGCGGTTTTTAAACAGCTTAAACGAATGCAGGCCCAGCACATCAACAATCGATTTGCTTTGTTTAATATGAAGCTGTGGAGGGCATTTGGGCAGGGTAAACGCATATAATCCCAATAGCAGCGATGCTACGGAAGCCACATAAAACTGTTTTGCAGAAGTTTCGAAATGCAATAAGCTTACCACCCACAATGCCACGATAAACCCGATAGTGCCCCAAACCCTGATGGGCGGGTAATAGGTAACAATGGGCACGCCCTTGTTTTTCAGGGCCGTGTAGGCCACAGTAATCATCAGGGCCAGGGTGGGCATATAAAAGATCATATTCAGCAATAGTACCCAGAACATAATGGTAGGGTCTTTTACCATAGGCAGAGAAAAAAGCACCACAGCCCCCAGCAGATGGCATATTCCATACAGTTTTTCGGCATTTATCCACCGGTCTGCAATAATGCCCATTATAGAGGGCATAAAAAGCGATGCGATTCCCATAGTAGAAAAAAGAGCACCGAAAGCCCCCCCTGTCCATAGCGTCTGGTGTGTAACAGGATCAAAAAGCGGGTACAGTTTTGGAAGCGTTTGAAACCAATAAGCACCTATTGTTATCAACCAGGAACCCCAAATAAAGAATTGCAGGAAATTCATCACAATAAGACGCAGCTTGATATTCACTATGATATTGTTTTGGTATAAAAGCTTGTTTGCAAACGGCCCAATCAGTGTTGGGCCGTTAATATCGGTTCAGGAATGGAAGATAAAGAATTTAGTTGATGATTCCACGCCGCTTTAACCCGGTTTCTTTGACACCTGGCGGCGAATTCACCCAATCCGGCGTACCTTTGTGCCGGTCTAAACCCGATACGATGAGTACAGCATTACAGGCGGCCAGCGTAGTACGCACCGCCGACAAAACATTACAACCGATAGGCGAAAAGATAATCAACGGCCAGCGCATTACGCCCGAAGAAGGGCTGCTGCTTTTTGAGCACGCCCCCCTGCCTTTTGTAGGCGCCCTGGCCAACTATGTGCGCGAGAAGCTGCACGGCGATAAGACCTATTTCAACCGCAACTTCCATATAGAGCCCACCAATGTATGCGTGTTTGCGTGCGCGTTCTGCTCCTACTCCCGCCTGTATGCCCACCGCGAGGAAGGCTGGGAGCTGAGCATCGACCAAATGATGGACATCGTAAAAAGCTACGACGGCAAACCCATCACCGAAGTGCACATCGTGGGCGGCGTGCACCCCAAAATGAACCTGTCTTTCTTTGCCGATTTGATCAGGCAAATCCATGCGCACCGGCCAGGCCTTCATATAAAAGGGTTTACCGCGGTGGAGCTTGACTATATGTTCAGAAAGGCTAAGCTAAGCGTGGAGGAAGGCATGAAGGTATTGCACGAAGCGGGGCTGCAATCGCTGCCCGGCGGCGGCGCAGAGATTTTCCATCCCGATATACGGCAACAGATATGCGCCGACAAGATAGACGGTACCGGCTGGCTGCATATTCATGAAACGGCGCATAAGCTGGGCATGCATACCAATGCCACCATGCTGTATGGCCATATAGAACAATACCAGCACCGCATCGACCATATGGAGCGGCTGCGCAGCCTGCAGGACAGCACCAAAGGCTTTAATACGTTTATCCCGCTCAAATTCCGCAATAAAGGCAATGACATGAGCAACGTGCACGAAAGCAGCATCATAGAAGATCTGAAGCTGTATGCCGTAGCGCGCCTGTACATGGACAATTTCCCGCACCTCAAAGCTTACTGGCCCATGCTGGGCCGCCAGAATGCACAGCTGACGCTGTCGTTTGGCGTAAATGATATCGACGGCACCATCGACGACTCTACCAAAATCTACTCCATGGCCGGCTCGGAAGAGCAAACACCGGCCATGAGCACGGCGCAGCTGGTATCGCTTATCCGTCAGGCAAGAAGAGAACCGGTAGAGCGTGATACGCTGTACAACGAGGTGAAGAATTATAAGGACGTCGATATCGCCGAGCTGGAAGTGAACCCGCTGTATAATTAAGCTGCCCTTCGACAAGCTCAGGGTGACATATTAGCGACCTATTTATTACGGTCGGTGGTAAACACCACCAGCTCTTCCAGCGCATCCCTTACGGGTGATGCGGGAAAGGAATACAGTAACTGCATCGCTTCGTGGCGAAACACGGCCATTTTTTCTTCGGCATAGCCGATACCGCCCGTTTTGATCACCTCTTCTATTATCCAGGCTATCGTTTCCTTGTCGGTGTGCTCGTATTTAATGGCGTGCAGCAGCTTTTTGCGGAGCGGCGCCGTGCAGTTGTTAAGCGTATAGATCAGCGGGAGCGTGATCTTTTTTTCCTTGATATCATTGCCGGTAGGCTTGCCCACATCGGCGCTGCCGTAATCGAACAGGTCGTCTTTGATCTGAAAAGCCATCCCTACCTTTTCGCCAAACGAATGCAGCCGCTGAATGCTGTCTTCATCGGTAAACACAGAAGCCGCACCCGCGGCACAGGCAGCAGCGAGAAAAGAAGCCGTTTTAGCCTGTATGGTTTCGTAGTACGCATCTTCCTGCCAGCTGATCTTATTCGATTTAACGATTTGCAGCAGCTCGCTTTCCACCATCTGGCGGATGGCGGACGAATAAATTTTCAGTATGCGGTAGTCTTCGTTTTCCAGCGACATGACCAACCCGCCCGAGAAAAGCTGGTCGCCCATCAGCACCGCCATTTTATTATTCCACAGGGCGTTGACGGAGTACGCACCCCTTCTTTTCATGGAATCGTCCACCAGGTCGTCGTGCACCAGCGAGGCGGTGTGCAGCAGCTCCACCAGCAGGGCGGCGCGGTAGCTTCTTTCGGTGGCGGCTCCGCCCAGGCGGGCACAGAGTAATACAAACATGGGCCGCAGCTGCTTACCCCTGCGATCGGCGAGGTATTGCATGACCCTGTCCATCAGCGGCACGCGGCTCTGTAAAAAATCGTGGTAATACGTTTCAAAACGATCCAGCTCGGGACCGATGACCGCCTTGGTTAGTTGCATAAACAGCAATAATAGCAAAAAACAAAACGCCCCGACGATACCGGGGCGTTATAAAAAGAGCCAACTATCAGAATCGAACTGACGACCCACACATTACGAATGTGTTGCTCTACCATCTGAGCTAAGTTGGCCGGTGAGGGTGTGTCGTCCTGAGCTTGTCGAAGGACGGCTCACCCTGGGAGCGCAAATGTAAAAAAAGAATCTTAGCATTCGCTTAAGCTCAACGGAATATTGACGGCCAGGCCGCCATCGGAGGTTTCTTTGTATTTGCTGCTCATATCGAGCGCGGTGTCCCACATGGTTTTTATAACCGCGTCGAGCGATACCTTGGCAAAGTCGGGTGTGCTTTGCAGGGCCAGCTGTGAGGCGGTAATGGCTTTGATGGCGCCCATGGTATTGCGTTCTATACAGGGTATCTGCACCAGCCCGCCGATGGGGTCGCAGGTAAGGCCCAGGTGATGCTCCATAGCTATCTCCGCCGCCATCAGCACCTGGCGCTGGGTGCCGCCCAGGCATTCTGTGAGCCCCGCTGCCGCCATGGCCGACGATACGCCTATCTCCGCCTGGCAGCCGCCCATGGCCGCCGAAATGGTAGCGCCTTTTTTGAAGATGCTGCCCAGTTCCGCCGCGGTGAGCATAAACTGGATGATTTTGTCTTCGTTCATCCCGTCGCAAAACGTGACGTAGTATTGTAATACGGCCGGTATCACGCCCGCTGCGCCATTGGTAGGCGCCGTTACCACGCGGCCGAAGGAAGCATTTTCTTCATTCACCGCCAGCGCAAAGCAGCTCACCCAATCGAGTATATAGCGAAAGTCCTGGCCGCCGGCGCGGATGGCCGTTACCCAGGAGTCATAATCGTGGTAAGCCCTGCCATCGATGAGCTTTTTGTTCAGGCCGGCACCGCGGCGCTTTACATCGAGTCCGCCGGGCAGGATACCCCCCTGGTGCGTGCCGCGGTAAATGCATTCCTTCATTACGCGCCAGGTATTGAGTATACCGGCCCTGGTTTCCGCTTCGGGACGCCAGGTATTTTCATTTTCCATGACCACCTCGCTGATGGAAAGGCCTTTCATGCACCAGTGCAGGAGCTCATTGGCGGTGTTGATGGGAAAGGGCAATTGCACCTCCTCCTCCCCGTTGGCCTCCTCCCCTTCTTTTTTTACGAAGCCGCCGCCGATGGAGTAATAGGTTTCGGCGATGTGCTCACTGCCGGCGGTAGCTAAAAAGCTGAGGGCATTGGGATGGTAGGGCAACGATTCATTAAAAAGAAACTCTATTGCGGTAGCGGGGTCAAAATCAATTTCATGCCTGCCTGCCAGCAGGAGCTTTTTGCGGGTGCGGATATCTGCCATTCGGGTGTCGATGCCGTTTACGTCGAAGGTGACCGGGTCTTCGCCGTTCAGGCCGAGTTGTACCGCCACATCGGTACCATGTCCTTTGCCGGTTTTGGCCAGGGAGCCGTACAATAACACGTCTACCGCCGTCACCTGGTCCAGCAGCCCCCTTTTTTCGAGCGACTGCAGGAAGCGCTGGGCCGCCCGCCACGGACCGAGGGTATGAGAACTGGAAGGGCCGATACCTATCTTGAAAATGTCAAATACGGAAATGGATTCGTGTGGCAAACGGAATGAGTTTAACGGCAAAATTAAACTAAAATCCTAACAACCGTTATTTAGTGATTTCCTTATATTCATGCCTTACCAAAACACATGAGAATGCACAGGCTCTTCTACGCGATGGCATTGACGCTGCTTATCACCCACTGCACCAGCGCACAGCCGGTACAGCAACAAATTGACCAGAAGGCAAAAGCAATCCTCCCCCAGCTCATTGAATGGCGGCGCCAGCTGCACCAGCACCCTGAGCTGGGCAACCGCGAGTATAAGACGGCCGAAATGGTGGCTACTTACCTGAAGAAACTGGGCCTGGAAGTAAAAACAGGTGTTGGCAAAACCGGGCTTATCGCCCTCCTTAAGGGCGATAAGCCCGGGCCGGTCATTGGCCTGCGCGCCGATATGGACGCCCTGCCAATAAAGGAAAGAGTCGACCTTCCTTTTAAATCTACCGTTACCGCCGAATACCTCGGACAAACCGTACCGGTTATGCATGCCTGCGGGCACGACAGCCATGTAGCCATGCTGATGGGCACGGCCGAAGTATTGTCGTCGATGAAGAAGGACCTGGCGGGCACAGTGAAATTCATTTTCCAGCCTGCCGAAGAAGGCCCTCCCGGCGACGAGGAAGGTGGTGCGCCGCTAATGATAAAAGAAGGCGCGATGGACAATCCCAAAGTAGATGTCATCTTCGGCCTGCACATAGAATCAAAAATCGAAATTGGCCGTATTGAATACAAACCGGGCGCTTTTATGGCGTCGAGCGATTGGTTTACCATTAAAGTAAAAGGAAAGGGGGCGCATGGCTCCACCCCATGGCTGGGCGTAGACCCCATAGCCGTGAGCGCACAGATCATACAGGGGCTCCAGATGATCGTAAGCCGCCAGTCGGAGCTTACCAAAGCGCCGGTAGTCATCACTGTAGGCAAGATCAACGGCGGCGTGCGCCCTAATATCATTCCCGAGGAATGCGAGCTGGGCGGCACTATCCGCACGCTCGACGGCAAGATGCAAAAAGAAGTATGGGAACGGATCAAACAAACCGCCGCCCGTATCGCAGAAGCTTCCGGCGCTACGGCCGAAGTGAAAATAGATACCAAAACACTGGTGACCTATAACACCCCCGCGCTGGTAAAAATGATGGTGCCCTCGCTGACAAAAGCCACTGGCGGCAATACCACCGAACGCGAATGGGTAACCGGGGCGGAGGATTTTTCTTTCTTTGGCGAGAAAGCCCCGGCTTTCTTTTTCTACCTGGGCGGCATGCCCAAAGGGCAGGACCCGGTTAAGGCGCCCGACCACCATACCGCCGATTTTTATATAGACGATAGCATGCTGGATACCGGCGTAAGGGCGTTTTGCCAGCTGGTGTTCGATTATTCAAAGCTGGCGGCCAGCCCCAAATAGCAAAAGACCACCCCAAACAGGTAGTCTTTTTTGCCAAGCATTTGTCAATCTAAGGGGATTGATGCCTATCTATTCTTAGTAAATGAACCCGGACTAAAATTACCTGCCTGCCCCACGGCAGGTACAGGTAATGATGTATAAGGAGGAACATAGAGCTATTAAAATCAGGTTAAAACGATAGGTATATGCACTTAGTATATGTAAGTGAAGATTTATATTAAAAATTGGCTATTTGACTACAAGGAGAGGGGGGCGTGAAAAGGGAGAGGGCACGAAGAATATCTCCGTGCCCTCTATAATGCTGTTTACGCTCCCGCTTTATGGCGGGACAGGCTGTGTTGAAAAATAAGCGCCGCAGGCGCAAAACCCCCAAACCTATCCCTTCTTCATCTCCTTTGCCCAGGTATCCTTGAGGGTTACCGTGCGGTTGAACACCATTTTTTCCTCGCTGGTATCCGGGTCGAGGCAGAAATAGCCCTTGCGCAGGAACTGGTAGCGCTCGTCGAATTTTGTTTTCGCCAGCGCCGGCTCGGCCCAGGCCTGCCTTATCACCTGTAGTGAATGGGGGTTGATATAATCTTTAAAATCGCCTTCTTCGGAAGAAGGGTCTTCTACTTTAAAAAGTCGGTCATACAGCCGTACCTCGCAGTTGATGGCATGGGGGATACTTACCCAATGCAGGGTGCCCTGTACTTTTAAACCGGAGGCATCTCCCCCGCTCCTGCTGCCGGGCAGGTAAGAACAATGCAGTTCGGTTACGTTGCCGGCGGCATCCTTGATCACCTCGTCGCACTGGATGATATAGGCGCTTTTGAGTCGCACTTTCTGCCCCGGGGCCAGCCGGAAGAATTTCTTCGGAGGGTTTTCCATAAAATCCTCGCGCTCCACATAAAGCTCGCGGCTGAAAGGTATTTCGCGCTGGGTGGTATGGGGGTCTTCGGGATTGTCTTCGCTGGTAACCAGCTCCACCTGTCCTTCGGGATAGTTGGTAAGCACAATCTTAAGCGGGTCGAACACCACCAGCCGGCGGTGGGCTATTTTATTGAGGTGCTCGCGCACGCAGAATTCCAGCAGTGATACGTCGGTAACATTGTCCCTTTTGGCAATGCCGACCCGATCGCAGAATTCGCGTATCGATTCCGGCGTATAGCCCCGGCGGCGCAGGCCGCTTATCGTAGGCATACGGGGGTCGTTCCAGCCGGTTACATGCTTTTCTACCACCAGCTGCAGCAGCTTTCTTTTGCTCATTACCGTATAGCTCAGGTTGCGGCGGGCAAACTCATACTGGTGCGAGGGGTATATTTCCAGCTTTTCAATCAGCCAGTCGTACAGCTCGCGGTGGGGCACAAATTCCAGCGTGCAGATGGAATGGGTGACCTGCTCGATGCTGTCGCTCTGCCCGTGTGCAAAATCATACATGGGGTAGATGCACCATGTATCGCCTGTGCGGTGGTGATGGGCGTGTTTGATACGATATAAAAGAGGGTCGCGCATCAGCATATTGGTATGCGCCATGTCTATCCTGGCGCGCAGGGTGCGGGTACCGTCGGGGAACTCACCTTTTTTCATCCGTGCAAACAGGTCGAGGTTTTCCTCTACGCTGCGGTCGCGGTAAGGGCTGTTCTTTCCCGGCTCGGTGGGCGTACCCTTGAGCGAGGCTATCTCGTCCGATGCCAGGTCGTCTACATAAGCCAGTCCTTTTTTGACCAGGGTAACGGCATACTCGTACAGGGTATCGAAATAGTCGGAAGCATAGTATTCGTTCTTCCATTGGAAGCCCAGCCATTTGATGTCATCTTTAATACCTTGTACGTATTCCGTTTCCTCCGTTACCGGGTTGGTATCGTCGAAGCGGAGATTGGTATAGCCGGGGTATTTTTTGGTCAGCCCGAAATTGAGGCAGATGCTGGTGGCATGGCCTATATGCAGGTAGCCGTTCGGCTCCGGCGGGAAACGGGTAACGATGCTTTTGTACTTCCCGGCTTTAAGATCCTCGCCGATGATTTCTTCCAGGAAATTATTCGATTTTTCCGCTGTTTTTGTGATTTCTGCCATGGGGCAAATTTATGTTATTTAGGCCTATCTGGTATCATTTATGATACCAGGCAGGCACCCGGCCGGCAGCAGGGAATACGTTACCGGCAGGGCCGCTTTACCTTACTTATTTTATCTCCAGCATTTTCAGGCAGGCCGGGTTGGGAATATGCACCTGTACTCCTGTTGCCTTAAGCGCCCCTGTGACGCCATCTCTTTTAAACACCACCACATTATTGCTTTCCATATTGGCTACCAGCAGGTAATTACCTGTAGGGTCTATCATAAAATTGCGGGGATGCACACCCAGCGTAGATTCAATGCCTTTTAGCTCAAGCTTGCCGTTTTTGGCATTGACGGCAAAGATGGCAATGGTATTGGCGTCGCCGCGGTTGGATACATACAGGAACCGGCCATCAGGCGAAAGATGAATATCGGCGCTGCTTTTTTTACCGGCAAAATCCGCCACATGCGAGCTGATATGCTGCAGCGGCTGCAGCTGGCCGTTTTTATAGCCGAATACCGATACGGCCCCGCCCATTTCTTCCACCAGGTAGGCATAGGGCAACGCAGGATGAAAAATAATATGCCGGGGCCCTGTGCCGGGCAGCGTTGCCGCAAATGCCGGGCTGGCGGCAGTCAAAGGCTGGGCAGCAGCAGGGTTAAACCTGTATATCGTTACCTGGTCCATGCCTAGATCGGGCGCAAACAAAAACCGGTAACCAGGTGAAAAGACAACGGAATGCACATGCGCCCTGTCCTGCCGCTCCTTATCGACACTGCTGCCGGTATGCACAATGGTTTGCGTGGCTGCGCCCAGCGAGCCATCGGCCTGTATGGGATAAGCAGCCATCGTACCTGCAGTATAGCTGGCTACCACCGCCCACTTACCGGTGCTGTCTACACTGATATAGCAGGGGCCGTCTGTAGCAGGCTGCTTATTGACCAGGTGCAGCTCACCGGTTGCTTTATCAAAAGTAAAAGCGCTTACCCCAGCGGGTTTTTCACCCCGGAACTGGTTGACCGAATACAGGTACCGGCCATCGGCCGACAACGCCATATAGGAAGGATGGTCAACCCCTGTGGCAATGCTCACCGGCATAAGCGAGCCCGTGCCGGCATTGAAGCGGTATACATAAATACCTTTGCCGCCATTGTTGGTATAAGGCCCGATAAATAAATAAAACTCTTGTGTAAAGGCGGCCGCAGAGCAGCACAGCGCGATGAGCAATAAGCAGAATGAACGCATAAGTAAATAATGTGAAAATATGAAAATGCGGGCAATGTACAAATGAAGGGATATGCATTCCATTGCCATATTTTCACCTCTTCCCCTTTTCATCTTCCTGGCACCCATCACATTCTTCTCAGCAGGCGGTTTTGTAAAATCTTTTCCAGCACTTCTTCCTTTGCCTGCCGGCTGATGGGTATACGGTGCTGGCCTATCCGTATTTCATTGCCTTCGAGGGTTTCTACCTTGTCGGCCGCCACGAGATAGGATTTATGCACTTTTACAAAGCGCTGCCCGGGCAATTGGTCCTCTGCATTCTTCATGGTAAGATAGGTAAGGTATTTTTTTTCTTTGGTGTAGACAGCGATATAATTCTGCAGGGCTTCCACAAATAATATATCGTCTATCGCCAGCCTGACCAGCTGCGTGCCGGTCTTGATGAAAATATATCCTGGCATTTCGGGTGTAGCCGGCTGTGGCTTCTGCGACAGCTCCATAAAGGATTTTACTTTCATCACCGCCCGGAGAAAGCGCTCGAAAGAAAATGGTTTTACCAGGTAATCGGCCACATTGAGCTCAAAGCCCTGCAGGGCGTAAGCCGGGTAAGCGGTGGTGATGATGACCTGCGGCGGCGAGGACAGGCTTTTCAGGAAGTCGATGCCTGTAATCTTCGGCATCTGTATATCCAATAACAGCAAATGCACCGGCTGCGCCATCATGATATCCGTTGCCGCCAGCGGGTTATCGTACTCGCCCAGCAGGTGCAGGAAGCTGACATCCTGCACATATTCCTTCAGTCCCTTGCGGGCGATGGGCTCATCGTCGATGATAACGCAGTTGATTTGCATAATTCCTTTTTTAATCTATTCACTAATCGCAATTTCCAGCCGCACCGAAAACAGCTCTTCTTCATTGGCTATTTCCAGCTGGTGCTTTCCCGGGTACAGCAGCTCCAGGCGTCGTTTTATATTGGCAAGGCCAATGCCGCCGGGCGCTTCGGTGCTGGCATGGTTGTCTTTTGAATTGGCGACGGTAAAGCGGAAAAGGCCGTTTTGCCTTTCGGCGCCGATATGGATAAAATTCTTTTTATCGCCGTGGTGCGAAATATGTTTGAAGGCGTTTTCAACAAAGGGCGCGAGCAATAAGGGAGTAATGGAAAAGCCGTGCAGGCCGGGAGCGGGTTGCCACAGCACTTCATAATGGGCATCCTTGCGTAGTTGCTGCAGCCGGATATAATCGCCCAGGTAGTGCAATTCCTTTTCGATGGCGATGGTATCGGTACCGCATTCGTAGAGCTGGTAGCGCAGCAGGTCGGAAAACTGCAATACCAGCTGGCGGGCGGCGGCATTTTGCTTGTCGATCGAAAAATAAATAGCGTTGAGCGAATTAAACAGGAAGTGGGGGTTGATCTGCGATTTGAGGAATTGCAGCTCTGCTGCGGCTTTCTCCCTGGCCAGTTCGGCCAGGCGCTTTTGCGTGGCGGCATAATCCGCCAGGAGCTTGAAGGCGGCGCCGGTGCTCACGAGCAATATATGGGGTATCACATTATCGTATACCCGCGTTTTAAAACGGCTCCAGATAGTGAAGTACCCGGGGCGGCTCAGCAATATTTCTTCCAGGTACATTTTGCCGATGCTGAAGGTAAATACCATGCTGACAAACAGCAGCGCAAACAGCACGTAACGCCTGCGGTACAGCAGCCGCGGAATGAGCAGGTAATTGGTAAGGTATACCATCAGGGCAAGGTCGGCCACCTTGAGCAGCGTAATGAGCAGTCCCCTGCCGGGCGGATAATCCTGGTAGCGGAAATAGTACCACCCGGCAAAAAACAATGCCCAGAATGCAAGGTGGTGCAGCTTATATCTAAGCAGGAAGGCTTTCATACATCAAAATAAAAGTACAAAAACCTTCCGGCAGATACTATTACCTGAATGGCCGCCTTTGCGGGACGAAATGCCGCTTAGTTCACTTTCGTTACCGACACTTCTTCCATGAAGCGGCGCTCGGTGCTCACCTCAACTCTTTTCTGCACCCTCGTCTTTATGTCGCGGATGACGAAGCTGAGCTTGCCAAGTTCGGCAGGCACCCTGAATGTTTTGTTGAATTTTTTGTCGGTAAACACCTGGTCGAACAGCACTTCACCCTGGCTGTCGAGCACCTTCACCAGGAATTTGGCGCCGGCAATATTCTCGTACTTCAGGTTAAACGACATTTCTTCGTCGCCTGAGCCAAGATATGTTACAACAGGTTGGGAAACAGCCGGTGCTACCGGGGCGCTGTAAGAGGCCTGCACTACCTGGGCGCGAACGCCGGCGGCAGTAACAACAGCGAGAAACAAAGTGACAAACAGGTTGCGTACAACCCTTTTCACGAGACGGAGATTAACATAATTGCTTTTCATATTCTTAGTTTTTATTTACACGTTTGGCGGCAAGCGAAACGTGCAAGCAACGGATAAGGCTAAGCAATCATATTAAAGAACTATTACTGTTAATACCTATTACAGCAAAAAGTAACCCAAAAATCAAAAAAAGCTCCGGACTTAACAAAAAAAAGATATATAGAATAGATTTTAATATAAAACCAGCTGATAAAATAAACGCCCGGAATTAACCAGCGGCTTGCTTAGAGAGTCCTTTGTGGGAGATCTGACGGGGTATGGTGGTAGTTTGGTTCTATATATTAGCTATTTGAACCCTGAGCAAATCTTGTTTTAACCCATATGAAATAAAGCCTCTGCCTCTATTTGCTGTGCGTTTGGTGTGCGTTTAGTGTGCGTTTGCTCTCTGGTTGTCTACCACGAATATGCCACCAATATGCCACGAATCGCGGCAAATAACCGGCCGTGCAGGCAGGAAATCCTGCCTG